>OJNI01001081.1_pt1 | contig 16551 bp, 16 predicted proteins | sample 1597441 | NCBI WGS metagenome assembly OJNI01 (sample SAMEA2452131, study PRJEB22498) | human gut metagenome | reverse complement strand
CTCCCCCGCAGCCACCATGTTCACCATGATCCCCGGGAATACCTTCGGGTGCTCTGCCATGGAATCTGCAAGAGTCTCACCCTTTTCCACACTGATGCGGACTTCTTTCAGTGCATCCTGTAATCTCTTGTTCTCTGTCTGTTCGCAGAGCATTTTCAGGGATTCGAGGATGCTGACGCCCGCTTTGGTCATGCTGACGAACTGGCGGCACATGACGCTTAGATCCCTGGCCTTGGGCCATCCGCCGATCTGGATGTCGATGTCTTTCGTCAGGAAGCTCTGTTCTCCCAGATCGATAACGGTCAGCTCCTGCCTTCTCAGTTCTGCCATTGCCAGATCTTTGTTATCCGCTTCCAAACTTCCCTTTACTTCTTTTCCAGCCTTTGTGATGGCTTTGTAGCCATAGGTCGCCATGTGCCTTCCCTCCAATGCGTCTCTATCTTTAACTTTCTCCCCAACCATGTAAGACGGACCCCGGTCCTGAAAAGGTCCAGGTTTTTGAAAAATTTTTATAAATTTTGATAAATTTCTATAAAATATTGCGGTTTTTATAGAATTATACGTCAAATGATACCTTTACCATCTCGGAGAAGGAGGTGGTGCCATCCAGTACATAGTCCGTGGCACTCATACGCAGGGTATGCATTCCTTCTTTTAATGCTTCTTCTTTTAAGATATCGGCACCCTCCCGCTTGCTGATAATGGTTTTCAGTTTCGGAGTGATCTGCATGATCTCATAGACACCGATACGGCCTTTGAAGCCGGTGTTGTCACATTTGCTGCATCCGCAGGGCTCGTAGATGGTCACATCTTCCTCTTCCCTCATGCCCATGAACTCTTTTTCATCCTTGGTGGCCTGCTTTGGCTTTTTACAAAAAGGACAGAGTCTGCGTACCAGTCGCTGGGCGATAACGCCGATGACGGAATCTGCGATCAGGTAGGATTCGATGCCCATATCCTCCAGACGGGTGATGGTGCTGGCGGAGGAATTGGTATGCAGGGTACTTACCACCAGGTGTCCGGTGATGGACGCCTGTACGGCGATGCTGGCGGTCTCCTGGTCACGGATCTCACCGATCATGATGATATCCGGGTCCTGACGCAGGATGGAACGCAGTGCCGATGCAAAAGTCAAGTCTGCCTTGGTGTTGACCTGTACCTGGTTGATACCGTCAATATTGGCCTCGACAGGATCCTCGACGGTGATGATGTTCACGTCTTCTTTATTCAGTTCGCTCAGTGCGGTATACAGGGTGGTGGACTTACCACTTCCGGTAGGTCCGGTTACCAGGATGATACCGTGAGGATTTTTCAGGATATAGTCAAACTGTTTTAATTCGTAGGGTTTGAAGCCTAACTGGCTCTTGTCGCGGTTCAGTGCACTCTTCGCGGCAAGACGCATTACGACTTTTTCCCCGTATATGGTAGGCAGGATGGATACACGGATATCGTATTCCACACGGTCTACCACCTGGGTGATACGGCCGTCCTGCGGCTTTCTCTTCTCGGAGATATCCATGCCGCCAATGATCTTGATACGGGCGATGATGGCAGACAATACATTGACACCGTATCTCGCTCTCTCATACAATGCACCGTCGATACGGTAACGGACACGGATGATATTTTCCATGGGTTCGATATGGATATCGGATGCACGCTGACGGACGGCTTTTTCGATCATGTCCTTGACCAGCATTACGATGGGGGAGCTGTTGATGTTCTCCTCCGTGGCGATGTCTTCCACCACATCCAGCTTTTTCTCTTTGGCGTAGGCTGCCAGTGCCTCGGTTACTTCCTCCTGACCGAAATATTTATCGATTGCCAGCATGATGCTGCGGGTGGTGGCTACTACGGGCTCTACCTGGAAGTTGGTGATGATGTTGATGTCATCGATGGCATTGTAATCCAGGGGATCCGCCATGGCGACCATGAGAACGTTGAAGTTATTTTCTTTGTAGGCGAAGGGGAAGATCTTGTTCTTCTTCAGGACGTTGACCGGTACCAGATTCAGTACTTCCTTGTCCACATTGACGCTCTGGAGATCGATCATATCCAGATCCAGCTGGCGGCTCAGTGCCTTCGCCAGATCATCCTCCGATACGATGCCTTCATCTACCAGGAATTCTCCCAGCTTCTTGCCCTGACGATTGGGGTTGTCCAGTGCCTGCTGCAGCTGCTCTGCCGTGATCACCCCACTGTTTACCAATAATTCACCTAAACGGACTTTTTTTCTGCCTGTTTCCATAAACTCTCTCACCCATTGCTTTTGTTGATAATTGGAAATATGTGTGAAATTGTAGTATTTTTTGGCTACAACTCACAAATATTTTGTCTCAATACGGAAATATTATAGCATATTTTAGATTTATGTAAATTGTTTTTAGTACTTTTGTTCCAATTTCTGAGAAAAACATTTTTGTTACTTTCTTTCCTGTTACACAGTACAATTATTTCATTTTATTTTGAAAGTTTCTAAATACGCCAATTCTTCGGCGAATTTTCCCAACACTTATTGACTTCACGTATTATACGTATTACCTTAAGAAAGGAGAGATAATCCATGCGTTTTCGCGAATTAGAGCGAATCATCCTTGACGATGGCTGGGTTTTGTCTGATATCAGAGGCGATATTCCTTTGCGAGTTGTTAATTCTATTTTTAAACAGGCTGGACTAAAATAATATGGAACAGCCTTTGAAAGGAGTGATCTTATGAATTATATATATCCAGCTATTTTTTACCCGGAAGCGAATGGGAAATACTCTGTCATTTTTCCCGATCTTAATGATCTTGCCACTTATGGTGACAATCTTGCCGATGCTTTTGCAATGGCTCAAGAGGCATGTGGGCAATACCTGTTCACTTCCCTGAGAGACGGCGATGTTCTTCCTGCTCCTACTGCAATTAATGCAGTGAAATCAGACGATCCCACTGCATTAATAAATCTAATCTGTGTGAATTTGGATAATTATGCCCGGGCCTATGATGACAGGGCCGTCAAAAAGACACTGACTATTCCGGCATGGTTAAACACTGCCTGCGATAATTGCGGTATCAATTATTCCAAAGTTCTAAAGGATGCTCTCATTGCCAAGCTGCAACAAGTGCAAATGTGACCGTATCACAAAGTCACCGCGTATTCACTGTCGTACATTTTCTTCAGATTTTCTACGCTGTTATATTTTTCGCTGATGCAGAATTCCTTGGACCAGGTCATGTAGTAAGCCCAGGGGATTCTGCTTTTTTGCAGGAGATCCACATCGGGAAGGTAGCCCACTTCTGCCAGGGCAGCCACTTTGTCACGGGAGGTGGCTGTCTCCAGCTTCTCGTAGGCATTCGCATAGTCTGTGGCCTGATACTCCGGGAGGTAGACATCCATGGATACTACATCCACGTATTCATCTCCGGGGTAGGCTTTTGGTATATCGCTGTTCCATACCCAGAGAAGGTTGTGCAGGTCTTTCTCACCTGTGTAGTAATCGAACATCAGGTGATACAGGTTTCTCGCCACTTCCGGGCCCTGCGCTCCCCACCAGAACCAGGTACCGTAGGATTCATGGAACGGGCGCCAGAGAATGGGAATCCGCTCTTCCTGAAAGCGCCGCAGGATCTCCGCAATCACATCCATGTCATGATAGAATGCCACTCTCTCTGGGGTTCCCTCTTTCAATACTTCCCTTGCATCAAAATCCGTGTGTTCGGTATAGAAGCTCTTGTCTCTGCCGCCTAAGGGCGAGAACCAGTGGAAGGTGAAGGTGAGAATACCACCATTTCCGGCTTCCCGCTGTTTTCTGGCCCATTGCAATGCCGTCTCCACGGTCCCCTTATTTTCTTCCACTTCCTGGATGCATTCCGGGGAAGCATCTTCATAATTGATATTCGGAGAATACGCCAGCAGTTCAAAGCCCCGCAGCTTCGGTTCCTTTCCGGTGACCTGCCTGATGTAATCTATCTCTTCGCAGGGAATGGTCTGGGTGTGCTGACCGGTAATGATCTGTTTACCTGCTACGGCATGTAGGTAATGCCATAATTCTACTGTTTCTTTTGTCGCCTTCGGATCTGCTGTTGTCATCTTTTCTTCCTTTTCCATTTTCATCTTCATACCCCGCCCGCAAAAGCAAGAGGGTACAGAGACTTTTATTTTGTCTCTGTACCCTCAGTTTATGACATTCTGTCGCTTATCGCAAGTATTATTCCGGCTTTACCTCATGGTAATCGGCATTTGCTGTAGAACCAGTCTCTTCAGACTTTGTTTCTTTTGCAAATCCCTTAGCCAGCATCTCATTGATGTCCAGTCCGGTAGACTCCTTGATACCATCGGTAACCTGGGTTACAGTGGTCATGATATCGCCTGCCAGCTTGCTGGAATCGCCGCCGAACATCTTGATGGAATCTACGTTCATGTAGCCCTTAGCCACAGCCTCGGCGATCTTGGGCAGCTGTTCGAAGTATACCTTCAGAGTATCTAACTCCATCTGCTGTCTTGCAGCGTCGCCGTACTGCTTCATAGCTTCCGCTTTCTTCAGGATACCGGCTGCCTCTGCCTCTGCCTTCGCCTGGATAGCTTCTGCTTCTGCTTTACCTTTGGCTGCTACGGCTGCTGCCTCTGCCAGGCCTGCTGCCTTGACTGCCTCTGCCGCCTGCTCCTTGGCAAATCTTTCTGCCTCGGATTTTGCCTTTTCTGCCTCTGCCTGTCTCTGGATCTCGAAGAGTTCGGCCTCCGCTCTCTTCTGTCTCTCATACTGCTCGGCATCTGCCTTCTGCTGTGCTGCGTATTTGTTTGCTTCTGCGGTCTTCTTGACCTCAGCTTCCAGAGCTTTCTCCTTGATGGATACTTCTCTCTCCTTTAATTCCAGTTCCTTCTCCTGACGGGCCAGGTTCGCATTTGCTGTGGTGATCTCCACGGTCTTACGCTGTTCCTCTTCCTGGATCTTATATGCTGCGTCAGCTTCTGCCTTCTTGATATCGGACTCTTTCTTCAGTTCTGCTTTCTTGATGGCCAGTTCGGTCTGCTTCTGGGCAATCTCGGTCTCTGCGATGACCTGTGCATCATTGGCATCCTTCTGTGCCTGTGCTCTGGCGATGGCCACATCTCTGTCTGCCTGTGCCTTTGCTACGGAAGCGTCCTTCTGGATCTGGGACATATTATCCTGTCCCAAAGCAGTGATCAGGTTGTTCTCATCTTCGATCTTCTGAATGTTACAGGACTCGATCCAGATACCTAAAGCGTTCATATCCTTCTGCGCCTTTGCCTGTACCTCATCACCGAAAGTCTTACGGTCATTACACAGTTCCTTCAGGCACTGGGTACCGATGATCTCACGCATGTTACCCTGTAAGGAATCGGTCAGTGCATCGCGGATCTGATCTTCGTTCATGTTCAGGAAGTTCTTCATGGCTGCGTTAGCCATCTCGGTGGTGATTCTCTTGTTCGCATCCGCACCTGCCACGACTTCACCCTTCGCATTTACGGTGACATCTCTCTGGGTCAGGACTCTGACCTTAGCCACAGCGTCGATATCCACACCGATGAAATCCTTGGTGGGGATATAACCGTTGGTCTTGATGTCGATACTGATCTGCTTCAGGATCAGCTCATCCTTCTTCTCCAGAAAAGGAATCTTGATGCCTGCACGACCGATCAGAACCTTAGGTTCTCTCTTGATACCGGAAATGATGTAGGCTTTGTTCGGTGACGCCTTCACATAACCGGATGCCAGGATGGCCAGGATAGCAATGGCCAATACAATAATTGCGATAATACCAATGTTAATTTCCATATGTACTCCCTCATTCTTTCTGCTTTTGTAATATATGAAAAGCTGCTTGTATGGTATGTATTTTACCATACAGGCAGCCTTTTATATAGATAAATTTTCATTCTTTTATGAAAAATAACTGTGCAAAAAGTGCACGATACATCATCTTATTTCTCTGAAAAATCTATAAATGGTAAATTATAGGCATTATACGGCGATGCTGCCGTAATCTGCGAAATAATAGGTCTTAAATACCCTAGCAGCAAGGAAGGAGCATTTTGATTCAGCAATTTTTCTACCATTTCCAAATTCAGACTATCCGGCCATCTGAATTCCGCCATTTCTGTTGCACACACATAGAACGGATCTGATGAATCCTTTTTTCCAATTTCCAGGGTCAGACTGACTCTTGCATTGTTATCAGTTGAACTTCTGTCAATCTGAATTCCCATGTTCACTGCAATCTTTACTTCTTTATCCCAGCTGTTTTCAAAATCTTCGTTGATACAAAATTCCATTTTTGTCAATGATGGATTACTAAACTGAAATGCACTTTCCATATTTCCTCCTATGCAGCCACCAAGCTCATTCCATCACTTGTTGTTTTTTCATATATCGGTGTTTTCTGCGTATCCACTACCATCTGCACCTGATTTTCATTACTGCTGTTTGAATAGAAAAATTCTTCTTTTTGAATATTGATCGTCCATGTAACCTCTATGTTATCCAGACTGCATTGTGGCTTTTCTTCTAAAAAGTTTAAATCCAGATCCTTAATTTCCGCATCATACCCATTATCTCTTTCCGTGATTGTAATATTATTATCAATCCGTTCCAGAACGCTCCTGTTGTATAATAATTCCTCTTCCGTCGGGTGATAAAGCATATACGCAAATCGAATGGCATCGTTGCCATGTAGTACAATGTCTCCAACTCTTTCACCATTCATATATTTTCCCTCCTATTCATATATACTGTCTATGTATTCCATAAATTCATCTTTTTTCTGCATACAATCCAAAAACATTGAAACCGTAATGCCATCCTGGCCCGGTGTATTATAAACCATTTTACGAAAGCCAAGTTTTTCATACCATGTAACCAGATCTTCTCTGGCATCTATCGTAATTACCCGAATTGGCCAGTTAGCTGCCAACATCTTCACACTTTTTATTATTGTCTGAATTGCAGCCGTACCAATCCTATTATGTTGATATTTTTCATCTATTGCTATATAGCGAATATGAACAGCCGATACTTTCCGGTCCTTAATTTCCGGATCATAGTCTGCTATCTCCGGCGGAAAATCATCTAATTCTATCTCTCGGAACATTATCATATAATATCCAAGAACAATCCCCCTGCCACTAATGCTATAACCATATGCCTGCTGTACTATGGTAGGATAATATGAATTTTTCACATATTCATCTATGGATGGAACACCACATGTAAAAGAAGTATTTTCCACTTCTCTCGTGACCTTCCGATATTGTAAGTTTCCCATTTTTGCCCCTTTTAATCGTGCCAGTACACAATCTGACTTTCACTAGTAAAAAATGCCCCAGGAATTTGTTCTACTCATCTTCTGAGAAACTTACATCCTAGAGCATTATTTGACATGACTTTTCTATATCTGTTATATTACATTTCTTTTTTACTACTGTCAACAAAATTTAACCCAGATTTTTCAGATACTCCATAAAGTTCTGCTTGTTCTCCAGTGCCGTGGTGGTGGGTCTTCCGAGATCTTCCCTTGCGCCGATGCCACATTTTACTTCGATAAAGGTCAGGGTCTCTCTCTCTTTTGCAGCGGTCAGTTCCCGGTCCAGTTCCTCATAGGTGGTAACGGATACTGCATGGGGATAGCCACAGGCTTTTGCAATGGAGACTAGATCGATATTTGCTGCCACGGTGGGCATGCCGCCTACGGTCTCATGGGCACCGTTATTGATGACGATGTGTACCATATTTTCAGGTGCCGTACTGCCCAGTACCGCCATGGAACCCATGTGCATCAGCACTGCGCCGTCACCGTCCACGCACCATACCTTCGTCCCGGGCTTCTGTACTGCCACCCCCAGGGCGATACTGCTGCTGTGTCCCATGGAACCTACGGTCAGGAAATCATACTTGTGGCTCTGTCCGTTATGTTCTCTGATCTCGAACAGTTCTCTGCTGGCTTTGCCCGTGGTGCTGACAATGGGATCCTCGAAGTGATGTTTATCCAGATTTTCAATGCCGAAATCGTCGATGACGGCCTTGATGTCAAAACTGGTCGCCATACCGCAGATGCCCACAGACCCGGAGACATAGCTGTTTTGAAGCTTGAGAACGGATCACGAACGCTACATCCTCACCACGATCCAGCTCCTTGCGGAACTCCTGCATGGCAGCACTTACTTCCTCTTCCGTTGTGTCTTTTCCGATGACAAAATAGCGGATTCCCATATCCTCCAGCAATTTCAGGGTCACTTCACCCTGGTAGATATGCTGGGGTTCGTCGTGGATCCCCGGCTCACCGCGCCAGCCGATGACGAAGATCATGGGGATGGCATAGACTTTATCGTTCAGCAGGGATGCCACGGGGTTGATGATATTGCCTTCTCCGCTGTTCTGCATGTATACTACCGGGACTTTGCCGGTAGCCAGATGATAGCCGGCGGCCAGTGCCGTGCAGTTTCCCTCGTTGGCCGCGATCACATGATGCTTCGGATCGATCCCATAGGTGTGCATCAGGTAATTGCAGAGGGCTTTCAGCTGGGAATCCGGTACCCCGGTATAAAAGTCCGCATTTAAAATTTTCGCAAAGTTTTCTGCTTTCATGTAAGTATTCCTTTCCTGCCCCTGTCAGTTAAATTTCGTCTATTAAAGTTATAATATCTTTGATCGGCATCAGTCTGCTGTCCACTTCCTGTGCCCTGTGATACCGCAGGATGTCCTCGGCGGTCTGCTGCATGGCGGGGAAGGCACTTCTGGTCAGCTGGTTCGCATAGATCACGATATTGACGCCGTGGGCGGCCAGTTCGTTTTCCGTAATGCTGTTAAAGGAAGACGGCACCACCACGATAGGTGTCTTCGAATCCTCTGCCCGGAATTTATCACAGAATTCCAGAATCTCATCCGGGGATTTCTTACGGCTGTGGATCATGATGCCATCCGCTCCCGCTGCTACGAAAGCTCTGGCACGGTTCAGTGCATCTTCCATGCCTCGCTCTAAGATCAGGCTTTCGATTCTGGCAATGATCATGAAATCATCTGTCAGCTGTGCCTTTTTGCCGGCTGCGATCTTGGCACTGAAGTTCTCGATGCTGTCCTGAGTCTGCACCACATCGTTTCCGAAGAGGGAATTTTTCTTAAGTCCGGTCTTGTCCTCAATAATGATGGCGGAAACACCCATTTTTTCCAGTGTTCTCACTGTGTATACGAAATGCTCCGTCAGTCCGCCGGTATCTCCGTCAAAAATAATGGGCTTCGTGGTCACTTCCGTCACGTCATCAATGGTACGGAAACGGGAAGTCATGTCCACCAGCTCGATATCCGGCTTGCCCTTCGCCGTGGAATCGCACAGAGAGCTGATCCACATGGCGTCGAACTGGTCCAGCTCACCATCATGCTCCACGATGGTCTTCTCTGCGATCAGTCCGGTCAGGCCGCTGTGAACCTCCAGTGCTTTGACAATGGGACGGATCTCAATGAGCTGGCGCAGGCGCTTTCTGCGGTATTCCGGCATGGCCAGCTTTTCCTTGATCCTCGTATCAATTCTTTTTACTTCTTCATTATATGTATAAGGGACATCTATGATCTCGCCGCCGTATGTCTTCAGCAGTCCTTCCACGTTGTCACGGATAGCCTTCAAAGCACCCTCCTGCCAGTTATCCCCATGGATCACGTAGTCAGGGCGCAATTCTTCAATGACCTTATCATACATTACATCATCCTGCACGACCACATTGCTGACTTCCGGGATATCTTTTACCAGCTGCATACGCTCCTCGAAGCTGATGGTGGGAAAACGGTTAAAACGGATCATTGCCGCATCACTTAAGACGCCGATGGTCAGCTCGCCGTATTTTCCGGCTTCTCTGATGATATTGCGGTGCCCCTCATGAATGACATCCGTACAGAAACAGGTATATACTCGCTTCATTTGATCCTATGCCTCCTTATATTTTGCCGGAATCTGAATTTTATTGACTTCCAGTGCTTCTCTGAACACTTTGAAAAAGGCTTCGATATCCGGTCTGTCAATCGCACCCAGTGCACACAGGCGGAAGGTATTGGTAGTAGAGATTTTGCCGGGGTAAATGGTAAATCCCCGCTCATAGCAATAATCATGTACTTTTTCAAAATTCCAGTTTGGATCATCGGGATACTTCACAGACACAACCAGTCCCGACTGCCATTCTCTGCGGATCACATCGTGGAATCCCAGTGCATCCAGTCCTTCATGAATGGCCTCAAAGACTCTCGTATGTCTCGCCCACTTGGCTTCCTCGCCCTCCGCCCAGTATTCCTTCAATGCCTGGATCGTGGCGTAAATGGTCTGTACCGGCGGGGTAAAATGCATTTCTCCGGTCCTCTGGAAGAAATCATACTGTTGATACAGGTTGCAGTAATAGGAACGTTTCGGATATTCCTTCGAAGCCTCCAGAATTGCCCGGCTGCCTACCACAAAGGATAGTCCCGTCATGGCCATGAGACCCTTCTGTGCGGATGCCATGCAGAAGTCGATGTTATCCTGCTCGATGTTAATGGGACGCATAGCGTAGGTGGATGTGGTATCCACGGTAAAGGTAGCATGATATTTATGAGCAAGGGCTCCGATCTCGCGGATGGGATTCAGGATTCCGGTACCGGTCTCATTATGAGTGGTATGTACCAGGGCAATGTCAGGGTTCTCCCTCAGGGTCTGCTCCACTTTTTCTAAGTCGGGCAGTTCATCCACCGGGAATTTCAGATCAATATAGGGAAGTCCGTAATACTGGCATACTTCCACAGCTCTGGTGCTGTAGGCTCCGTTATCCACCACCAGTACTTTTCCGCCCTCCGGCAGCAGAGAACTGATGCAGGCATCAATATTGATGGTGCCGGATCCACAGAACAGGACACTGGTATACTTTTCCAAATCCCCATGCACGATTTTCACCAGGTCTTCTCTGAGTCCCTTCATCAGTCCGCCGAATTCTTTTTCTCTGGGACAGATGTCCGGCACGACCTGTGCATATTTTACGGTATCTGTGGTGGTAGACGGTCCGGGATTCAATAAAATATTTCTTTTGACGGGTTTTTGTATCAACTGCTCCATTATGGGATTCCTCCTTTTTTGTTCACGTTCTTTTTCCAATCGTTCATTAATGTATGATATGTTTTAATTCTTTGAACGGTTTTCATAGGTTTTCGGTTAAAATAAGTACACAAAATGTCTGCGTTCCATTCGCAGACACTTTGTGTCAAATATGAACATATAATAATACCATTCGCACAAAATAGCAATACTTATTTTTCTTTAAACATCATACGTCTTGTCGATGGCTTTCAGCTCCCGGAAAGTATCGATCTCGATAATGTCATTTTCCCGGCATTCACGTACTTCTACCTTATAATGCTTCTGGCAGAATACCAGGGGTACCTGTTCCCAGTAACGCTCCTTGCCGCCGGGCTGTTCGTAGGTCATCTTGATATCATCTGACAGCTTATGTCCGTCTTCTTCGTTCCAGTAAGAGATGCCCACCATCTGCCAGCAATCCAGGCCGCCGACTTTCTCTTCTACAATGACTCCGTCCTTTACCGTGAAGCACCAGTCATCGGTTCTGTCCTTTTTTATTGCCAGAAAATCGGAGGTATAATGATATTTTTTAATGATCTGCGGATTGGAGATCAGCAGATCCGCCTCAAATACATAGGCATTGGAAAGCATATATCTTGCCACCATGGCGGAGGAAATATTGTTAGCTTCATTGTAAACCGGATTTTCCAGGAATCTGATCATGGGATATTTGTACAGCAGCTGATCAAACTGCTCTGCCAGATACCCCCGGACAATATAGATTTCATTAATCCCGGCATCCAGACAGGCATCGATCAGTCCGTCAATAATACGCTGTCCATGCACACGTACCAGTGGTTTCGGGGTGTTAAAGGTAATGGGCACCAGCCGGCTGCCGAATCCAGCTGCAATAAAGATGGCGCGCTTTGCACGGTAAGGCTCCAGTGCGGAGATTCCGGCACCTGTGATCTCTCCCTCTGTCACATACTGTAATTCGGTCAGTTCCTGCATGACACGGTTGACCGTTCCCAGAGAGTGTCCGCTCTTTTCTCCCAGCTGTCTCTGGGATAAAGTACCTTTTTCCTCTGCCAGTATCGATAAAATATCAAATTGTTTTCTTGTCAGTGTCTGATTCATCTTCTGCTTCCTTTCTTTTTTCCATTCTCCATGACCATCGTCCTGTTTCTATCGAAATTATCGAATTTCCGTTAAGTCATATGGTGTTGTCTGGTACACATAATAATTGAGCCAGTTGCTGTAAAGGTTGTTACAATGAGATCTCCACTGTAACAGAGGTCTCTGCTCCGGGTCATCGTCCGGGTAATAATTATAGGGGATCTGAATGGGCAGTCCTTTGTCCAGATCTCTATGATATTCGTTGTTCAGTGTATAACGGTCATATTCGGGATGGCCCGCTACAAAAATCTTTTTGCCCTCTTCCGCCATTGCCAGGAATACGCCGGCCTTCTCCGATTCTGCCAGGATCGTCAGATCCTTACAGGCATGAATGGCCTCCGATGGTGTCTCGGTATGACGACTGTGCGGAGCCATGAAAATATCATCAAATCCCCGGACCAACGGAACTTTCCGGTTGGATACTTTATGTGCATAGACGCCGAACAGCTTCTGGGACAATTGTCTCTTGTTGATTCCGTAATAATGATAAAATCCGGCCTGTGCCGCCCAGCAGATATGTAAGGTGGAGGTCACATGGGTCTCCGCCCAGTCCAGGATCTGACAGGTTTCCTCCCAGTAATCCACTTCCTCGAAGGTAATATCCTCCACCGGTGCTCCGGTAACGATCAGTCCATCGAATTTACGATCCCTGATCTCATCAAAGGTAGTGTAAAATTTGTTCAGATGGCTGGCCGGGGTATTCAGTGACACGTGGGTCTTGGTGTTCATGAAAGTGACATCCACCTGCAGCGGTGTATTGGACAACGCCCGCAGCAGCTGCAGCTCCGTATCCTGCTTTACCGGCATATTGTTCAGGATCAGTACCTGCAGGGGACGCATGTCCTGATGTACCGCACGAAATTCGTCCATGACGAATATATTTTCATTTTCCAGTATCTCTTTGGCAGGCAGATCATTTTGTGTTTTGATAGGCATTTTATTTTCCTCCGGGTCTTTCTTGCTTATTCCTCGTAAGGAATATTATAGGTTCTCAGAAATTCCTCTTCTGTCAGAATGGGAACCTGTAATTCTTTTGCTTTTTTATTTTTCGATGATGTAGAGGTAATATCATTGTTGATCAGGCAGGTGGTCTTGCCGGTGACACTTCCGGTCACCTTGCCGCCTTTTTCCTCAATGACCTCTTTCAGATCATTCCGGCTGGCATAATGGTTCAGGCTTCCCGTCACCACGAAGGACATTCCTGCCAGTGTCTGTGCACTCTCATCGATCTGTGGTGTCTCTATCGTCAGGATTTCCTTCAGATGAGCTATTTTCTCCAGATTTTCCGCATCCCGCATATAGTCCGTAAATGTAGATGCCAGCACCTCTCCCACACCGGGAATGGCACTCAGTGTTTCTTCGTCCGCTGCCTGCATTCGTTCCAGATCGTAATCAAAATACCGGCACAGCACCTTGGCATTGGCCACGCCGATTCCTGCGATCCCCAGTCCGTAGATCAACCGGGGCAGCGTGGTATGTCTTGCAGTCTCGATACTGTCCATCATATTCTGATAGGATTTTTCTCCGAATCCTTCCATTCCGGTAATGACCTCCTTGTAACGGTCCAGCCGGAACAGATCCGCATATTCATGGATAAAGCCCTGATCGATCAGCTTCTCCAATGTTGCCTCGGAGAGTCCGTCAATATTCAGCGCATCTCTGCTGACGAACAGAGTGTAGGATTTGATCTCCTTGGCCGGGCATTTCTCATTGGTGCAGTACAGAGACTGTACCTCATTCATCTGTCGGATCTCCGTGGGCTGTCCGCACACCGGACACACCTTTGGAATCTCCACATTATCACTGCCTGTCAGATTCTCAGCGATCTGGGGAATGATCATGTTGGCCTTATAGACCGTGATATGGTCTCCGATTCCCAGTCTGAGGGATCTCATGATACTGATATTATGCACGGAAGCGCGGCTCACCGTTGTGCCTTCCAGTTCCACCGGCTCAAAAATAGCTACCGGATTGATCAGACCGGTACGGCTGGCGCTCCACTCGACCTCTTTTAATGTAGTCTCCCGCAGTTCATCCGCCCATTTGAAAGCAATGGAATCTCTGGGGAACTTCGCGGTTCTGCCCAGGGACTGTCCGTAGCTGATACTTTCATAAGTAAGTACCAGACCGTCGGAAGGAATATCGTAGTGCTCGATCTTGTGTTCAAAATCTTCAATGGCAGATAAAATGTTCTCTTCCGTTACTGCCACATGTTCCACCACTGCAAAGCCCTGCTCCTGCAAAAAAGCAAACTGGGCTTCCTTGGAATCATGAAAATCCACACCATCCGCCTTTACCAGCGTAAAAGCAAAAAAGCGGACATTCCGTCTGGCCGTGATCTCATTGTTGAGCTGCCTCACAGAGCCGCTGCACAGATTTCGGGGATTCTTGTATTTTGCCTCTGCATCTGCGATCTCCCCGTTGATCTTCTCAAAATCACTGTAGGTGATCACCGCTTCTCCCCGCAGGATCAGTTCTCCGGTATAGGAAATATTCAGCGGAAGATTCTTAAAAGTACGGGCGTTATTTGTAATGACCTCACCGATCTCGCCGTTGCCACGGGTAACCGCTTTTGCAAGTTTTCCTTCACGATACGTCAATACAATGGTCAGCCCGTCCAGTTTCCAGCTGAGAATTGCAGGATTGCCTTGCAGCCAGTCCCGCAGTTCTTCCCGGCTTTTCGTCTTGCCCAGAGACAGCATAGGACTCTCATGGCGCTCCTTGGGAAGCTCATCCACCGCTTCGTAGCCTACGTTTACCGTAGGACTGTTGGCCAGGGTAACGCCTGTCTCTTTTTCCAGTTCCACCAGTTCATCATAGAGCTTGTCGTATTCGTAGTTGCTCATGATCTCCTGATCCTTGGCGTAATAGCTTTCGGAAGCTGCATTCAGTTGTTCTACCAGATCTTTGATCCGGTCTATTTTGGAAGACTGCATCTTGTATTCCTGCCTTTATATATTTAATTGCGATTTAACATTCCGGTGTCTCTTTGAAGCTGTTCCAGCTCTTCTCCGGTGACCTCGCGCCACTTTCCCGGCTTCAGATCCCCCAGCAGAATGTTCATGATCCGGATTCTTTTCAGCGCTTTTACCCGGTATCCACAGGCTTCACACATCCGCCGGATCTGTCTGTTGACTCCCTGAGTCAAAACGATACGGAAGGTAAATTTTCCGATCTGTTCAATCTCACATTCTCTGGTAGTGATGTCCAGATCTTTCAGATAAATACCTTTCGCCATTTTTTCCAAAAAATCGGGTGTTATTTCCCTATCTGTCTTTACGATATATTCTTTTTCATGACGGTTGGCGCCCCGCATCATGACATTGATCAGATCTCCATCATTGGTGAGCAGGATCAGACCTTCGGAATCTTTGTCCAGACGTCCCGCATAGGTCAGCCGTTCCGGATAGCGGATCATATCCATGATCTTTTTCTCTGCATGAGGATCTCTCTCCGTGCAGGTCACTCCCACCGGCTTGTAAAATGCCAGTACCTTCTGTGTCTGTTTTCCCTGCAGAATCTTCTTACCCACCTGCACGGTGTCCGTTTCTTCCACCTGTTGTCCCATTCCGGCCACCTGACCGTTGACCAGTACTTTTCCCTGTTCGATCAGCTTATCCGCATCTCTTCGGGAACATACACCGCACTGTGCCAGATATTTATTCAGACGCATTCTATTCCTCATTCCTTTCCGAAGCCCTTAACTTCCGGGCTACAGACACACGGCCGCAAGTATATGTTTTCACGCTTCCACACCGTCTGCCGCTTCGAAGTCACTGAGACTTTTGACTTTGGGAATACCGTTTCCGTTTGCCACACCCAGCTTTGCGGTCTCATCTGCCAGCTCGTTGTATTTTACCTTCGAATGAGCCGGTACTTTGGTAAAGCGGATCTGAATCTTCTGTCCCCAGCCCAGCATGGTCTGTGCATATTTTTTCGTCAGATCATTCTTACTTTTCCAGGCACCGGTGACCCATTTCTCGATTCCTTCATAGTCGTAGCGGATCTCGATGACTGTAAAGCCGCTGTTTAAGGCAAACCGTACCGCATACATGGCTCCCAGCATCTCTCCGGAGACATTCCGCTGTTTCAGAGAGTCCGGATTGTCACCATTACCGTATTCTGTATAGATGCGTCCGTCGGGAAGAATAAAAATACAGCCGAAACCGTATTTTTTCAGTGCATCCTGATAGCTTCCGTCCACATAGGCCAGCAAGGTACCCTCTTCCGGACGATCATTCACATCCGCATCCTCCGGATATCTTCCCAATCCATTCCACTCTGCCATAATTCATCTGTCTCCTTATCGAATAAAGTTGGTCTTCTGCGCCGGTTCTCTCTCCGG
>OJNI01001054.1_pt1 | contig 16771 bp, 17 predicted proteins | sample 1597441 | NCBI WGS metagenome assembly OJNI01 (sample SAMEA2452131, study PRJEB22498) | human gut metagenome | reverse complement strand
ATACTAAGTTCCAGTTTTTGGGTGAATGGACTGGAATTTAATTTTCCAATTCACCATCGAATTTCGCCAGAAGCACCTGTACCGGTATTTAAAAAAGACAGTGAAATGAGTGTTCTTGGAGGGGCCGCAAATGTGGCGGCAAATCTTTCTGCAGCAGGTCAAAGGGTATCTATGATAGCTGTAACAGGAAAGGATATGCAAGGAAAAAAGATAATAGAACTGTTTTCGGAAATAGGGGTAGAGTATACAAAAATTGCAATATGGGACAGACCAACGATCACAAAGACAAGGTTTTTGGCCGAAAATAACCAACAGGTGTTAAGAGTAGATGTTGAAGAAAGCGAACCAATATCTGATAAGTTGTGCACAAAAATATTGGATGAATTAGAGAAAACGATAAATAATTATGATCTCATAGTACTCTCAGACTACATGAAAGGTCTTCTGACATATAATTTTACACAGGGAATCATAAAGATTGCAAACAATAATGCAAAGAAAGTTATTATTGATGTAAAAGACCCTGCATTTGAAAAATATGAAGGGGCATATCTTTTAAAGCCCAATCAAAAGGAATTGCAGAGTCTGACGGGGAAACCAGTGGAAACGGAAGAACAAATTATTTTTGCATCGCAATATCTTTTGGATAAAGCGAAATGTAAATACATACTTACAACTTGCGGATCTAAAGGAATGATACTTGTAGGGGAAGATGTAATATATAAACTGAGTACCAGTGGAAAGGCGGTATATGATGTGACAGGTGCTGGAGATACGACAATTGCATATCTTTCAGCAGGAATAGCGAATGGATTGAATATTATAGAAGCAATGAAAATATCAAATTATGCAGCTGGATTACAAGTGGGAAAGGTAGGAACATCGGCGGTATATTTGAATGAGGTGGAAGAGGCTATTAAAGCAAGGAAATATGGAACAAAGAAGGTATTTCATTTAAATGAACGTAATGAGTTAGGTAATCTGGTAAATTTATGGAAAAGCAAAGGTGAATCAATAGTTACCACAAACGGATGTTTTGACATTATCCATAGAGGGCATATTTCACTCTTAGAAGAAGCAAGAAGTTATGGAGAGCATCTGATTGTTTTAATAAATACAGATGCTTCCGTAAAACGACTTAAGGGAGAAAACAGACCAATTAATACCGAAGAAGATCGAGCTGCGGTGATAGCAGCACTAGATTGTGTAGATGCAGTTATGCTGTTTGATCCATTGGTGGATAATACTACAGTTACAACAGATGAATGGAAGAGAATTTCTCCGGAACTGCGCAAGGTGGCTGAAGAGGCTCCTATGGGTACACTTAAATTCATAGCCCCAGATGTACACGTAAAAGGTGGAGACTATACGATGGAACAGGCTCCGGAGGCTGTATTTGCAAAGAAATTTCGCGCTGTTCCTTTTATAAAAGGATATTCAACTACCAGTATAATAAAAAAAGTAGAAGATAACTATTATGTATACGATAAAATGTATTTGAATAAAAACATAGAGAAGGTAATAAAATGACGAATAAGGAATTAGTTATTCAAAGGTTTAAGGATACGATTGAAGTGAAAGAGGATATTATGGCAGATAATACCGTGATAACCACAATAGTTACCTTGGCAGATGAAATCGCAGCAACAATCAGTCGCGGAAATAAACTGGTTCTTTGTGGAAATGGTGGTTCTGCGTCAGATGCACTCCATTTTGCAGGGGAAATTGTAGGACGTTTTCAAATGGAACGATCGGCATGGCCTGCTGTTGTACTGAATGCGGATGTCGCTACAATGACAGCAATTGCCAATGATTATGGATATGATGATGTTTTTTCCAGACAAGCGGAAGGACATGTTATTCCAGGGGACTTATTCATTGGTATTAGCACGAGCGGAAATTCGGAAAATGTATTACGGGCTGTAAAAGTGGCCGAAAAATGTGGAGCTAAGACAGCGGCGCTTTTGGGAAAAGATGGTGGAAAAATCAGAAGCTGTGTCGATTATCCGGTTGTAGTGAAAAGTAATACAACAGCCAGAATACAGGAAAGTCATATTTGTATTATCCATATTCTTTGTGAGCTTGTGGAGAATATAATGACTAAGGGCTAGGAAAAGAGTATGAATAAAGCAATTTTTCTGGACAGGGATGGAACTATAAATGTTGATAAGAAGTATTTACATAAAATAGAGGATTTTGAATTCCTTCCGGGAGTTTTGGATGGAATGAAAATGTTACAAAATGCAGGATATCTTCTTATTGTCATAACTAACCAATCCGGGATTGGGCGTGGCTACTATTCTGAAAAGGATTTTGAAATTCTCAATAGTTGGATGCTCGGCGAATTAGAGAGTAAAGGTATACATATAGCCAGAGTGTATTATTGCCCGCATCTACCAAATGCGAAGATAAAAAAATATCGGAAGGTATGTGAGTGCCGTAAGCCTGCGTTGGGGATGTATGAACAAGCGGTCAAAAACTATGATATTGATTTGTCTCATAGTTGGACGATTGGAGATAAACCGCGAGATTGCTTATTATGCGAGAAAACGGAATGCAGGGGATTTTTAGTCGGGCAGGATTATTATAATGAAGAGAGATTGTATTATGAATTCCCTTTGCTTAAGGATAAGGTAAGATGTGTGCCGGGAATTTTAGAGTGCGCTATTGAAATTTTGAAGAAGAAAAACAGATTTAACAATTGAGACATAGGTGTTGAAACGAAACTTTGAGAGGGTGGGAAATTTATATTTAAAGCTATATGTATGCAGAGATTACCTAATTGAGGAATATAAAATTTATACAACCGGAATGATAACATAAGGAGAGTCAGTAATGGATTTTTTTGAAACAACAGCGAAATATGCATATCGACAATCACTTAAAATTCTGACCTGGCGTGATTTAGCGGTAGCATTTGCTATTTTTATTGTCTCTTTACTTGTCGGCGTCATAATGAGAAAACAGAAGGGATGGAAGTGGAAGACAGTCAGCTATTTTTCACTTCTATTTCCTTATATTTACCTGTTTTTTGCAATCGCGGTTATTTCCCGTCAAACAGTAAGAAATCCGAGGGTAGAACTTATGCCCTTTTGGAGCTATATCAAAGCACTAAGGTCAGATTCCAAAATTTTGCTATGGGAATGTGTTTTGAATGTTTTTATGTTTGTTCCTTTAGGAATAGGATTGCAGGGATTAGGTGTTCGAAAGTTAAGATGGGTGATACTGATTGCAGCAATTATAAGTTACAGCATAGAATTCAGCCAGTTATTAACAAAACGTGGACTCTTTGAACTTTTTGATGATCCGTTTCATAATGTCCTTGGAGCAATAATAGGATTTACATTATGGAGAATGATTATGAAAAGATGTTCAGAAAAATCTGAAGGACAGGCTATAAGACAAAAATAAATATATAGATGGAGTTAAAATTAATTTTAAAGCATAATGCCCAAATTCGCCAGGGACAGATTTTGCTATTTTGCCACGTTGACAAGCGAGTCCCCATTTGTTATTCTCTACTCGTAAGCAGATTTTTTATTTCGAATTTCTATATCGGCATAAGCCGGTGTCTATGACTTCAGAGGAATGAATTCCTGCTTAATTACCCCCAATGATCATAATAGAGCAGGAGAAGGCGTAGAGCGAATGGAAATTTGATTTGCTGACGTTGTCAGCGTATTCTCCTGTGGCAAGTGTGAGAGGAGAATGCAAATGATAATCAGTCCTAAATGGGATTACTGTATGAAGGAATTATTCCGTAATCCGGTGATCCGAAAGTATTTTATCAGTGTGGTGTTGAATATTCCGGTGGAGATGATTCGCAGTACGCGACTGCTGAATACATACCTGTGGAGAAGATATCGTTACCAGAAACAGGGGATCCTGGATGTTCTGGTAGAACTGAATGATGATACGAAAATTAATATTGAACTTCAGGTGAAAGCAGTCAGAGACTGGGACAAGAGACAACTGTTCTATTTAGTAAAGATGCTCACAGAAGAGATTTCTTTTGGCAGAAGCTACGATGTGATGAAGCGTTGTGTAGCAATCAGTATATTGGATTTTAACCTGACGGAAGATAAACAGTACCATAAGACATATTTGTTGCGTGATGAAGAAGGAAGATTGTTCAGCAATCTGTTGGAACTGCATGTGATAGAACTGAATAAGGTCTTAATGGGACAGAACATAGATGAATGGATACGTTTTTTCAACGTAAAGACGGAAGGAGAACTGGATATGCTGCGGATGCAGACAAACAATGCCGGAGGAGATACAGATAAGGTGGCGCAGCTGGATGATCCGGAAGTGCTACTGGCAATGCAGAGAAAATATGGAATGATTAATCTGTGACATTTATAAGACAATCCGTTTGCAAACCGGAACTCACCAACAATTACACAACGCAGAACGACAGATAACCGGAGAAACTTATGTAAAAAGATTGTCCGGTTATTATGAATTTGTGTACAGAGAGGAAAAAATGAGAGCAGATAAAATAAAAACTATAATTGGCAATATCAATGACTTACCTTATAAGACCATCTTGATTGATGGAACCTGGGGTGTCGGAAAGTCTTATGCGGTAAATGAGGCGTTGGCAGGAAATCCGGACGTTTGTAAAATATCAATGTTCGGAATGACAGATGCGAGACAAATATATCATGAAGTATTGTTTCAACTGGCATTGAAGAATAATGTCGGCGGGAAGATTGGTGAAATAGCTAATAATATCATAGAAGGCGCAGCAAAGGTCTGGGATAAAGTCGGACAGGCCCGGGATGTGGTACAAAATATAGCAAACGAAAGAGAACTATTTTTATTATTGTCCAAAGAATTTACATTCCTTCACATTGTGGTCATAGACGATCTGGAAAGAATGAACAGTAATATGAATTTGGAAGAGATATTTGGAATCATAGAGGAACTGAAACAATGTAATTATGTGAAAGTTATACTCGTTGCGAATACCGCAGAAATGTCAAAAGATAAAAAAGAGATATTTGACAAATACAGTGAAAAGGTAATTGAACGAACATATGCTATTACGGAACGGGCAGAGAGTGTCGAGTGGAGTAAATTGCATATCCATGCTCAATTTATTGAAAAATTTCTGAACCTTCATAAAGTGGAAAACTTGCGGACACTTGAAAAGGCGCAGCGATTTTATGATGATGTAATATTATTTTGTGAAGACTGCAATAAAGATGAATTTTTGGAGGAACTGAGACTGATATGTTATGCCATCGTCGTTGAAAGTACACACAATCTGTATTATAAGGAGGATGATCCCAACAATACGGATTCGGTGAAAAAGATGGTGAGCAGTATTGAAAATACGTTGGAGCATAGAATAGGGAAATATCTTTATGGTACAAAGAGCAGTAATAATTTGACCGGAATGCTGTTGAGATACTATCAGGAGGGGACGCTTGATAAAGAACAATTAGAAGCCGAGTATCGACTGTTTCTTAAATCGGGAGATAAACCCAATTATTATAAGACAGATGCAGAGATAAAAGTAATGCTGCCGGATTTAAAAAAGGGATTGCTTCAGGCAAAAAACATTGTGGAATTAAACGAATTTGCAGATTCCTATATGGTATGGAGTGATATTCTGGAGGAAGATAATGAGGATGTTTTAACCATATATAAAAACGGGTTAAACAAAATGCTAAAACAGGCAGTCAGAGATGGAAAAGAAGAAATTTTAACGCACTCTTATGATTTATTCCATATGTCTTCAGACAAGGTGAAAATAATATACATGGAAGAAAATGAAAACATGAAAGAATTTTTGATTGAGACATATGTAGAACATTTGAGGATCACAACCCACGGGGAAAAAGCGTACCAATTTTCATATAAACTCAGAAATTATTTTAGCAACAGTTATTACCATGAGATCATAATGACAAAAGTGGATCAGCTGTATAATAAGACGTCTTTTCCTGTGGGGGACGTAGATCAGAATAGATATCATACCTGTTATAATATCATGTATTTACTGTACCATGCAGATAAGGAGAAATTTTTGAACTATTGTACTGACATAAAAAAAGATTGTGATAAGATGTCAAGACATAGGATAGAGGTTTTGTCGGAAGAGATAATGAAAGACCAGAAAACATGAGAAAAGTGATTCCTTCGTACAGTTGAAGAGGAAAACAGAAAGTGCTACAATTTACATGAAAATGCAAATTATGGCATTTTTTATAAATAACAAGGGGGACCGATATATGGCAACACAAAAGCAACAGGGTATTAAGAAGCGATTGACAAAGGGATTCACAAAAGTGGCGGTAATTGGAGCGGTAGCTGCAATCATTGGAATCGGAGCGCTTCTGATTGCTGCGGCGCAGTATGAAAAAGCACTGAATCGGTATGGTTTTACACAGGGGGATATCGGTAAGGCGATGACCGCTTTTTCGGAGAGTAGAAGTGCATTGCGCGCAGTGGTCGGGTATGATGATGAAGCTGTGATCGAAAAGCAGACAGCTCTGCATGACCAGAAGAAAGAGGCATTCGAAACTTATATGGATGAATTGAGCAGAACACTCAAATTCTCCGAGGGAAGAGAAGCTTACAATGCGGTCTTGACGGAACTTGACGGCTATTGGGAGCTGGATGCACGAATCTTGGAATTGGCAACTTCGGATGATGCGGATGGTTATCTGGAAGCGCAGGAACTGGATACGACAGATTTGACGGCTCAATATGAACAGATTTATGCAGAATTCGTTGAACTGATGAACCTGTGCGTGCAGAAAGGTGACCGTGCGGAAGCGGATCTGCGGGCAATGGAACGGAATATGCTGTTGGTGATCCTGGCAATCGTTGTGGTTTCTTTCTGGAGTTCGGTGATCCTGGGACGAAAAATGGCGCAAGACATAGAAAAGCCCATGATAGCATTGGCAGATCGTCTGCAGACCTTCGCACAGGGAGATTTAAGCAGCGCATTTCCGGAGTGTGCAACGGAAGATGAGATTTCTTATATGATACAGGTGGCAAAGGGGATGGCATCGGATCTGGATATGATCATTACGGATGCCGGAGAACTTCTGGGACAGATGGCAGAGGGAAATTATGCTATCGGCACTAAGATTGAGGATAAATATGTAGGACAGTTTGTGGCATTGAAGGATGCCATGCGTAAAATGAACCGTCAGATGAACGGTACGCTGCATCAGGTAGAAGAAGCTGCAAAACAGGTATCAGCCGGCGCTGAGAATCTGGCAGAATCTGCCCAGTCCCTTGCGGAGGGAGCTACCGATCAGGCAGGTTCGGTGGAGGAACTGACAGCAACAATTACAAATATCGCGGATGCAGTGAACCGTACGGCGGGTGAATTGCAGAAGACCACCCGGAAGGCGGAAAATTATGCACAGCAGGCGGATGCCGGACATGCACAGATGAAATCTCTTATGGAAGAGATGGATCGAATCAACGATACGTCCAAAAAGATTCAGAATATTATTGCAGAAATCGAAGACATTGCCAGTCAGACCAACCTGCTGTCATTGAATGCCGCAATCGAGGCTGCCAGAGCAGGAGAAGCAGGAAGAGGCTTTGCTGTTGTGGCAGAACAGATTCGCAAACTGGCAGAACAGAGTGCACAGTCCGCAGTGGATACCAGAAGTCTGATCGAAGGCTCTCTGCAGGAAATTGAGAGGGGAAATCAGGCCGCTGAAGCGGCAGCGGAATCACTGGAGCAGATTGTGACCGGAGTTAAGGAGATCGCAGCAGATTCCAGGAGACTTAGTGAAGAATCAACAGCGCAGGCACAGGCAATGGAACAGGCAGAAGTGGGAGTGACTCAGATTTCGGAGGTCGTACAATCCAATTCCGCATCTGCGGAGGAATCTTCTGCAACCAGCGAGGAATTGTCGGCACAGGCATATTCCTTAAATGAAGTGGTAGGCAAATTTACATTACGCAGAGATTAAACTATTAGGAAGAAAATAATTGTTTATGAAATACCGATTTATCAGGCATTGGAAACGGATGCAAAATAAATCGGTATTTTTTTACCCATAACTTTCATTATGACTGAAACATTCATTCTTTCATTATCCTTTAGAATTGTAGAGGTAGGAAACAGGAGATGAGGGAATGAGTCAGAAACATTCGGAACAATATAAAATTATAGGACAGGCGATTAAAAAATATCGAAAACAACGAGGACTTACACAGGAGCAGTTGGCGGACAGAGTAAGTATTAGTATCAGCTATCTCACCAAGATCGAGGCACCGAATTGTGACCAGCCGTTTTCTTTGGAGGTAATATTTGATATTGCTGAAGTGCTGGAGATACCGGCACATGTATTATTGGAGGATTTATAATTTTGTGACAGAGATGAGATTTGCAGTAAGAAAATCTACAGCGTTTGTGAAAAACAAAAAGCGGAAACACTGTAAAATCAATGTTTCCGCTTCTTATATGAGAGCTGCTGACGGGAATCGGACCCGTGACCTCCGCACTACCAATGCGACGCTCTACCGACTGAGCCACAGCAGCATCACGTGACGGCTAACGCAATCACCGTGATTCATTCTAACAAAAGAGATACCGTTTGTCAACAACAAAAATTGCAAATTTTAACAGTATTTGTCGATGAGAAAAAATTGACACAAAATCTACGAAAAGTAAAATATAAGCAGATGTAAAACAAATTTTTACTTTATAGTAAAATCATCTATATTTAGTACGGGGATAAATGTTAAATTATAGAGTAAATATTTTAGAAAGATAAAACCTCTATATGAGGCGATGGTAGGTGCACATGCAGAAAGAAGAGACAACAGGAGACCATCAAGAATTTGATGAGATGTACCGTAGGACACAGGCGGAAATATACAAGTTTATCCGCTACAGGGTGGCAGACAAGGAACTGGCAAAGGATGTCCTGCAAGAAACGTATTATGTTGCGTATAAAAAGTGGGATATTCTCTGTGAACATTCCAATCCAATGGGATGGCTGATCAATACTGCCAAGAATAAAATACGTGAACTGAATAAGTCATTGAAGAAGATAGAATGTGAAGTCGACCTGGATGCCGACGAATATACATTCACGGAAGACGGTTACGGAAAATCAGAACTTGATCTCATAATAACGAAAGGCCTGACGGAAGAGGAGAAGAACAGATTTTACAAATATTTTCTTCACGGGTATTCAATTTCTGAGCTGGCACAACTTGAGAAAATATCCGAGAACAATATGAGTGTCAGGATCAGCAGATTGAGAAGCAAGATAGCCCAAAACATACCCGACGAGTCCGGTATCGACAAAAAATACAAAAAATCTGTAAGAATTGACAAAAAAGAATCATGTACTTAACGAGGGACCAATATTACACCAGATAAGGATATGCAGAAGGGAAAGGAATTGGAATTAAAATGAAGAAGCAGGATAACGAAAGCCTGATTCAGGAGCTTACCAAGCGGTTGGACTGGTACATTATGAAAGCATCAGATGAAGAGTTTGATGCGGATGAAGTACAGACATTAATGAAACTGCTGGACAACCTGAAAACAGAGGAAGACAATGTAGAAGATGAATTGCCTGTGGAAGAGGCATTGGATGATTTCTGGAAACATTGTGAGGAAAGGGAAGAAGAGGAGCGCCTGTTGCTTGGCACCGAAGAAGAGAAGGACAAAAGTGAACCTGTTGCAGAGAAAGAGGAGGACAAGCCCAGGGAGGGTAAGCTTCATAAAGTGCTCTGGTACTTTCACAGACGCAGATTTGCGGTAGTAGCGGCAGCGGTACTTGTCGTAATGGTACTCGGCGGTTCCTGGCAGGTAGTTGCCAATGCGGAGAAGCATGGAGGTTTCTTCTGGTGGATGGATAAGAACGAGGAAGGGACGACTATGATTACGGCACCGGAAGGCGGGCAACAAGTCTCTTCAAATGCAGAGGTAGAAGAATATTACAATATAGAAGATGTGCCGGAAATATATAGGAACTATGTGAAAGAAGTATTTCAAATTAATGCTATCTCAGAGAGCATGCTTGATTACATTAAAGTACATAGATTAAAGCATGATGATACAGTATCTGTATTTGTGAAAAATAATGACGATGTCTTAAGAATTGAAATTATAATATATCAACAAGAGATTTTAAGAGTTAGAGAATCATATCCAGGATATACTTTTGAAAAAGAACTTGATGATGGTGGGGGAAGTATTGATATATTTTCAAGAAAAGAATTATCTGGAGAAAATACATATTTAACATGCTTTTACTATGGAAAAGAAAAATATATGGTAATAGGTAAAGGGGATGAAGAAAAAATATGTGACATTGCGATAGAATATAGAAATGTAATTTTAGATTATAATAAATAATATAAATGAAAAAAGCTGGTAATTTGATAATTATCGGCTTTTTTTATGCAATGATGCAAAAAAGTTTTTTAAAATTTTATTAACTAAATTTTATTAATTTAAAAAAAGTTGTAAGAATATGTGTATATTTGTCATGAAGTATATAGAAGGATATCAAATAATGTGAAGATATCCTGCTAGTGTAGCAAAAATGTTATTTAGAAAGGAGAAAGATGATTGAAGAAAAGGAGAAAGAAAAATTGGAGAATTAGGGTAATGGCTGCGTTAATGACCATGATATTTATGGTACCTACACCTAGCTTAAAGGCATGTGCAGCAGAAAATGTTGAAACAACTGATGTAGAAGTAATTACAACAAATAAAATAATAGGATACCAGTCACAAGTACAACCATTAACGACCATGTTTAATTGTCAGATTGTTTTAGCATTTACATTGGAAGGGTTAGAGATGTCTTTTACAACTTCGTCTGTTGAAGTATCATCCGTTATTGGAGTAAAAGATATTAAAGTGCAGCAAAAAATGTGGTACGGTTGGAAAACAGTAATGACTTCTGATGGGGCAGAAAATCAGAATGAAGCAGTTTTTGGCGCTGATTTAACTTATCCTGATGCGGTTAATGGTAAAACCTACCGGGTACTTTGCACTCACTATGCAAACTATGATGTTTACGAAGAAGTTGTCAACGACACCGGTGCCTTCAAATTCGTACTATAACAATTAGAACTATCAAGTAACAAACAACACACAATAAACCCTTGCTACACTTACGAAAAAACTTAATAATGTATGAACTGCAGAAATACAAAGTACATATTACTTGCAGCAGGAACCACTGGGGGTGGGGATACAACAATGTATTCAGAAAGTATGCTAAAACCTGCATAAGGGAAAACGAAGGGAAAAATAAAATATACTGCAATTGTCACAGTGGGTGGGACAAAAATCTTCACGTGAAAGTATAAGGGGAAATCTTTCAGGAAAAAGATACAGCTGAACGCCTTACAGCTAATGGACATTTATGTCAGGGGTGACAATAAGCAGAATGAGAAAGAGAGAACAAAAGATGAAGCGAATAATGTGGGCAAATCCCATGATCAAGTCTGCCGGGTACGATGCCCAGCAGCAAATGTTGGAAATCGAATTTGCAAACAACGGACAGATCTGGCAGTTTGATAATGTACCGGAGGATATCTGGTATCGCTTTCGGAGTCACCATCTTCCGGAACTCTTTTTCCATAATTTCATTATGGGACATTATCCGGAACGAAGAATGCAGGAAATTGGGTAGGGAACCCAGGCATACGGGGAATACAAACAGGGGAATGAAATTATAACGCAGGAAGCCGCAGAGATAGCAATATCTCCTGCGGCTTCCTGCGTTACAAAATAACATTTTACATAAATCTCTTTCCCAAAAAAGTGGAATATGCTATACTGTTACAGAAGTCTTGTCTGATGGAGGCTGAGATTTTCGAAATAGGAAGAGAGACGTTAACAGATTCATGGCAAAAGAACTGCAACAGACATTGCCGGAAGCCCGGCGAAAAAGAGTGCAGCGGTTGAAGAAGATGATCATAGGTATCGTGGCGGCGGGAATCGTGATTCCGCTCCTGTGCTGTGTGTATCTGATCTGCAGGCTGCATACGATTGACGGAACTTTGAAGACACTGGAGCAGAGACTGGATGAACTGGATATCCGGAATCAGGAGTTACAGACGCTGCTGCAGCAGTTGCAGGAGCAGAAGAGTACACCGGTACAGACACCTCAGATACAGGAGGACAGTTCCGGCGCAGAAGCTTCAGAGCCGGTGGCGGAGGAAAGTTCCGGGCAGGAAGAAATTCACAAGGTGTATCTGACGTTCGACGATGGCCCCAGTATTTATACGAATGACATCCTGGATATTTTAGACAGCTACAATGTCAAAGCCACATTTTTTGTGGTGGGAAAAGAAGGAACCAATGCAGAAGAGGCGCTGCAAAGGATCGTTGACGAAGGACATACGCTGGGAATGCATTCATACAGTCATAAATATAAGGAATTGTACGAATCAATGGACAGTTTTACACAGGATTTTGCCCGGATCAGGGACTCCATCTATCAGGCCACCGGAGTGGAGAGTGTCTGTTACCGGTTCCCGGGTGGAAGCTCCAATACGATCAGCGAGATCGATATGCATGATTTTATCGATTATCTGGACAGTCAGGGAGTGGAATACTACGACTGGAATGTGTCCTCCGGAGACGGCGGAAGCATGAAGTTATCCACGGATACATTACTGGAAAACTGTACCAAGGATATCGATACCAGAGACACGTCTATCATACTGTTGCATGATTCCGCGGAGAAGCCGACTACAGTGGAAGCTTTGCCGGATATCATAGAGAATATTCTGGCCCGGCCGGATACAGTGATCCTGCCGATTACGGAAAATACCAGGCCGATTCATCATATAGAGTAGGAATACCTGTAAGAAGAGAATGCCTGTTGCGGTTTTGATCGTTCGCAGAACGCAAAAACCGCTGATAAATAACAAGAAACAAATGGAGGTACATAATCATGGGATTTTTCTCAGACTTGAAGGAAGATCTGTCCCAGGCGGTCAATGAACTGATGCCGGAGGAAGAGCTGGATCAGGCAGCCGTGGAAGAGACGAAGGAGCAGCCGGTGGAAAATACGCAGGAGACAACGGAAGAGACTCCGATGGAGCCGCAGGCGGAAGAGACACCAAATGACAATGCAGCATTGGAAGAAATGTTGAAGAACCTGGATTCTATTGAAATTCCCCAGGAAAAAGAAGAACAGCCGGAAGAGGAAACAACGGCAGAAGAATCCCGGATAGAGGAAGCTCCCATAGGAGAGGCCGTACCGGAACTGGATCTGGACAGTATACTTCAGAACGATATGACTGTGGACAGTGTTCTGAGGCAGGAGAATACAGAGAATAGCAAAGGAGCAGAGAAGAGAATGGACGCAAAAATCGCATCAGATGAAACAGCAGTTATCACCGCAGGTATGGTTATCACCGGAGATGTAAGTTCTGAAGGATCTATGGATCTGGTAGGTACGATCAATGGAAATATTGATATTCTGGGCAAACTGAATATTACCGGATATATCAATGGAAATTCCAAGGCTGCCGAGATCTTTGCAGAGGGAGCCAAGATCAACGGTGAGATCGTCAGCGAAGGTTCTGTAAAAATCGGTGCAAGTTCTGTAGTCATCGGCAACATCACTGCCATCAGCGCAGCTATTGCAGGTGCGGTAAAGGGCGATATTGATGTACAGGGACCTGTAGTGCTGGATTCTTCCGCCATCGTAATGGGCAACATCAAGTCCAAGTCCGTACAGATCAACAACGGTGCCGTAATCGAAGGTATGTGCTCTCAGTGCTATGCGGATGTCAGCCCGACTTCCTTCTTCGATGATTACAAGCCCGAGAAAAAGAAAGTAAAATAAGGAGCATATGACCATGAAGAGAATATTACTGAAGCTTAGTGGAGAAGCACTGGCAGGAGAGAAGAAGACCGGTTTTGACGAGGAGACCGTCAGAAAGGTAGCATTACAGGTAAAGGAACTGGTAGATGACGGTATTCAGGTAGGTATCGTTATCGGTGGTGGCAATTTCTGGAGAGGACGTTCCAGTGAGAACATTGACCGTACCAAGGCAGACCAGATCGGAATGCTGGCTACGATCATGAACTGTATTTATGTCTCCGAGATTTTCCGTTCCGTAGGCATGATGACCAATATCCTGACACCTTTTGAGTGCGGATCCTTTACCAAGCTGTTTTCCAAGGACAGAGCAAATAAATATTTTGCCAAAGGTATGGTAGTGTTCTTCGCAGGTGGTACGGGGCACCCTTATTTCTCCACCGATACCGGCGTTGTTCTTCGTGCCATTGAGGTAGAGGCAGATGTCATTCTGCTGGCTAAGGCAATCGACGGTGTCTACAATGCAGATCCCGCCAAAGATCCTACAGCGAAGAAATATGATGAAGTATCTATTGATGAAGTAATTGCCAAGAATCTTCAGGTAGTGGATATGACCGCTTCCATTCTGGCCAGAGACAACAAGATGCCCATGTGGGTATTCGGCCTGAATGAAGAGAACAGCATCGTGAATACCTTGAAGGGCAAGTTCAACGGAACCAAGGTAACCGTATAATTTCAGAAAATAAAAATGGAAAGGCGCAGAGCGCAGAAGAGAGGAAAACAATGGACGCAAGAGTACAGGTATATAGTGACAAGATGCAGAAGGCTTATGAGTTTCTGGAGGCAGATTTTGCTGCTATCCGTGCGGGACGTGCGAACCCTCATGTATTAGACAAACTGAGAGTTGACTACTATGGAACTCCTACCCCCATTCAGCAGGTGGGTAATGTAACCGTTCCCGAGGCACGTATCATCCAGATCGCTCCCTGGGAGAAGTCTCTGATCAAAGAGATCGAGAAAGCAATCATGACTTCCGATATCGGTATCAACCCTTCCAACGACGGCAGTGTGATCCGCCTGGTATTCCCGGAGCTTACCGAGGAACGCAGAAAAGATCTGGTAAAAGAAGTAAAGAAGAAGGGTGAGGAAGGCAAAGTAGCTATCCGTAATATCAGAAGAGACGGCAACGATGCCTTCAAGAAGCTGGCAAAGACAGAAGTATCCGAAGATGAGATCAAGGGTCTGGAAGATGATCTGCAGAAGCTTACCGACAAGTATGTAAAGGATATTGATGCTCTGATCGACAGCAAGTCCAAGGAAATCATGACGGTTTAAGAAGGTTTAAAACTATGGAAGAGAATCTGAAAATTCCGAATCATGTAGCAATTATTCTGGACGGCAACGGCCGTTGGGCCAAAGCAAAAGGAATGCCCCGCAATTACGGGCATATGCAGGGAGCCAAGACGGTGGAAGTGATCTGTGAAGAGGCGTACCGTATGGGAATCCAGTATCTGACAGTATATGCTTTTTCTACAGAGAACTGGAACCGCCCGCAGGATGAAGTGGACGCGCTGATGAAGCTGCTCCGCAATTATATGAAGACCTGTCTGAAGACAGCGGAGAAGAACCGTATGTGTGTCAGAGTCCTGGGTGACAAGACCAGACTGGATGAGGATATCCGGACGCGGATCGCGGAACTGGAAGAGGCCACAAAGAACAACGATGGCCTGCATTTCCAGATTGCCATCAATTACGGAGGCAGGGATGAGATCGTCCGTGCAGTGAAAAAACTGTCCGCAAAAGTACAGAGTGGAGAAGTGGATCCTGCAGGGATCACGGCAGATACTCTGGAAGGATACCTGGATACTGCTGGAATTCCGGATCCGGATCTGCTGATCCGAACCTGCAATGAACAGAGGATTTCCAATTTCCTGTTGTGGCAGCTGGCATATACGGAGTTTTATTTTACCCCGGTTCCCTGGCCGGATTTTACAAAAGAAGAATTGATCAAGGCTGTGGAAGCATATAATCATAGAGACAGAAGATATGGCGGCCTGAAGGAGGAATAGCTTATGTTTTGGACCCGTTTGCTCAGTGGCATCGTATTGCTTGCCATTGCACTGGCTACGTTCAGCTTCGGCAATGTATTTCTGGCAGTGCCGTTGTGGCTTATTTCTCTGATTGCATACAGAGAGCTTACCAAGGCATTAAAATGTGCAACGGATGAGAAAAAATTTAATGCACTGGAATGGATCGGTTTTGTGGGAGTGACGGCATATTATGCAACACTGTTTTTCACCAGAGACCATACATTACTGCTGATGTGTATTGTAGCACTGTTCATGGCGGAAATGTTCTGTTATGTGGCAGCCTTTCCGAAATATCAGGCAAGTCAGGTTATGGCAGCAGTGTTCTCTTTCCTGTATGCACCGGTGCTGTTGTCCTTTGTCTATCTCACCCGCGAGTGTGAGACCGGAATCTATCTGGTATGGCTGATCCTGATCAGTTCCTGGGGATGCGATACCTGTGCCTATGTCGTAGGCAAACTGATCGGAAAGAAGCATATTTTCCCGGAATTAAGCCCGCATAAGTCTCTCGAGGGATGTATCGGCGGTGTCGCCGGAGCAGCCCTGATCGGTGGTTTGTATGCACATTTCTTTGTGGAAGCGGCATTCCCTGATCAGATCATCACCTGGACAATCGCATTCATCTGTGCGGCGGGCGCGGTGATGAGTATGGTCGGTGACTTGGCGGCATCTGCCATCAAGAGGAACCATAACATCAAGGATTATGGCAAACTGATCCCCGGACATGGTGGGATCATGGACCGGTTTGACAGCATGACGGTGACAGCACCGATGACGTATTTTCTTGCCATTCTGATGATTGGACTGCGTTAGTCCCAAAGGTAAGATACAAGGAGCATAAGAGTGAAAAATAAAGTAGATTTTTGGGCGCACTTATATAAGGGTTCATAAAAC
>OJNI01001033.1_pt1 | contig 16971 bp, 27 predicted proteins | sample 1597441 | NCBI WGS metagenome assembly OJNI01 (sample SAMEA2452131, study PRJEB22498) | human gut metagenome | reverse complement strand
GAAGATGCAGATGATTATGAGAGCATGACAAGCACAGCACTTTACAAGTTATGTTGTGAGAGAGGTATTTCTTCTAAGTGTAAGAAACGTGATAAGAAAACATTAATCGCAGTTCTGAAAGAAAATGATGCCGCACAGGATGCAGAGGACGATTGGGAGGATGAAGAAGAGCAGGAAACAGACCCATATGCAGGTAAGACAGCGAAGGAACTTTACAAGATGTGTAAAGATAGAGGATTAACCGCAGTACCTAAGAAATCAGCGGATGTTTATGCAAAGATTCTTAAAAAGGCAGATGCAGAAGCCGCAAAGAAAGCAAATACAAAAGCACAGGTTGAGGAAGAAGAAGATGATGAGGACGATTGGGAAATCTAATCAGCCAGTAAAATAAATAACCCCATATGAGGGTTGACAATGGGGTGGCAGAAATGCCGCCCTATATTAATTTAATAGGAGAGAACAGCATGAGAATGAGTGAAAAAGTGCAAGAAATGTTATTGATTGATTGTAGAAAGCAGGAAGGAAAAGAGAAGATTAATAAGATATTATGGAAAATTAAACCCATCAAACAAAAAATGATTAAGTTAGGATATGAAAAAGGTGATATAGTTCCTTTAGAACAGTTAGAGAAGTTTTTGCAGTTTGTTAGGATACAGTATGGTTATAGAACGCAGTGGATAAATTCATATTTTGAAACAGACAAAACAAAAAAGCCGCATAAAACAAAATTTGTGTTTTATACACATGGACTTTTGGACAACAATAGTGAGTGGATAACAAATCTTGAAGGAAGAACAATTTGGGAATTGTTTGCAAAGACAGCCATAGTATTTTATGATGAGATAAAGAAGGGAGAGCAGAAAGGATGAGTAAAAACAAAAATGAAGAATTGATTATGCCAAAAACAAAAGCAACATTTTATACAGATGGTGCTTGTTCTGGAAATCCAGGAATTGGCGGATGGTGTTATGTTGAGGTAGTACCTTATAAGAATGAATATAAAACAGAAACGACAGTAGGTGGTTCAGATGATACCACAAATAATGAAATGGAATTATTAGCCGCTTACAATGCCGTACTAAAGGCATATAGAGAAGGAGTCAAAGAAGTTACAATTTATTCTGATTCGGCTTATGTTGTGAACCCTGTACAAAATAGTTGGTTATTAAAATGGAAATCAAATGGTTGGCAGACTTCGACAGGTAAGGAAGTTAAGAACAAAAGAATTTGGGAACGTATGGCAAAATTGATTTATGAAAAAGGTATGTATATTAATTTTGTTAAAGTAAAAGGACATTCAAGTGATTTATTAAATGATTTAGCAGACAGGGGGGCAACAAATGAAATTGAACGTAGAAAATATGAAATCATGGGTATGTAATTTATTAAAGGCTATCTTATGTGGTTTTAACGCTCTGATTGAGCGTGTAGCAGGTTTTATATATAAAAATGCAAGAGAGATAGGCACAGTAGTAAAAGTCTTATATGTGGTCGTTATGGTGGCTTATATCAAGTGTGATGCAATAGACGCATTTGTCATAACAATTTGTTTGATGTGTATAGCATATGCTATTAAGATAGCCTATCAGAAGTTACATAATATGAATGAGGATTTTATACCAAAGCCAAGAGAACGATTTACTAAGGTAAATAAAAGAGGAATGATAGAGGTAGATAGAAGTAGGTGGCAGGAATTAATACAGTATGTATTTGAATTAGAAGAATATATGCAAGAAAAACCTTGACAAATAAAAGGTATTATGATATATTATATACATGGAACTCATAAGGATAATTGAGGAAGGAATAGCCATTAAATATTCGCCATTTAACATAAAATAAAACTAAATAATGATACGACATAATCTTGGTTTAGTTTAAAAGATAAATTTTTAAAAATTAGGCATGGTAGCTCACAAAGTAAAATTCCTTTAAGTTAAGTTGATTAATGTAAAGTAGTTGTTAATTGATTATGTCGTATTAAAATATAGGCGGTAAATAAATACCGCCTTTTTAAATATTAAAACAAAAAAGGAGGGAGAACAAATTTGGGTAGAAAGGGAGAAATGCCAGAGAGTTTTAAAGATGGAAAAATAGATAAATATAATTTCAGAAACAGAACACCCGAAGAAATGCAGGAGATAGTAAGAAAATCTCATGAGAAGAAAAAAGAAAACAATAGAAAGAAAATGGAACTACAAAATTGTATGAGAAGTATTCTTGATTTAGGTGTACAATCTGAAAAACAAAGGAAAGTCTTAAAGTCGTTTGGCATAACAGATAAGAAAATAACAAATAAAGTGTTGTTGATGGTATCCTTGTATATGAAAGGTGTTAAAGGTGATGTGCAGGCAATTAGAGAGATTGTGAACATGATGGACAGGTTGGACATTCTGGAAGACACAGGTAACATAACACAAGGTATCAATATTAACCTTGTTCCTGTGCAAAGTAATACAGAACAAGAACAACAAGAGTTATCAGACGAGGATGCATATTGGGATTTAGAAGATGAATCAGAAGATTGGGGAGAAGATATTTACAAACCATGAAAACAAAACAAAAGAACAAAAAGAAAGAACCAAAAGTATTATGGATTGCGGCAACACCAGATAGGTATGAGTTCCCGATATGTGTTTGTGATAGTCAGAAAGACCTTGCAGAGCGTTTAGGAACTACAGTGAGCAATATATCCCATCTGGCAGAAAGAAAGCGCAGAAGTAATCGTAGTAAGTATTATGTGTATAAAGTGAGGAATGTGTAATGGTATGCAACGTATATAATTCATTGAGTATTCGACAAAAGCCAAACAGAAAAGGTAAGGTTTTAGGAACAGTGCAAATGAATAAAGTAGTTAACATTGTTGGCAAAAAATATGTGTGGGATAAAAACATCCCATATGTAAAAGTACAGTACCGTGACATCACAGGATATGTAAATGCCAAGTATGTTAAAGGACTTGTGTTGAAGAAAAAACAAAAGAAAAATAAAAAATATCCGTGGGTAGCTGTATTAAGTAATGGGAAACAAAACAAAAGAATCAAAGTCGTAAAACAATATAGTTTTGGAGAGTATATATCAAAACATGGTTGTTCCATTGCCGCTATTGTAGAAGCATTAGAGATTTATGGAATAAATAAAAGTCCATATGAAATAAATAAATATTGCAGAAGCCATTATAAGTTTAATGGTAGTAAGGTAGCAATTCATGGAGCATATAAAACAGTAAAAGCAATATCAAGGAAGAAACCTGTTTATCATGATGTAAAACAAAACAATAAAACAAATATTAAAAAGATAATCAAAGAATCTTTAAAGGCAGGCAAAAAAGTAGTGATTGAACAAAAGAATCCAATACATACCTATGTTGCTTTAGGATTTGTTCTTAATGGTAAAGTAGTAATTGCAACAAGTGGACAACTTAAAGAAGTATCGCTTTCATGGATTATGAAAACAATAAACACAGGTGATGGTTCAAAAGCAGATTATTTCAAAGGTTCAAAAGCAGATGCAGGTATTTTTATTATTTAGTCAAATAGAGCCATAGAAGCATTTTAAGGTATAAGGGTATAAATGCCCTGTAAAAATATATAGAATGTATATATGAGCCTATATGAAGCCTAGAAAGGTGGTCTAATATGTTTGTAATTAATATAAATTGTAATAATTGCGGCAATAAGAATAATTGTATGTATAAAGATAGAACAAAAGAATTAAAACAAATCTTAGAAAAGCAATATGATAAAAACAAATATTATAATTTAGGCGGTTATATAAAGTGTGCATTTTATGTATCAGAATAATATAATATATAAATATATTTATTATAATATATATATAAACAAACATTTTTAGAACGAAACAACAAAACATAACAGAAAGGAATAAAACAATATGGGAAACAAAGAACTAAACATAACATATAGACCAATAAAAGAATTAAAACCATATAAGAAAAATGCAAAGAAACATAACAAAGAACAAGTAGAACAGATAGCAAATAGTATCAAAGAGTTTGGTTTTACACAGCCTGTTATAATTGATAAGCATGATTGTGTAGTAGCAGGACACGGTAGGATATTAGGAGCAAAGAAAGCAGGATTAAAACAAGTACCTACTGTATGTCTAGATGAATTAACAGAAGAACAAATAAAAGCATATAGGTTAGTAGATAACAAACTGAATGAATCAGAGTGGGATTATAGTTTACTTGATGAAGAAATAGAACAGCTTACAGATATAGACATGAATTTGTTTGGATTTGACGAAGCTGTGGATTTAACAGGTGCTTTCGAGTACGAAACAAAAGACAAAATAGAAAAGAATTTTTTTGTTGTTTCATTAGCATTCCCAAAGGATGAAAAAGAAGCGATTATGAAATACTTAAATAAAAATAAAGAAAAGGTACAGGAGATAATAAGAAGAAAGGCGGGTACAAAATAATGAGTGTTGATTGTGGAAGTCAAATTACTATATGTGATATGCCGATACATTTTGATAACTATATAGGTTGTTCGCATGCGTGCGAGTATTGCTTTGTAAAGCGTTTTAAAGACATTAAAAAGATAAAGCCAGTGAAAGGTAGTTATAACAGTTTAAAAGGCTTCACGGAGGGGAATAGACAGCGAGACACATTCTGGTGTGATTGGGATATACCTATTCATTGGGGCGGTATGTCAGACCCATTTCAGCCAATAGAAAAACAAAACAAAGAAAATAAAGATAGTACATATAACATATTAAAGTTATTGGCTGAAACAAAATATCCAGTTGTGATTAGTACAAAAGGTAAGCTGTGTATTGATAAAGAGTATTTAGAGCTATTAAAACAATGCAATGTTGTTATGCAGATTAGTTGCGTTAGTAAACACTATGATAACATAGAAAAGGGTGCGCCAACGTATATTGAAAGATTGAAGATGATAGAAACACTCAGTAAAAATGTACAGAGAGTTATTGTTAGGTGTCAGCCATATTTGCCTCAAGTAAAACATGATATTTTAAAAAATAGTTTGAACGATTTTAAAAATGCTGGTGCATATGGTGTAATATTTGAGGGTATGAAGTACAATAGTGGAAGACCAAAGAACAGTAAATATGAACTTGAAAGAGTTGGCGGAGATTTGTACTACAACAAACAAATGTTACAAGAGCATTTTGAAATGTTTAAAACAAAAGCGCATAAACTTGGTATGAAGTTCTTTGTTGGAGAAAATAGACTAAGACAGATGGGTGATAGTTTATGTTGCTGTGGTTGTGACGATTTGTTTCAAGTAAACACATTTAACTGTAATCACCTTTTGAACGGTGATAAAACAGAGCCAACAGAATCAATGAAAGTTATTGGAACAGGTAGTATATTTCATGCGTTAGACCAAAGCAGAGGAACATATGAAAGACAAAAGAACTCAACAATGGAAGAACTGATGTTAGAAGAATGTACATTAAAACGGACACAACAGGCATTAGGTAAAATATAAAACAAGGGGCAGAATATTATTTCTGTCCTTTTTTTATTTTATTAAAACAAATTATCAAAAAGTATTGACATATTAATATATTATGTTATTATATAGTCATAGGGAACGAGTAAAACAAAATGTTGGAGGAAAGTAAAATGAAAAGAATGTTGACAAATGAGTTGGATAACCTTAGAGAAGAGAATGAAAAGCTTATTGGTACAATAGAATGTTATAAATATCATATGTGCTGTGAAATCAAATCAAATAACAGGTATTTTGTGGCAGGATGGGGTGTGCCTATGGCGAATGTGGCAAAGATAAAGAAATATAAAGAAAATATTTATATTATAGAACCTGATGGAGCAAGATACACATTAAGTAAAGAAGCTAATGAAATTTTAAAAGTATATTAAAATAAAATGGGTATTGACAAAATATAAAGAGAGTGTTATAACTAAGATAGTTAAGAGATAGAACAAAAAGAAAAGGAGAAAACAAGATGAAGAAGTTAAACAAATATGATTTTAAGGTAATTGATGAATTTGAATGTAACATCACAAAGAGAGTAGGTATTTATGAAGATGAAAACAAAAATATTCATGTAATAGATGAATTTGATTGTGATATTACAAAAACAGTAAGTGTGACAAGAATAAACAAATAAAGGAGAAAAAAAAATGAAGAATAAAGAGAAGTTTGCAATGAAGATTGTGGAGATTATATGTAGTGGTGAACGTATCGCAGTTAATAAGGAAACTGCAAGACCAGTAGTGTGCAATGTTTTTGAATGTGATAAATGTATGTTTTATTTGGAGAATAAATGCAAGAGTAAGTTGTTGAAAGAATGGGCTGAATCCGAGTACATTGAAAAGCCAGTGATTAGTAAGAGAGACAGAGCAATTTTTGATTATATCATAGGCGAATTTAAATACATTGCAAGAGATAGAGATAATAAATTATTCTTATATGAAAAAGAACCATATAAGAATAGCGATAAGAATTGGGTGCATATTGGAGTCAATTGTTTTTGTTTAAATCATCGTATCTGTGTTGATTTCCCTATGGTTAAGTGGGAAGATGAAGAACCGTGGCTTATTGAAGATTTAAAGAAGTTAGAAGTTGTGGAAGAATATGAATATTTAAATAAATAGGTTGGTGTGAGAATATGGTAATTAATGATTTAATGGATTTAATAAAAAAGTTGTTTGGCGATGATTATGAAAGCATAGTTATAATTGATTCAAGCAATAGACAAAGACACGAAGCAGAGAGGTTGACAGTTAAGGAATTGAAAAAATATGATATAAATAAAATATATAATATATCGGCAGAAGATGATAAAATATATATTTGTTTTTAATGATAGGAGGAATTGAAAATGGACATAGAAGAAAAGTTGTGTAGGTATCCAGAGTATTTTACAAAACAAGGTAAATACATTTGGGAGAATGGTCTGGAAGGGCAGGTAGAAGATATAATGGAGAAGATTCCATGTAGTAGAGAAATGGCAATCGAATATGTTTATTTGATGAATAGAGCATTTAATGGAATTGATTAAATAAATTAAAATAATAGTTGACAAACATATATGGTTGTGTTATTATAATCTTGCAAATAGATTTTTCACCTTTATTAAAACCTTGTCGGTGGTATAGGTTAAACCGTCATGATGGGTATTAGCCAAGCGGTAAGGCATAGGACTTTGACTCCTAGATACGTTGGTTCAAATCCAACATACCCAGTAAGGAAAGTTAGCTCAGATGGTAGTAGCAGTCGGCTCATAACCGACAGGTCGTAGGTTCGATTCCTACACTTTCCATTCGTAACAAATAAATAAAACATTAATCAAGAAAGGAAACAAAGAAATGGAAGAAAACAAAAACAGAGAAGAAAGAGCAGAGCAGGAAACAAAAAAGACAAAGGAAGATATTATCATTGAGAAGCTTGATAACATTCAAGTACAGAATGGAGTTGTAATGTCAGTATTAGGTAATATAATTTTTATTATGTTAGACAGGAAGGATAAATTAGATTTGAATGTTATACATAGAGCTAGTTTAGATGATTGCATTACAACTATTGCAGGAGCGTTAAGGCAGATAGAAATGGATACAGGAATGCGTACAGAGGAAAAAATGAAACAAAGTGACAAAAGGACAGGCGATGTTTTAGATATGATTTTAGATTTATTAAAATAATACCTTGACAAAATAAAATAATATGATATACTATTAATAGACAGAAAGCAATGTAGTAGGTGCGAATATAAAGTATCATTACATTGCTTTTTGTACTATGTAGAGGTAGGTAGAGAACAAAGATGGATATTGATTTAAAAATATCAGACAGGTTTTCATCCTACATCATGGACTGGGATTATGAAAAGTATTTAGTAATTGGCGGCTATGGTAGTGGTAAAAGTCAAGCAACAGCACAGAAGATAGTGTTAAAATTATTACAAGAAAAACGTACCTGTTTGGTTGTGAGAAATGTATTTACAACGATAAAGGATTCTTGCTTCGAGATATTAAAACAAATTGTTAGTGATATGGATTTGTTATCATTTAAAGACAAAGATAAAAACAAAATAGTGTTTGTTAAGTCTCCAATGGAGGTACGTTTTCCAAATGGTAGCAGAATTATATTCAGAGGAATGGACAATACAGAAAAGATAAAGTCTATACATGGGGTTTCTATCGTGTGGATGGAAGAATGTTCAGAACTAAATTATAAAGCCTATACAGAGATATTAGGACGTGTCAGACAGCCTAATATGACATTGCATTTTATATTAACGTGCAATCCTGTAGGAAGGGAAAATTGGGTGTATGATTTATTTTTTACACATACAGAAAAGAAGGAAGACAAGATTGTTAAGAAGACCATACAGGATGAAGAAGAGCTATACAGACGTAAGACATTGGTAAACAAAAAGAATGGTGTTTATTATCATCATAGTACGGTTGATGATAACCCATTCTTGCCGCAATCATATATAGATAATCTTGAGGAATTAAAGTATATTGATGAATCATTGTATCAAGTAGCCAGATTTGGTAAGTTTGGAGCAAACGGAATAAAAGTGTTACCGAATTTTACAGTTGCTACAAATGCAAAAGAATTTAAGGCAGTTGTACATAGGATTCCATCAAAGTTTCATTTCTTTGGTTTTGATTTTGGTTTTGAAACATCATTTAATGCACTTATCTCTTGTTGTGTTGATGATGCAGAAAAGGTTTTATATATTTATGATGAAGTATATATGAACAATATAACCGATGATAGGTTTTCAAAAAGGGACGATGTACAAAAGGTAAAAGAGAGGTCTATCGCATTAGATAAACCAATTATATGTGATAGTGCAGAGCCTAAAACAATTAAGTATTACAGGCAAGAGGGTTTTTATGTTAAGAAGTGCAAAAAGTATATTGGAAGTAGATTACAGAACACAAAGAAAATAAAGAGGTTTAAAAAGATTGTTTGTTCACCTCGTTGTGTAAATACAATCATAGAGTTAAAAGATTTAGTTTATGCAAAGGATACAAAGGATGAACCAATATATGACCAATTTAACATTGACCCACACACGTTTAAGAGTACCACATTGCTAGGCGTGTATAAAAGGATGGAAGAATCGGGGAAAGCTGAAATGTTAATCCGAACGGAAGTTATATGGCGCATGGCTGTATAACACGTGCAACGCATAGGAATTGAGGAAACAATAATATTCCCACGAGCCATCGTGAGTTAGAATAGGAGGTTGCAAGTAATGTATGAAAGAAAACAAGTAAATACATTAGCAAAGGAATATGAACAAGTATTAGATATTTATACAGTTGATAAGTATGGAAGTGTTTATGGTAATAATGGAATAGAATTAAAACAAAATAACAATAACAAAGGTTATAAACAAGTAAGTTTAAAATTAAAAAACAAAAGGAGATATAAGAAGTGTTTTGTACATAGATTAGTGGCTTATGGTTTTGTTGAAGGATGTACAACGCAAGACAAAGAAGTAGACCATATAGACACAAACAAATGTAATAACAAATGGAACAATTTAAGATGGACTGATAGAAAAGGAAATATGAACAATGAAAACACAGTTATTAAGATGTGGAATCAGAATGGGAAGGAATGTTTTGTTTATGATTACAGATTAAATTTTGTTGGAAGGTTTGGTTCTGTAGATGAAGCAGAAAAAGCAATAAACAGAACAATACATGGTATTAATACAAGAGTAAAGGAATATTATGTTTTAGATAGTCCAGACTTAAAAAAAAGTTTTGAAAATAAACAGAAAACAAAAATTACAATCTGTAGTTATAACCGACATTGAAACACATAAAAAATTTTATTTTTATTCCAATAGAGAAGCTAGAAGATTTTTTGATAATAAAGTAAACATAACACAAGCGATTCAAAAGAATTGGACTGTAAAAGGAAAATATAAAGTTCGTAATCTAAACTATAAAAAGTTAATAGGTATGCTAGACTTATAGGAATGACAACTATAAGAGGACATGGATAAAAAGCCAAGTCAATATATCGTAGTGCTTTGTGGTATGCATTAGATAATTATACAGTAGCAGATATAAAGGAACAAAAAACAAATAGTAGAGCAGGATAAGGTTTAATGTGAAATGTGGAAAGGAGAACAGAGAAAATGAACAATAGCAAGTGGAATAAAAAAGGAGGTAATATAATATGAAAGATGTGCAACAAAAAAATTGTTCTGCTGGTATACAAACCGTGTTTACTATGTCATTAAGACGTAATCAGTTCTTGGTTAAGAATTTTACGGATAATCAAATTACAGTAAAGCTTGGAGATAATGAATCTTACAGTATAATTGGTGCAGGAAGTTGGGAGCGTGTATTTAATAACATAGAAGATAGAAAAAGTGGAACAAGTGAAGCAACAAACATTGTTAAGGTTACAGCGGTAGAAGAAGGACTCGTTGAAGTTGCAAGTGTTGATTTTTAGGCAGTGTGATAGTATGATTAAAAATAATAGAAATAATGAACAAATATATGGTCGTAATGATATGATAATGTTAGACCAGAATAACAAAATTTATGGTAGTCTTGGACTCGCTGATAAATATGTTATGAGAACAGAAGAGGGAACAAGATTGGTATTAAACAATCCAAAGCAGGGTAGGTTTGGTGATGTATTAACAGAATTTAATATGTATGGACGTAGTGAACAGTTTTCGACAACAGGTGCTCAATTGTTTAACGAAAATATTGAAATAAAAAATAGAGGAGTAACTATAAAAATAAATGGTTCAACTGTTACTTTTAAGGGGACTGTTTCTGATGAATCTAGTTCTAGAGTTAATTTTCAAAAAAAAATAATATTAAAACCTGGGAAATATACAGCTAGTTCCTCAAATAAAAAAATATTTGCTGATTTTTCAGTGAAAAAAGCTAATGATGAAATGATATATAGTAGTCATATAGAGATTGACGGAACGGAAGAAGAAGTAAGGGTTAGAGTACTATTTGGTGAAAGACCATCTGCTAAAGGTGATGTTATTAATGGAACAACTAATATTATGGTTAACGAGGGAGACATAGCACTTCCATACGAACCATACACAGGTGGAAAGCCTTCTCCATCACCAGAATATCCACAGGAGATTAAGAGTGTTGTGAATCCAACGGTAAAAGTATCAAGTGAGGATGTATTAAAGGTTCAATCTGTTACATTTCCATACACATTAAATGCCATCCCAGTAGCATCTAGTGGCAATGTAACGATTGATGGTCAGCAGTGGGTGTGTGACGAGGTGGATTTGGAGAGAGGGGTGAAGGTGCAGAGGGTAAAGAGTGTCGACATATCCTCGCTGGACAAATCTTTTTGGGTATTTCGTAATGACGTTGGCGCTAATGTATCTGCGACGAGATATTCAAACGAAGCGGTCATAGTAGATTTCAGAACTAGAGCACCTGCTATGAGTAACATACTCATAGCAGGCGTAGCCAATGATGTAAATACATTTAGGCTTGTGGCTACTCCCCTATATTTATATCAATTCAATCTGGACTCTTCTAAATTTCCTACCGTTGAATCATGGGTTGAATACTTGGAAGCTAATACTGTGCTCATTATATATGCTCTCGCCACTCCCATCGAAACTCCGCTCACCCCTGCCGAAATTGCCGCCTTTAGTGCATTTACAACATATTATCCAGTAACTATTGTTGAGAATAACTATAATACATGGATGAAAGCAACATACAAATCCATGGAATCAGTTTAAAAGTGGTGATTGTATAGAATGAACGAAGGATGGAAAGAATTAAGTGAAGAAGAATCAAAGAAGGAGTAGAAATGATATTTAAGAATAGTAAATTATTTGAATTAAAAAGAGTAAAGGATGTACAAGAGCAGAGTTTAAAAGCAGAACATGATGATTATATGATAGGTTTATATAATGGGTTAGAGTTAGCCGTTGCAATTATGGAAAATAGAAAACCTGCATATTTGTCTTGTATAAAAGAACCAGAACAAATTGAGAATATAGAAAAACAAGAAGTAGGGAGAACTTGTTATAATGGTATTATTGTAAGGAAGGAAGTCGAGTAACTAAGCTTAGCAAAGCATAATAATAAGTTCTCTTGTATATAAGGTCTATAAATTTTTATATATAATAGAGGTGCTTGTATGATTGATAGCAGTCTTGTTATTGGATATGGTGTAGTTGCATTGACAGCAATAGTTGGTTTATTCACAACATTGTATAAGCCATTAAATGAAAACACAAAACAAATGACAGAGTTAATAGTTAAGATGGGAAAGCTTACAGAAGAACTAGAGAAGCACAATAGAGAATTTGAAGAATATAAAAAACATGTTAGTAAATCACAACAAAAACAATGGGATGAAATAAACACACATGGAAAGGAAATCATAGAGTTAAAACATGATTTTGAAATGTGCAGACAAGAAAATGGAAAGGAGGACAAACATAATGTTTAAGAATTGTGTATTTAAACCAGATGTGAATACAATTAAGTGGTGTAAGGCAACAGGAGTTAGAGCAATTAAAACAATGGCACAAACAGCAGTTGGTGTTATTGGTGCAGGAACAGTAATTAGTTCTGTAGATTGGAAGATGGTAGTATCTGCTAGTATTGTAGCAGGTGTTGTGAGTGTTTTAACAAGTATTGCAGGTATTCCAGAAGTAGGTGCTAACGATGAAAACATTTAGAGCAAATGGCGAAGGAATGAAAATTGTAAAAGAGTTTGAAGGATGCCAGTTAAAAGCCTATAGGGATGAAGTAGGAGTATGGACTATTGGATATGGTATCACGAATTCTGATAGGAGTATCACAGGCAGAACAATCAAAAGTGGTATGAGAATAACGAAAGATACCGCTAACAAATGGCTTTTAGAATCTTTAAGAAAGAAATATTCGCCTTTAGTTAACAAGTATGATAACATTTATCATTGGAATCAAAATGAGTTTGAAGCACTTGTTTCATTTTGTTTTAATATCGGAAGCATTAAAATGTTAACGGCAAATGGAACAAGAACAAAGAAGCAGATTGCAGAGAAAATGTTATCTTATAATAAGGCGGATGGAAGGGTTTATAGAGGTCTTACAAGACGTAGAAAAGCAGAAAGAGCATTATTTTTAAAGGCAGTAGAACCAACTACTTACAAGGACGTATTTCCTGTATTGCCACCGAGGGGATATTTCCAAATTGGTGATGGATATAAAACATATACAGAATATCCAACACAGATTAAGAGAGTACAAGAACTACTTAATTGGTTAGTAGATGCCGATTTGAAGATTGATGGTAAATATGGAGAAAGCACAGCAAAAGCAGAAGAGAAAGCGCAGAAAATGTTTAAATTGACTGTGAATGGTAAATTTGGAAATGCAACATTAAACAAAGCGAAGAAATATAAAAAATAGCAATTAGCACCCTTTGGGGTGCTATTGTAGTATATGGATATAAAAGGAGTAATAAAGATGAACATTGATGTAATAGGATTAGAAAAACAGAAGTCAAATGATTGTTTAATTGCCGCTAAAACATTCCCATATTTTATTTTTGGAAATTTTATCAAAGGAGACAGAGGGAACATTTACAGAAATGAGGTTTACGAGTTAATTCAATATTTTTTAGATTATCAGTGTGGGGCAGATTTTAAGCCAGAAGGAGCAAAGGGAGACTATATCCCATCAAATTATAAGTTTAAAAAGATAAAAACATTAATTGATAAAGAAGCAAGATTTATGTTTTCGCAACAGCCAGAAATTAAAGTAAAAGCAAGGTTGACAGACGATAAGAGCTTGCAGGATGTTGAGTATCTGCAAACAGTAGTAAATGAAGTATTAAAGAATAGTGGTTTCTCAAATCTTTTGTTGCAAAGTGCGAAGGATTGTTTTGTTGCTAAAAGAGTAGCCGCATTGGTAGATTATTCAGAAGAGGATGGAATTGCAATCCATTTTTATAATAGTTTACAGTTTTATTATGAGTACCAGTATGGAACAAATAAGTTAATCAAATTTGTTTCGTTTGAATGTGTTGAGCAGGATGTAACAGTTGGAGGCTCATTGTATTTGGTGAATGAATATATCGTTCGCAATGGTGCTGTTTATATGAGTTCTGCAATTTATAAGGGTTCGGGAGTTTTATCGGAGCAGTTAATTGAGGAACATAAAACAGATTTAAAACAAATACCTGTGGCGATTATTATTAATGATGGAACATTAATGAACAAAAGAGGTATGTCAGAGGTTAGACAGTTGGCAGAAGGAGAAGCAACTTACAGTAAGTTGGCAAATGCAGATGTAGATTGTGTTAGAAAGGGAATGAATCCGATTAGATATACTGTAGATATGAGCAGAGAAACGACAAAGAATCTTAGTTCTTCCGCAGGTTCTTACTGGGATTTAGAACATAATATGAATTTGGATGAACCAACTCCAATGATTGGAACATTGTCACCCGATATGGGGCATACAGAAGCATTAAAGAACACGCTTGACAGAATTAATTCTGAAATGTACAATGAACTTGACATTCCAAATATTTCAGAGGAAACATTAGTGGGAACAATTACAAGTGGTAAATCAATTAAAGCGTTATACTATTCCTTGATGGTTCGATGTGATGAAAAATTTAAAACATGGAAACCTGCAATAGAAAACATAATAAAATTTGTTTTGGAAATTGTTCTGTTAAACAAAGATATGACAAAAACAATTTACGAGATTCCACAATTAAATGATGTTGAATATGATATTGTAATCAATGAAAAGTATGCATTATTAGATGATGAATTGGAAGAAAAGTCTTCTGACATGGAAGAAGTGCAAAATAATTTACGTTCCGTAAAATCATATCTGAAAAAACATAGACATGAGGATTTGATAACCGACCAACAGATTGATGAAGAAATTTTACAGATTGTCTATGAAAAGAGTATGTTTGATGGAGCGATTGTAAATCCTGTTTTAGAGGACAAAACACAGGAAGAGGGGGCAGACATTGAAGTAAATAAACAAGTTGAAGAAGAAGAAATAAATCAGAAATTGGAAGAATAGTTATTGACAAATAATAAAAGTTGTGTTAATATATAATTACAAGAAAGAGGAAACAAAAAGAAGGAGGATAGTAAGATGAAAAAATATCGAATATTGGTGTATGAAAATTTGTCAATTGGATATTGTTATCTAACGGAGGAAATTGTTGAAGCAAAGACAGAGAGTGAAGCAATTAAGAAAGTCGAATTGATATTGTTTGAAAAAAGATACATAGATGATGTTAGTGGGTTAGCTTATAAAATAATTAAAGTATCATAAAACATACAGAGGTGATGCAGATGGTTAAGTTTAGCTTAAAGTCAGCGGAAGAAATTAGAAGAACATTAACAAAGAAACAGGAAAAACAAATATATCAACTTTATTTAGATATGTATAAGGACGTGTCTAAGAAATTAAAGAAGATAGGTAAGTATAGCAAATTGGAAAAAGTCCAGTTAATTATGTTAAAGCGAGAGATAGAACAACAGATAAAACAAATTGATAAGGAATTGAAAACAGGAATAAAAAACAGCGTTAGAGATACATCAAGGGTGGTGGTAGAAGACACAAGAAAATTTTTGAATAAATGTGGCTTTAGGGGTATAGAACAAGCTTTTTATTATGTTCCAGATATGATTGTAAAAAGAATAGTTTCTGGTGATGTATATAAAGGGGATTGGACGTTATATAAAGCCATATGGGGGAATACAAGAGATTTTAATACAAAGCTAGATAGAATCATAGCGAATGGCACAAAGTATGGTAAGAGTGCTTATGAGATTGCTAGAGATTTAGAGCAGTATGTTAACCCACAACAGGCAAAGAAAAGCAAAGTAATTAAGTTCCAACAATATAAAAGAGATAGCAAGGGTAAATTTGTTTTAGATAAAGATGGAAACAGAATACCAGAAGGAAGACAGAAAACATTTTATTTTGGAAATGTGGATTACAATGCACAAAGGTTGGCTAGAACAATGATAAGCCATGCATATCAACAAAGTTTTGAAATGGTAAATAAAAATGACCCATTTGTAAAAGGGTATATATGGCATAGTTCGGGGCAACATGGTAGAACTTGCCAGTTGTGTTTAAGTCGTGATGGGAGACTATTTCAGAAAGACGAATTACCATTAGACCATCCAAATGGTATGTGTACATTTGAAGCATATATACCAGATGATATGAGTACAATAGCTGACAAAATAGGTAAATGGTATAATTCACCTACAGGAACATATCCAGACATAGATAAATATGCGTTAGATTTTATGGGAGAATAAAAAATGAATACAAATGTAATGTGTGATAAGTGCAAACATAATAACGTAGTTGGAAAAGGAAATCTAAAACAGAAGAAAGTAGTTGTTTATAGACAGGGAGAAAGGATTGTTTTAAATATAATATATTTTGTTTGTTTAGAATGTAAATCAATCGTAGTCGTACAGGTTGATAATGAAGAAACATTAAAAATAAAAGAATCATTATCAAGAACAATTATGCAGGCAGTAGAAACAAAAAGAGAGGGTGGCAAGGTAGGAAAGAAATTAAATTCTAAAAGAATTAGATTGACAGAATCATTAGATAAAAAGAGAGAAAAATTATTAGAAAAATATAAAAAAGAAGCAGAAAAAGTATTGACAGAAAATTAAAGAGGTGATATAATATGAGAGTAATATGTGATGGGTGTAAGAAAGAGTTTAAAATTAAACTCAAAAACAAAAAGATAGGGGAATATGAGATAACTTATTTTAGGTGTCCAAAATGTGGAAGAGAATACACCGTAACATATGACAATAATAAAACAAAAAATTTGAGATTGAGAATCAAAACAGTCTCGGAAACACTGAATCATAATCCCGATGAAAGTGTAAGGATGAAAAAAGAAAGAGAACGAGCTTTTCTTGTTGAAATGTTGAAACAAGAGGAAGCAAAAATAAAAGCAAATATAAAAAAGGAGA
>OJNI01001022.1_pt1 | contig 17056 bp, 14 predicted proteins | sample 1597441 | NCBI WGS metagenome assembly OJNI01 (sample SAMEA2452131, study PRJEB22498) | human gut metagenome | reverse complement strand
AAAACGGGCATCCGGTTTTCTAAATAAGAGAGTAAACGGGAAGGGTAATTAGGGATGGTAAAACGTCTGTCAAGGAAAATCAAACCGACATCACAAGCCTTTACCAAATCATCATACTCTTTCTTTGGAAGTGAAGAAAGCAGCATTGAATTATCCGGATTATTTGTCTCAAACCAAGACTTTATCTTGCCATATTCAGTGCCACTGCCTACAATGATGAAATAACTGTCATTACGTTCCTCATTTGCGGCTATCACGTCCAACAAGAAAATCAGACCTTGTGGACGCCCCAAATTGCCACCGTATATAAAAAGAGTCTTATTAATTGGAATATGCAATTTCTGCAATATGTTTTTTCTTGCAGTTGAAGTCATTAATGGCTTCTCTAACAATTTAATACTATTAGGGCATATCTCTACTCTATCAGCCTTTATTTCCGGATTATGTGTCAACACATAATCCACATTGGCAGGAGACATACAGCCTATAAAGTCCGATATCTGATATAAAACCTCCTCTTTTTTACGGAAAAGTCTATAAATTAAGCTTCTCTTTGAAAACATTCCCAAATCAACGGCATTTTGAGGAAAAATATCTTTCAATAAAAGATAACTTTTCGCCTTACAGCGTTTCCTATTGAAAGTAATGGGAGGAGTTGAATAAAGTATCAAATCAAACTGGATATCCTTCCAATATCTCTTTATGGCACATTGATACTGCATCTCCAATAACAATGTACCGATGCCTTTCTCCACCACATTGCTCTTTTGGATATTCAATGTCTTCACCCTCAAAATTTGAGCGCCACAACTCTCTTTTATTGAAGTAGATTCATGAAAGCGACGTTCGGCGGGAACAACCATATAAACCCTATGCCCATGACAAATAAATTCCCGCATCAAATCCGTGTATATCCCCCGTTCAGAAAGATCTGAAACACGGTTAAGGGTCAGAAACAAAATATTCATTTCGATATTATCAGGATTTTCTCCAGACGATTTTGTTTACTATTCCTGTATAACTTTGAATCAACTTCACCACCTTTGTCGATACATTTCGATCCATATAATCCGGAACAGGGACACCATTATCACCATTCCTATTCATTTCCACAGCAGTATCTACAGCTTGAAGCAAAGAGGCTTTATCAATCCCCGCAAGAATAAAACATCCCTTATCCAAAGCTTCGGGACGTTCGGTACTTGTGCGAATACAAACAGCCGGAAAAGAGTGACCGACAGAAGTGAAAAAAGAACTTTCCTCCGGTAATGTCCCGCTATCACTGACCACGGCATAAGCATGCATCTGCAAGCAGTTATAGTCATGGAAACCCAGAGGGGCATGCCGAATCACCCGGCTATCCAGTTTAAATCCACTTGATTCCAGGCGGTTACGGCTACGAGGATGGCAACTGTAAAGTATAGGCATGTCATACTTTTCAGCCATCGCGTTTATGCCTTCAAACAATGAAGCGAAGTTCTTGTCAGTATCAATATTCTCTTCCCGATGTGCAGACAGCAGGATATATTGTCTTTTCCTCAAACCCAATCTGGCGTGGATATCCGAAGATTCTATAGCAGAAAGATTCTCAGACAGAACCTCGGCCATCGGAGAACCGGTTACATAAGTACGTTCCTTTGCCACACCCGAAGCATTCAGATACCGTCTGGCATGCTCCGAATAGCAAAGATTCATATCAGAAATAATGTCCACAATACGCCGGTTTGTCTCTTCAGGAAGGCACTCATCAAAGCAACGGTTACCGGCTTCCATATGAAAAATAGGAATATGCAAGCGTTTAGCGCTGATTACACTTAGGCAAGAATTGGTATCACCAAGAACCAAAACGGCATCAGGGCGTAAGTGTGACATCAGTTTATAGCTTGCATTCAAAATATTACCCATTGTCGAGCCCAAATCATCCCCTACAGCATCCATATAGACATCCGGAGCCTGTAAGCTCAGGTCATGAAAAAAGACTCCGTTCAGATTATAATTCTGTCCGGTATGAGCCAAAATACAATCAAAATATCGACGGCATTTATTTATTACGGCAGCCAACCGGATAATCTCCGGACGGGTACCGACTATAATCAACAGTCTCAGTTTGCCATTATACCGAAACTTGATATCTGAATAATCCAGTTTGATTTCCATAATGCTATTAAACTTCTTCAAAATAAGTATCCGGCCTACCGGAATCAAAACACTCGTTACACCACATGAAAGTTACCATATCCGTATCACCCAGATTCTCAATATTATAGGAATATCAATTATTTCAAGCTTATCACCTGAAACAAAATATTCTAGAATCTCAGAGGATGAATCATGCATGTTACGAAAACGGATAACACCTTGGCCACTTACAACCACAAACTTTTCGTTTTTGGTATGATGCCAATGGTTACCTTTTGTAATATGTGGCTTGGAAATATTAACAGAGAACTGTCCCTGATCCGTACTGCGGATAATCTCCGTGAAACTGCCACGGGCATCCACATTCATCTTCAAAGGATAGCCAAATCCATCTTTCGGCAGATAAGAGAGATAGGTGGAGTAAAGTTTCTTAGTAAAAGCATCTCCCACATGGGGAACCCTCAAGTTGTTACGGTTCTCACGAAAAGAATATAGCAATTCCACAATTGCTCCCAAAGTAACAGTGTATACAGCAGATACTTTACAATAAGCTCCTTCCCGGTGTTCATTACCCGTCAAAGCGGAGATTAATTCATCCACAACATCATCTATATATACAAGATTCATCTCCACATTCGGATCATTGACCTGAATAGGAAGATCATGGGCTATGTTATAGCAAAAAGTAGCTATTGCACTATTATAATTAGGGCGACACCATTTACCAAAGACATTGGGAAAACGGTATACCAACACCTTCGATCCCGTTTCCCGGGAATACTCAAACAACAATTGTTCACCCGCCCGTTTAGAGGCTCCATAAGGATTATCCAAAGCGGCTTGTGTAGAAGAGGATATCATGATAGGGCAAGTATTTCCATGTCTCTTCAATGAAGCAAGAAGCGTAGAAGCAAAACCAAAGTTCCCTTTCATAAATTCAGACTGATCCAGTGGACGGTTTACACCGGCCAGATTAAAAATGAAATCAGCCTGTCGGCAATAGTCATCCAATTCAGAAGGGTCACTATCTACATCATATTCAAAAATGACCAACTCGTTTCCGGACAAAGCGTAATTTTTTGCTTTGCCACTTTGAATATTGCGCAATTGGGATACAAGATTCCGCCCGACGAAACCTTTCGCACCGGTTACTAAAACTTTCATAAATAAAGAGGAATTAATTTATTTGACCTTGATTACTATCAATTCTATTTTTCAAGACCAAGATCTTCGCGAATGAAATCAAGTTTCAAGAGAAGTTCTTTCATTCCCTCAACATCAAGACGACGGGTATTATGAGAATGGTAATCTTCTATTTTGGAGACCTCCTCACTTCCTTCCACAAAAAACTTATCATAATTTAAATCACGCGTATCACATGGGATACGATAATAATCACCCATATCCTCTGCTTTAGACATCTCTTCACGGGTAACAAGAGTTTCATAGAGTTTCTCACCATGGCGGGTACCAATCACTTTGACATCCGCATTACTATGGTAAAGAGACTTTAATGCATCGGCCAATACATCCAGAGTGGCAGCAGGCGCCTTCTGAACAAACAAATCACCATTTTTTCCATGCTGAAAGGCATAAATCACCAAGTCGACAGCATCATCCAAAGTCATCATGAAGCGGGTCATGTTGGGATCTGTTATTGTTATTGGATTACATTTCTTAATTTGCTCTACCCACAAGGGTATCACAGAACCACGACTGGCCATAACATTCCCATAACGGGTACAGCAAATCGTTGTTCCTCCACAATTACCCAGCTGACGACCTTTGGCGATAGCAACTTTCTCCATCATGGCTTTGCTGATACCCATGGCATTGATGGGGTAAGCCGCTTTGTCGGTAGAAAGCACTACTACGTTTTTCACCCCATGCGCTATGGCGGATTCCAGTACATTGTCCGTACCGATCACATTGGTCTGCACAGCCTGCAACGGGAAGAACTCGCAACTGGGAACCTGCTTCAAGGCGGCAGCAGAAAACACATAATCCACTCCCATCATGGCACCGTCCACAGACTGACGGTCACGCACATTACCAATGTAAAATTTTACTTTGGGATTTTGCAGGTGATGACGCATGTCATCCTGTTTTTTCTCGTCACGGCTAAAAATACGGATTTCCTTGATGTCACTATCAAGAAAACGACGCAATACAGCGTTACCAAAAGATCCGGTGCCTCCGGTGATTAATAAAACTTTGTCCTTGAATATAGACATAACTCACTAATATTTTTCCTATTTTCTAATTCTTTTATCCAATCCCAATAGTTGATAAAGTCTAATACCAATCTTAAATGCCCAGGCATTATTCTTATAGTGCAAGTATTTTTTCGGCAATTTATGATATGACATTAGTTCTTCCTTACTAATAGCCAGTTTCTCTGCCACTTCATCAAACATCTTTTTACACTCCTCATCAGAAGCAGGAGGATTCTTTAAAATTTCAAGAGCTTCTTCACGGCTCATTTGCCCTGTAATAATCAAACTTGATAATTGCGCCCTACGAATATCATAGCCAAACCGAGTAGGAAGCCACCAAGCCTCCAGAAACTTAGTAAGCAAATCCTCAAAATGTTTTTGCCCATAAGGTTGATAATCATATTCACGTTGAAGGGTTGCCAACATTTCAGCTTTTGTAAAAGGAACATAATTTAGGAGTTGCAACGTCTTTACTCCTTTTATGTATGGAAGAACAAATTTATGTTTAAAACCTGTAGTATAAATATAATTCTTAGTCTTCACATTGCCGTGCTTTTTTAATACATCCTTTACATAGGTTTTATCTGCTGTAGGCCCTGCACCATCAAACCAAGAGTCTGGGTCAGCAACAATTTCAGTACAAATATTATAACCATTCAAAATGTATTTCACACCCAATTCTTCCGAATATTTATCTATTTGAGCAATGAAAGCATGGTCTTGAGGAACATCCAACCCGGCATGTCCGGTCTTGAAAAATGCAATCTGCATCTGCTTCAACTCTTCAAAATCCAACTTCTGAATATGAAGATGGACATTCAGTTTATCACAGAGCTTTTTAATATTCTCTTCTGCTACAGGCAGATTCCATCCGGCATCAATATGAAACACAAAGGGACGAAGCCCCCACTCTTTGACTGCAAGATGCAGCATATAACAACTATCCAATCCACCACTCAGTCCTAAAATACAATCGTATTTTTTACCTTTTCCTGAGATTCTTACTTGCTCCAAAATGGCTTTCAATTCAGCTTCGTGGCCTTTGCCATGGTTCCACCAAGGTAATATATGTTGTTCATACTCTTGGCATCTGTCACATACACCATTTTCATCAAAAGTCAGATTAGAATCAGTCGTATCCATTACACAATGGGTACATACTTGGTAATTTTTATCCATACTCTTTTCTACTTTAACAAAGTATCATACAATTTTATATAATCTTCAAAGCGTTCATTTTTATCATAATATTTAACAGCTCGTTTTCGACATATATGATGATAAACTTCTTTTCCTCGCTTTACTATTTCAGCTACAGCCCTCTTTATGCCTTTTATATCCCCTTTTTCTACAATATATCCAGTTTCATCTGATACAGACTCAACACTTCCGCCAGTCCGATATGTAATGACAGGTGTTCCACAAGCTAAAGATTCTAGATTTGTTGTTGGAAATGTATCTTCCCAAGTTGGGTTAATAAAGACAGAAGCTAAAGTGTACAAAGTAGCTAATTGAGTAACATTTTCAGTTCTCTCAATTCCAATTATGCCATCGGGGATTTCCTTCAGCTGCGTTTTTGATAATCCTACTAAAACAATAACCCAATCTTCAGAAATCATGTTATACAATTGAACGAAATCCTCAAGCCCCTTGCGTTTATCCCAAATACTAGCTACTCCTAATAAAACACTAGTTTGCTCTGCTAATCCCAATTTATTTCTCATGGCACATACACTCTGCAAGGATTGAGGAGAAAAAAGTTTTAGATCAATTCCATTTTGAATTACATTTATTGGATAATTTTTCAAGAATGATTTCTTTACAATCATTCCTAGCCACTGTGATACCGGCACAATAGTCAAATTTTCCATAGATGTAAACAACTTTTTTTTTAGTTCATAATTTTTAAAAGACCTATCTATTAATACACTTCCAGGATATATTTTCTTTTGTACGCAAGTCTCACAATGCGTCAACCATTTCTCACATCCGACATAGTCAAAATAAGCACAATGCCCAGTCATTGACCAACAGTCATGAAAAACCCATACCACAGGTGTAGAAATAGAAGATAAATACTTAAATAAAACCTCCATATTCAAAAAATACCCATGAATGTGATGAAGTTGAATAATATCAGGATGAATTTCCTCAATCTGTTGTATTAATCTTCTAGTGGCTCGAGTAGAGTGAAGACAATGAGTATCAAACAAACGTGTCATAATTCCATGCCAATACACATCCCATTTTGTACCTATTTTAATAGTCATAGATTGACTAGGCAAATGATTACGAGCATAAGTTATATAACTCTTCCAACCATGTGCAAGAGCTACTTGCCCTATTTGTTCAGCAATACGTCCTACAGAACCAGAATTCACCTCTATACTAATTTGAAGAAGAGTAAGCATAAAGATTAAAACTATTTTAGGGATAAATCATCTGTTATATAATTATAATTTCTATTAGGAATATTCCAATTCTTGCCATATCGTAAAGTCAAATATTCATTCACATCAATTGGAACTTTAAAATACTCATCATAAAAGAGAATATCTTTTGTATTCGACAACAAATAGGCAGGAATTACAATCTTACGAATTTTAGGTTTAGATTTAGCTATAAGTAAATCCTGCAAAAAAGCCCCACCTAAATAGTTCATAAACGAAATTATAAAATAAATAAAATTCACTACTTGACGAGAAAAAGAATGAGAGTTTCTATAAAGAGCAAGTCGTCTTAAACAGTTATAAATTGAATATAATAAATCAGATCCTTCTACTTTTGTCATTGTTGAATTATAAAAAGTACCATTTCGCAAATATGATTTCAAATTTATTTCGCAATTACAACGACGTAGATGAACTGTATTTGCAGTAATAATTACATCAAACCCTACTAAATAGAGCTCTCTTCCTATTGTTTTCGCTAAATGTTTATCAAATAAGAAATCAATTATTGCGATATCAATATCATCATCCCAAGGAATAAATGCTCTGTCTCGGACTGCACCCAATAATGTACCTGTATCTAAAATATATTTTATAGAGAATCTATCCAATATATCCCGTACAAGTAATAAGGATGCTAACCATTCTTTTTCTTTCTGATTCATTTCTGCAATACTTTATAATTATGCGTTGAAATCCGTCTTTCAACAGGGGGCATTTCCATATAATTTCCATAGAGTTGCATAAGCCATGAATTTGTCCCAACAGGTGCACTATAAGACTCATTTTCAAACACAACATTCATTTTACTTTGAAAAATAGAAGCACAAACGACCTCCCTATTCTTATAAGCTCCCTCCAAAAGATATTCTGATGATTTCTCCATAGAATATTTCATTGCATAGTTGTTTATAGCTTTTAAAACTGTATATAATGGAAAGGGAATAAAAATAAATTTCAAGAATGCAAGAATGATATTTTTAATCATTCCTCTTTTTCTCACATATTTCATTAATTTAAGAGTTGCAATATTTTGCAAAAACCAAACAAAATGACAATGTATTCTTTTTCTCATTTCTGAACTTGGCAGACCATCTATCGGGAAAACATCTATATTAACCCCGATATCATAGGAAGAGGAAGAATCGTCTACTAATATTGTATTTTTATCTAAAACTTTTCCAAAATGATAAGGATAAGTAGCATCCTTACTTATTGAAAGAAATTCGAATCTATCATGTTTAAATAACTTTTCAAATTTTAAATAATCAATACGAGGCATTACTATATCAATATCATCATCCCAAGGAATAAAACCTTGATGCCTCACAGCTCCCAATAAAGTTCCATACGCTAAATAATAATTCAACCCATTTTTTTCACAAAATATTTTTATTTCACTCAATATTTGTATCTGAATTTGCTTAAATTCATCACAAGACAACTCCTTCATAATATGTTTCAAAACAATTCACTAAAATCATCTAAGTCCACTGGATTATTTTGCAATCGCTGCCTATTTACACTCTCTAAAATGAAATACTTATTAAAATTTTCCGGCAACTTCAATGGCAATAAAATTCTTTTTTCTATATAGTCACCAATATCAATATTACACAGATTTTTTAAATATTCAATCTTTTGTTTATACAGAGATGGGGATATATTCTTTCTAATTCTATGTATATCCATATTTATTGACCAAAAAAAAGGAAATGTCATTGCTACTGCATGCCCATGTGGATACCCATAATAAGTTGTAAATGAATAAGAGAAAGCATGAGGCGCAGTCGTTTTAGTGATATTTATAGCACGACCAGCCCAATAAGCCCCCTCCGACACTTTATTTCTCATACTATTAGTAGGAGAATTTACAACTAATGGTAAATTAGGCCACAAAAGTTCAATTGCTCTCTTAGCAAATTCATCTGACTCTTTTGTAGCATAAGCATTCCAGTAAGCCTCTATAGCCTGGGCCAAAGCATCAAAACCTGCACAAGCTGTCAAATACCTCGGAGTATTGTATGTGAATGGGGGATATACAATTGCAACATCAGGTAAAATAGCATTATGTTCTACAGAATATTTCACTTTATTTTTATACAATACTGCAAAATGGGTCGCCTCACTTCCCGTACCGGCTGTAGTGGGAAGAACTATCAATGGAAGCAAATCTTTCTCTTTTTCAAATTTACCACTTGTAGGCTCACCAGAATAAGAATAAAAAAAGCGAAGTAGTTTAGCCATATCCAATACACTACCTCCACCAACAGCGACAATGACAGAACAAGAGTACTTACGTAATAGTAATAACCCTCTTTCCAAATCTTCGATTTTAGGATTTTCTTCAAAATCAAAATACTCCGTTACTTCACAATCTAATTCACTAAAAACAGCAGTCATAATAGATTTGGCACCACAAGTCTCATAAGAGTTTCTGCCACGCACCAAAAAAAGGTGAGAAAAAGAAAACTCCTTCAAAACTAAGAGCAAATTTTCGATTGAAGACTCTCCCAAAAAACAACGCTGCTCCATAAAATCATTGATTATTCAAGAAAAGCATAAAGGTATCTTTATTTTGTAAGGGAGTAGTAGTCGGACGTCCCAAATCCTTACGTGCTCCTTTTCTTACCTTAACCTCTAACAAAATAGGACCATGCATATACGTAATTCTTTTAAGGGCTTCACATAAGCTATCACTGTCTGAAACAGATAAAGCTGCCTCATAACCGCAAGCCTGAGCTATTTTACACAAATCAATATTAAAGGCAACTGTGGGTTGTCCACCTACAGAATCATGAGCCCCATTGTTAAAAATAACATGTACATAGTTGTCTGGATGTAAGGAACCTATTATTGCAAGCGATCCCATATGCATTAAAGTTGATCCATCACCATCGAAACAAAAAACTTTGCATTTTTTTTTCTCAAGAGCAATGCCTAATGCTATTTGAGAAGCATGCCCCATAGAACCTACTGTCAAAAAATCCTTCTCATGTTCCATAAAAGCAGAAGTACGGTATTCAAATAACTCACGTGATATCATACCTGTAGTAGAGACAATAATATCCTCTTTTGACAATGAAGAAGCTATAAGTTGAATAGCAGCCTCTCTTTTCAAAGGTAATATCACCTCTCCATCTTGTTGAAGCTTATACTCCTCAAAAGTTCCTTTGGGAATTACAAAAGCGAAAGGTTCATGTGTCTCATTCATATAAAAATTGGCATAATTCAATTGAGATAAGAATTCTGTTTCATTTTGAGACATAATGGCATATTTTATACCCATAGCTTCAAGTAAAGGAAGTGTCACTTTGCCCTGCTTAATATGCTGGGGCTCATCTTTTACTCCTGGCTCGCCACGCCATCCCACAAGTAACAATAAAGGAATATTGTAAACTTCTTTATCCGTTAATGACATTAAAGGATTGACAGCATTGCCAAGACCGGAATTTTGCATATAAACAACTGGTATTTTTTTTGTGGCTAAATAATATCCTGCAGCTAAACCAACTGCAGCTCCCTCATTGGCCGCGATAACATTTCGTTCTGTAACAAAATGATCGGTGATATATGCACACACATTTTTCAATAAAGAATCGGGAACTCCCGTAAAGAAATCCATTTGCATGGAGCAAAGAGAATCAATGAAAAATTTTGAAGATATCATAATAACAAGAATCTCAAATTAATAGAATATAAACGAAGTTATTTAGTACCCGGAATCAATTCTAATATTTCTTTGACAGGCATACATAAATCATTAGCTTCATATGAACGGGCATTAGCCAAAATGGACTTTGCTGTATTTAGCATGGCGGGATATGCACTTCTAAGCATATGATTGGCATAAATTACTACATTCACTCCCCATGATGCTAATTCATCTTCTGTTATATGATTATATGTTGTAGGAACAACCACAATAGGTATGGATTTATGCTTCTTACGCAAAGTCATACAGAACTCCCTAATATCCTTACCCGATTTATCCTTACTATGAATCATAATGCCATCAGCACCAGCCTCAATATATGCTAATGCACGTTCCATTGCATCATCCAGACCTTTACCTGCAATAAAGCTCTCAATACGAGCTATTATCATAAAATCAGCCGTTATCTGAGCACGCTTACCAGCCTTTATCTTATCGCAAAAACCTTCAATTGTATCCTGGGTTTGAACAGCGTCTGTTCCAAAAAGCGAGTTCTTCTTCAGACCAATTTTATCTTCAATAATAACTGCTGATATCCCTAAGCGCTCCAAAGTACGAACTGTAAATACAAAATGCTCTATTTTTCCACCTGTATCTCCATCAAAAATTACGGGTTTAGTTGTACATTCCAAAGCGTCATTCAGATCATGAAGACGGGTAGTCAAATCAACAGCTTCAATATCCGGTTTTCCTTTAGAGGTAGAATCAGTAAGACTACTAGACCACATTCCATCAAACTCACGTTTAATACCGTTAACCTCAACACTCGTATTTTCGATAATTAAACCTGTTAATCCACTATGAGACTCACATATTCGAACAATTTTCTTGGCAGAAATCAGACGTTTTAGACGTTTCAAGCGAATTTCAGGGGTAGTACCAATTTCCTTTAACTGGGTATTTAACTGGGTGGAAGATATACCTTTTGTATAAGGAACATCTATCACTTTACCACCCCATTTAGAAATTGTATCTATGACACGTTGACGAGTTTCTTTTTGAATACCATCCTTCCAATCATCACCATGAACTACAAAATCAGGTTTTATCAACTCTAAATTAGGAACATAATCAAGAGTTGTTTGGGGAATCACTTCTTCAACGCCTTTCAAATTCTTCACAATTAGCGAACGCTGTTCATAAGTCAAATATGGCAAACGTTTATAACTAGCAATAGCAGCATCTGTCAATACTCCAACAGTTACAGAACCATATTTCTGGGCCTCGTGAATAATATTCAAATGCCCTGGATGAATAATATCAGCACTCATGCCGACATAAACTTTTTTGTTCATATTTCTGGTATATAATTAGTAATATAATTAACACTACTGAAGCTGTTTTATAAAAAGTCCATGAAAAAGTCGCAAATATTGCAGTATAAAAAAAGAATAACATTAATATCAATCTTGCGAAAGTTGCTTTTTTCTGAAACTTATAAACAGTAAACCGAGTTGTTATTCCCAAAAAGAATGGCCACAACAATATTCCAAAGTAACCAAAATCTAAATAATAAAATATCAATGCTGTATAAGCAAAATTGAAAGTTATACCATAACCGACAGTTATTAGATGTTCTTGAAGATAGCCACCTATAACTTGATTAGCGGTTGTATAACTTCCTCCTAACGCATGAATAAACATCTTTAAAAGTGTATCAAATCCACCAACAGTTGCTCTTCCATACCACAAGCCTAAAAAGGAATCATACTGATACTCAAAAGCATAATCTAACGCTCTAATAGGTCCCAACATATACCATACAAATTGGGACAACAATTCTTCAAATCCCATAAGGATGGTTTGTCCATCTATATCAGTGACTCCTTTTCTCAATGTAGTTTGAATAGAAACAATCACAAAAATTATTGCACAAAAGAAAAAAAGGAAAAAAGTAAATTTGAAAGAATATTTTCGAATATTGCAATGTAATTTTGAAGCAATCTGGGTTCTTAGTACAAATAACAATATAACATATAAAAAGAGAGCTAGATAGTTAGCCCTTCCTCCTCCTAAATAGCCATAAAGAAAAAAATAGAGAACAAATAACATTAAATATATAGGAGGAAACTTGCTCTTGAAGACTATACAATAAGCTAAAAAGAACTGCACTATTGTTTGAAAAGGAGTAAACAGAAACTGAAATAAATATATCTCATAATTTGTACTAAACAGAAGCCCAGATTCAAAAAGAGACTCTCTTGCTTCATCTGCACCTACCACCTCTAACAACAACAAATACTTACAAATATAATTATATAGAATAATGATACTTGATATTCCTGCTAACACATACCACCAATTAGTTTTTATGGCTAAAATATTAGCTCTATTTTTATAAATTGAATGATTGTATTTTATAGGAAATATACTAAAACCTATTAAAAAAGAAACAACATACCCTAACAATATAATGTATGTTTCATTTGAAACAAGAAATAAGTCGCAAGGATTAAATGTAGAACAAAATAAATATGCACCCCACCAAAACAAAAAAACATATAAGAATTTTTTTGATAAAAAATCCATTCTACTTTTTTTTAAAAGTAAAAATATGAGAGTAAAAAAGCAGAATACTATCAAACTCATTTCATACGAAATTTTCGACCTTTAGTCATCCACCAAACTGTCAAATACCCCCACCTATATATATCCATAATATTTCTAGGAAAGTATGAGAAAGAATAGAACAAAAATGTTACAGAATGGCATATGTAATTCCAGAGAGAGATATCCACTGAAGACAACATAGCCTTATTAACGTAAGCCATATATCTATAATATGGAAAATTAGAATTTATTTCTTTCAACTTTTTCGGGACAAATAAATCCCGTTTGTGAATTTGATAAGTTATATGACTAGTAATACCTATTTCGCTCTTTCGATATACACACATATTATCATAAAAATAATATATATCACCATAAAACGAACAAACTAGAAATAAAAAACGATCATAAGCAAAAGGAATTATGTCTATTGAAAGCAAGGGAATTATGTCACTTCTAAAAACAAAAGATGCAGTATGAAAAATACGATTTCCCATAACATCATCCATTTTTATTATATTCTTTCGTAATAGACAAAACAAATGTTCCCTATTTTCTTTTTCATATATAACAGTAGATTGATGAGCTGTTGCCGAAAAAGATTGATTTGCTTCTAACATTTTAATTTGAATAGATAGTTTCCGAGAATCCGTCCAATAATCATCTCCTTCACAAATAGCAATATATTTACCTTCGACCTTAGGATATATATATTTTGAAAAAATATCAATTCCTTTAGAATATTGATTCTCTTTTTGTAGAATAGTTTTAATCTGAAAAGGGCATTTCTTGATATACTGAGAAATTATTTCAGTTGTACTATCTGTAGAAGCATCATCATGTATTATCAATTCTACTTGAAAATCCACCTGCTGAGAAAAAATACTATCTAAGCATGAAGATAAATATTCAGCTTGATTATAAGTAATGCAAATAATACTTACCAATGGCTTCATAAAACTATAAATTCAATAATCCTCTACGGCGTTCTTTAATTTTTTTTACAGGTATTCCTGCATATACCCCCCATTCATCAAGGCTTTTATTAACCAAAGACATAGCTCCAACTACACACCCCTTAGATATTTTCAACTTTGGAAACAATATACTTCCTGAACCAATTTGCACATATTCTTCTAACAAAACGGAACCACCCTGAACATTTATTTTGCTTTTATCATGTATTGGACCTATTAAAAAATCACCACTAAAATCATCCATTGAGCTAAAAATTGTTGCACGAGGAGAAAGTCCTGTATTATCACACATCGTTATTCCATAGGCTCCATAAAGTGCACAATAAGCAGAAATATGAATATTTGATCCAAGTTTAATATTCCCAGATAATATACAAAAGTCGTCAATACGGACATTATTACCTATTTCAATAGTAGAAGGGGTATAAAAATGAGCAAAACGACTAATTTTCAAATTATCTCCATATTTTTTAAACCCTAACGATTTTATTTCTTCTTCCGTTAAAAAAGACGTACTACCAATCATAAAAAGATTATTTCGATATAACCGATATTACTCTATCGATTTCTATTTGTGATAAAGAATTATATATAGGCAAACATATTACACTATTTGCCACCCGATTTGCTACTAATAGATTCTCAGGCTTAGCCGATTCCAATCCTCGATAAGTAGAAAATTCGCTTATCAACGGATAGAAATACCTACGCCCCAATATATTCCGTTCCTTCATCTTAAAATAAAGTTCATCGCGTGTCATGCCATATTTCTCAGAATCCACGAATATGGGAAAGTAAGAGTAATTATGACGGACTCCGGGCATATCTTCCATAAAAGTGATACCAGGTACATGTTCCAAGCCTTTACGATACATGATAGCCACTTGACGACGAGCTTCAATAGCTGCATCCACTTGTTTCAAATTCAACAAACCATAAGCACTACGTACTTCGTCCATCTTGCCATTGATACCCGGAGCTATGACAGTCGTTTCCCCCGCAAAACCGAAATTCTTCAAATAGTCGATACGCTTTTTAGTCTTCTCATCATGACAAATCAAAGCACCACCTTCAATCGTATTGTAAACTTTGGTCGCATGAAAACTCAAGGTTGACATATCACCGGCATTCAGAATTGACTTTCCATCCACTTCTACCCCAAAAGCATGGGCAGCATCATAAATGACCTTCAAACCGTATTTGTCCGCTATCGCCTGGATACGCTCTGTATCACAAGGCTTGCCATAAACATGTACCGGCATAATCGCCGTTGTCTTGGGGGTTATTGCCGCTTCTATTTTGTCCGGATCAATGTTACAAGTTTCTGGGTCAATATCCACAAATACCGGTTTGATTCCATTCCACCACAAAGCATGGGTGGTAGCTACAAAGCTATACGGAGTTGTTATCACCTCACCAGTAATACGCAATGCTTGCAGAGCACACATCAAAGGCAGTGTGCCATTGGTAAAAAGACTGATATAAGGCACCTTCAAATATTCACACAAGGCTTTCTCCAATTCTTGATGATAATAACCGTTATTGGTCAGCCACTTACGGTTCCAAATATCCTGTAAATAAGGAATGAAATCGTCAAGCGAAGGAAGTAATGGAGAAGTAACTGTAATCACTTTATTTTCCATCTTACTATAAAAATATATACTGATTTCTATTTTTTGTGAAGAGCCGACAACCCAAGCCGTTTTACCTCAAGATACTCTGGTAATCTTAATCTTTCATAAACAGCAAAAGCTAATGTCAAACCAACAATAATCTGAATGGGCAATTGAATATAAACGGATATATCCAATAAGGAAAAAAGCCACATGACAGCAGCAATTGTCAAAGAAACTGCAAAAACCGGAAGCACATCCTTGATTTGTTCTATGGTAGAATAGCGTATCAAGTCGGCAGAATAGTGGCTATTTAAGAAATAGGCTATGAAAGAGGTTAAGACACTCCCCCACAGCATATATTCGATGCCATAAAAAATACCTATCAGAATAGGAAACACCGCAATGGTCTTCTTTATGATTTCTAATTTCAGAAACAAGTCCGAACGTCCTTTCACCTGCAAGATATTCAGATTGATGGCATGAAGCGGATAAAGCATACCACTGAAACAAATAATCTGCAGAAAGGAAACAGCAGTCAACCATTTCTCACCGATCAGAATTATAATCAAAGGTTTAGCCACAGCTGCAAGTCCCAGCATGCAAGCGAATGTCACAAGCATTGTAGTCTTTATTATCTGCCGATAAGCTTCGCGCAAGCGCTCCGGTTCTTCTTGAATGGAACTAAGCACCGGATAACTGACACGCTGGACAATACTGGTCAGATTACTGGAAAATATCGTATTGAACTGCTCTGCACGAGTATATTGCCCCAACTGTGCAGAACTGTAACAACGGCCTATAACCACATAATAAACATTCTTGTAAAGAGTATCCAATAATCCGGACAACAAGAGCTTATAGCCAAAGCCGAACATTTCCTTGAAGCTTTTTACGGAAAATTCCCATTGGGGCATCCATTTACAGAATATCCAAAGAAACAGAGAATTCAGAATCTGCCGGGAAAGCTGTTGCCACACCAAACTCCATACTCCAAAGCCCACTATAGCCATGCCTACGCCAACCAATCCACCTGAAACAGAAGAGATTATGGATACTTTGGTCTGTGTCTTAAAATCAATATCTCTTACTAATATGGTACGGGGAATGATACCCAATGCATTAACAATCAGAATCAGCCCTATTACCCTTAACACATCTATCAAAACCGGTTCTTTAAAAAACAGACTGATAGCGGGAGCAGCTACATATAAAAGGATGTATAAAACAATACTGACTATCAAGTTAAACAAGAAAACCGTATTGTAGTCTACCTTTTCAATATGTACTTTCCGTATCAGTGCATTAGAGAAGCCACTGTCGACAATGGAGTTGGACACCGCTATGAAGATAGCTATCATGGCCATAATGCCATATTCGGCAGGAGTCAAGAGAC
>OJNI01000989.1_pt1 | contig 17363 bp, 16 predicted proteins | sample 1597441 | NCBI WGS metagenome assembly OJNI01 (sample SAMEA2452131, study PRJEB22498) | human gut metagenome | reverse complement strand
CAAAGACGCAGCGGGTACTAAGTTTGTGGGGATTTGCCGCCTTGCGGCGGCTCTCCCCACGCACTAAGTACCGGCGTCTTCACACGGTTTCCAATTAAACCATACAACCACACCCAGCCCACCACCCCGGGGAGTTTTTATCTGCCAGCGTTGGGTGTTTGCACACCCTCGCTGTAGTGGTGGGGGGAGATGTGTGGTTCAGTTTTGGTCGCGTTGCTCCATCGCTGGGAATATAAAAGGAGGATTTTTTATGAAGGTTATATCTATTGTTGATGATGATTATGGAATTATGTTTAATAACAGACGTGTTTCTAAGGACAGTGTTCTGAATGAGCATATTATTAAGATGCTTGATGGCAGGAAGTTATGGCTTTCTTTATATAGTAAGCAGCTTTTTGGTGATTATGAAAATATTGAGGTTAATCAGGAGTTTGGTTTTGCTGGAAAGGACGATTTCTGTTTTGTTGAGGACTCTGAGATTGTTTCTTATGAGGATATGGTGGATGAGGTTTACCTGTATAAATGGAATAGGAAGTATCCTTCTGATGTGAAGTTTCCTAAGGACATGCTTAATAATTTTAAGCTGGAGGGTTCTACTGATTTTGAGGGTAATTCTCACGAGAAAATTACTGAAGAAAGATATGTAAGAAAGAAATAAGGAGTTATGATACATGCATAATATAAGGTTAGAAGTGCTAAGGAGAGTAACCGCATTTTTACTAGTGTTCTTTATTGCAGGAAGCGGATTTGGGTTAAGCGGTTGCTCTTCTAAGAAGGATAATCAGGCTGGTACTGTTGGTAGTACTGAGGTTCAGAGTACGGCTGTGGCAGATGATATGGCGTCTTTAGTATATCAGGGTGAACCATATGTTGTAATTAATGACAATAATCCTGATTTTACTGAAGCAGATATGACGACTGTCTCATTTGAAAGCTATGGTGAGCTTGACGTGCTGGGAAGATGTACCACGGCATTTGCGAATATTGGAAAAGACCTTATGCCTGCGGAAAAGCGCGGCTCTATTGGTGAGGTCAAGCCGACAGGCTGGCAGACGGCTAAGTATGATAATGTTGATGGCAAATATCTGTATAACAGATGTCATCTGATTGGATATCAGCTTACTGGAGAGAATGCCAATGCAAAGAATCTGATTACAGGAACAAGATATCTTAATGTTGATGGTATGCTGCCTTTTGAAAATATGGTAGCAGATTACATAAAGGAAACTGGTAATCATGTTCTGTACCGCGTAACACCTGTATTTTCTGGCGATAATCTTGTTGCCAGCGGTGTGCAGATGGAGGCTGAGTCAGTTGAGGATAATGGCGATGGAATTCTTTTCAATGTGTATTGTTTTAATGCACAGCCGGGAATTGCTATTGATTATGCAACAGGTAACAGCCATCAGGACAATTCAATAGTTGCAGATGCTTCAAAGTCAACAACTGCAGCAGAAGCAAATGTGCAGACATATGTACTTAATACGAATACTAAGAAGTTCCACAAAGAATCCTGCAACAGTGCAAAGAGCATGGATGCTTCCAATAAAAAGATTTATACAGGAAGCAGGCAGGAGATTATTGATATGAGGCTTGTGGAGTTTGCAAGCCGTGATAATAAAGAAACAGCCGTGAAGTCTTGCGTATTACATAAGACCATACGGCTGTTTTGATTATATGAGCATATTATTCGATAAATGTTCCAACCAATTTAACAAGCATTGCAACGGTCATATCCATGCCTTCAACAGTAATATGTTCATAGGGACCGTGGTATGCGTGTCCTCCAGTTCCAAGGTTAGGGCATGGAAGACCTTTGAAGCTTAACTGACATCCGTCTGTTCCCCCGCGGATAGGAAGGATAAGTGGAGTTATATCAGCCTGTTCGCAGGCTTTCTTTGCATTGTCAATAAGATTCATGCATCCGGCAATGATTTCGGACATATTTTTATACTGGTCTTTAATGGTGAGTGTAACAGTTCCCTTGCCCCATTTTTCATTCATATTCTTTTCGATTAATCGCAGAGTATTTTTCTTTGCTTCAAATAAATTCTTATCATGGTCTCTTACTATATAATTAAGCGAAGCCTCACTGACATCGCCAGACATGCTGACAAGATGGTAGAAGCCCTCGTAATCTTCTGTGCTGCGAGGGGTTTCCATAGCAGGAAGTGCATTGTTAATCTCCATTGCAACAAGACTGGCATTAATCATGGTGTCTTTGGCAGAACCTGGGTGTACATTGAAGCCTTTAATATGAAAATCCGCTTTGCATGCGTTGAAGTTTTCGTACTGAATCTCGCCTTCTGTGTCGCCGTCAATTGTGTAGGCGTATTTGGCACCGAACTGTTCTATGTTAAAATGTTCAGCTCCCATGCCGATTTCTTCATCAGGTGTGAATGCAATACATATTGTTCCATGAGGTATATTGCCTTTCTGCAAATGTTCTATCATAGTAAGGATTTCAGCAATACCTGCTTTGTCATCAGCACCAAGTATAGTGCTTCCGTCTGATGTGATAAGTGTGCGTTCCTTAAGAGTGCCAAGATGAGGAAACTCATGCACAGACAGGGTTATTCCCGCAGGAAGTTTGAGTGATACACCATTAAAGTTTTCTGTTATTACTGGTGTAATATCGTGATTGCAATAATCGGACACGGTATCCATATGTGCAATAAATCCGATAGCAGGCACATTTTCATAACCTTTGGTTGCCGGAAGCTTACCGTACAGGTAACACATATCGTCAAGTACAATGTCCGATAAATTCAATCCTTCCATCTCATTTTTAAGAAATCTGGCTAACTCAAACTGGCATGCAGATGAGGGCGTGTTTTCACTGTTTTCATCACTTGGTGTACGGAAAGTGACATATTTTAATAATCTTTCATATGCTTTCATGGTAATTCTCCAATCTGTGGATTGATATTCATATATTAACATATTCTGGTGGAAATATACGGATTATGCGCAAAAAAAGCAGAAGATAATAATCTCCTGCTTAGTGATTAATATTATTCTGCCTCTGCAGCCGTTACAGCTTCTGTTGCATCAGCATTTTTTCTAACAAATATTGCTCTAAATATAAGCCTTACAAGTGGTCCGCAATAGAACATCTGATAGCAGATTGCCATAGGAAAGTTCATTGCCCATGTTTTAACCCACATGCCAAAGGATGGCTCTTTGAAAAGAAATGTTGCAACGAGACTCATAACCGGACACATAATGCAGCATATACATATTGATATTGCATATGTGATGAACTGAGGTCTGTCAGTAGGACGCATGACTGTAAATGCAAGCATTTTAGCAATCTTTCCTACAACGAAGAATTCGAGTACGAATGCAATTGGAACCATGATTGGCAATTCATGTGTTGCAGCTAAGAAAGTAGTACCATTTACAGTACCTGTGTTGAGGGCAACATTATATACGACCATTCCATAGACCATAATTGTTGCCATAATAATTGTGAAAATAACATCCTGAAACTTGTTTTTTGGCATAAAAAAATCCTCCTTAAATAATAACCTAAGCAAAACATGTGTTGTTCGTTATCATCCGGGGGATGTGTCGTTTCCAATATAACCATATTTAATTGTGCCGTGGTATAGTATCATAAAATTAATAAATATGTCAAGTACTTGATTTTTTAAAAATCAGGTCCAGAACTTTATAAATAAATTGTGATTAAAAAGTGAAGAATAAACATTCATTTTAATATCGTTCGTGTCGAAAAAATGTCATTTCATGTAAATGACATTTTTTTTGATGCTTTTTATTGTATAATACCACTAAGATAGAATGTGATTTTGTAATGTTTTAGAGTGTTGCATAGATATATTGAGTATAATAAAAGGAGGGATAGTTTATGAAGTATTTAAACTTAAAAAAGACTACTGCGGTGGTATTGTCAATTGGAATGGTATTTTCAAGCAGTGCCGTTACCGGGTTTGCGGCAGATAACAGTAAAAAGATACCTACGATTCCTAACAGCTATATTAATAAAGTGGCAGAAGATATTGATAATGAATATTTTTATGATGGAACATATGTTGATGATTGGGGGCATACACGTAAGGGCAGGCAGCTTGGAGCGACATATACAAAGCAGTCAACTGAATTTTTGTTATGGGCACCTGCGGCAACATATGTAAAAGTTAATATTTATGCAACAGGTGATGATAATGACAGCAATGCATGTAATATAGGAGCTTATACATTAGAGAAAATGCTTGTAAATGGGGAATGGAATGGCCTCTGGATTATAACACTTCTTGGTGATTGGGGCGGATTGTATTATGACTATACGATTACCACAACAGATATTACCCATATTGGCAGCGACAGAACAGAAAAATATAAAATTCAGGACCCATATTCGGTTGCGGTAAGCAAAGACGGAAAGCGTTCGTATATAACAGATACATCTTCAGTATCTCCTGAGGGTTGGGACAGGGACAGACATGTGTATGTTGATTCGACAAAAGCAAATACTGTTTATAAAATAAGTGTCAAGGATTTCTCATCAGATACCGCATCGGGCATGACTGCAGGCGGAAAGTACAGTGCTTTTACGGAAAAGGGTGCAAAAGTAAACAGTGCGGGAGAGCTTGTATCTGGTATTGATTATCTGAAGGAACTTGGCGTTACGACAGTACAGCTTGCACCGTTTGCGGATTTTGATGGCGACAGTGAGTATGAGATTTTAAATTATAATGTACCTGAGGCAAGCTATGCTTCCAATCCGTCAGACAGCAAGACTGTTATAAAAGAATGTAAAGAGATGATTCAGGCACTTCACAGTGCGGGATTTTCTGTTGTGATGGAGATGCCGTATACGCATGCCTCAGAGGAAAATCCTCTTGAAAAGTCGGTTCCGTGGTTTTATTACAGATTGAATACTGACGGTACAAGGTATACAACAAATACGGGATATGACAATGAGTTTTCTACAGAGCGGAAGATGTATCGTAATTATATGGTTAATTCCATGAAATATTGGGCAGAGGAATATCATGTTGATGGATTTTCACTGGATTTGATTGACTGTGTCAATGTGAAGTACAAAGGTTCTTCGTATGTATATAAATGGCTGGATGAGATAAAGACATCATTGGCAAAGGAAGATGCCAATCTGGTTATATGGGGAGATAATTATACAAAGGAAGAAAGACAGAATAAAATTTCCTTATATGATGAAATAATCGGCAGCACAGGTGGCACTTATGGCGAAAGAAACGAAAAAGCCGTAAAAATATACAAGCAGAAAGCAGCAATGAAATATGCTAAGCCGGGAACATTGTTTATGGATGGCGGAGAAGAAATGTGTAACAGCGTTGAGGGAACAACTCTTGCAGACAGCAGTTACGTTGAATGGAAGGATTCAGCAGAGTATGCAGATGTAGTCTCATATTATAGAGGACTTATGGATATACGAAAAGCATTTTCACCGCTTGCGAAAAGGCAGACAATAAAAAATTCTGAAGCTTATGTGCTTTCAGGTACAAAAGACGATGAGTGGAATACTATGGCAGTATTAAATAATGAGTCAGATGTGTCAAAAGAAATTACAATTCCTGTTCAAGGAAGAGCTGCTACGGACTGGGTTGTTATTGCAAATGGCGAAAGTGCAGGAGTTGTATCACTTGGTGAAGTCTCAGGCTCCGTTATAACTGTACCTGCGTATACTACAATGATTCTTGTAGATAAGGAAAGCTTTGATGATGTGGCTGTAACATCAGGCAAAGGAAAAGTAATTGTTAATTATGTGATAAAAGACAGTGAGCAGAAGTTACGTGAATCGATTACACTTCAGGGTACATCGGGAACGAATTATGCGGTACCTGAAAATATTAAGATTCCATCAGGATATACTTTTTTAAGCAAGACAGGCGATGAAAAGGGTGTGTATACATCAGAAACACAGACAGTTACATATTATTATAATGCGATTAATCCGGATACAGTGGTAGACGGTATTAAAAATAATGGAGTATACTGCGAGAAGGCACAGTTTAAAGTAACTTCTTTAGATTATATACAGGTAATGGCAGGAAATAAAACGCTTACACCTGATGCGGCCGGTATTTATACTGTATCTGCAGCAGATGGCACACAGACAATAACATTGACAGATAATGAAGGATACAGCATTTATCTGTCTATTACAGTAAATGCGAATCATACAATGGATAACAGCGACTGTACGAAAGAATCAATATGCTCTGTCTGCCGGAAAATATTTCTGGCACAGACAAATCATAATTTCAGCGACACATGGACAAAAGACGGTACTTATCATTGGAAAGAGTGCGAGAATGACGGCTGTACGGTAACAACAACAAAGACAAAACATAGTGGTACAGATGATGGTGATTGTACAACACCTGTAATTTGTGAATGTGGTGAGATTGTTACAGCAGCAAAGGCAGAACATACATATGGTGAATGGAAGTCAAATGATAACGGCACACATACCCACAAATGTACAACAGCAGGCTGTACAATAGAAGAAACAGAAAGCTGTGTGGGTGGAGCAGCAACATGTAAAAAGAGAGCCGTCTGCACGGATTGTAATGCTGAATATGGTACTTTAAATCCTGCAAACCACAGTGGAGAACAGGTATGGGTACAGACAGAAAAAACTCATCAGAAAAAATATGACTGTTGTGGTGCTGAGGTAACTAATATAGCAGATCATATCTGGGAGAATGGACACTGCACAGTATGCGGATACGATTGTATTCATACAGGCGGAAAAGCAACCTGCACGCAGAAAGCGGTTTGCAATATCTGCCATAGTGAATATGGAGAAATAAATGCAGATAATCATTCGGGTGTGGAAAAATGGATACAGACAGCAACAACACATGAAAAGAGATATGATTGCTGCGGTAAAGTGACGCTAGAACAAGAAAATCATAAGTGGAAAGATGGTGCTTGTGAAACATGTGGTTATGTATGTGTACACAGCGGAGGAGAAGCAACATGTACAAAAGGTGCGGTTTGCGAAATCTGCGGCAAGGAGTATACAGATAAAGATATGGCAAACCACAGTGGAAAACAGGTTTGGGTACAGACAGAAAAAACTCATAAGCAGGCATATGATTGCTGTGATAAGGAAGTATCGACAAGTGAAGCACATGGTTGGAAAAACGGTGTCTGCACGGTTTGTGGTTATCAGTGTAAACACGCAGGCGGAAGTGCAACATGTGTGAAGAAAGCAGTGTGTACGATCTGCAGCGAAGAATATGGTACTTACAATATGAGTATGCATGAAGGCTTGCAGTCAGTAGCGGCAAAGGCGGCTACCAGGACAGATGAAGGAAATATTGAATACTGGTATTGTAAAGATTGTGACAGATATTACATCAAGCAGGATGGGCTTGTTGAGATTGAAAAATCACAGACTGTGGTTGCAAAGATTACAGATACAACATCATTGACCGATACGTGTAAAGACGATAATACAGAGACAGTAAAAGAACAGGCGCCTGATACGGGAGATAATAAACATGTATTTGTATGGCTTCTTATGTTTGTAATAGGAGGAGCGGCAGCAGGATTAACGGTTAAAGGTAAAAAGCCAGAAAATTAATATTTTTTAAGGAGACCGGAATCTCGCTTACTGTGTGGGTGCGAGGTTCCGGTTTTTACATGTTTTGGTTTTATTCATTTCCTTATATTAATAAATATGTCAAGTACTTGATTTTTTAAAAATCAGGTGTATACTATAAATAATTTAATACATATGGAACTTCAGGGCAGGGTGCAATTCCCTACCGGTGGTAAAGCCCACGAGCCGAGGCGCGAGCCAGAGCATGATTCGGTGTAATTCCGAAGCCGACAGTAAAGTCTGGATGAAAGAAGTGATTGACGGTTTATCCTGTGTTATGAACATAGCAAGAGACGCTGATATGTGGATGATACATGGTGAGCCTGAATTGATTGGATATCAGCTCTGAGATGAATTAGTTATCTCAGAGTTTTTTTATTGCTTTAAATGCTGGAAAGATGCCAGCGTATTACAAGCCCCTGAAGTAGAGATGCTTTGGGGGCTTTTTCGTATGCTCTGTCCGTGATGGGAAGATTTAGCGGCTGGAGAGAGATATCTGGGATGAACTGATTTTTTTTCAAATGAGCAAAATGCGACTATGCGTAGGTATCATGTGACAAGAAGCAGGTCAAATCCAGGCATATACAGGAAGAAGGTGTAAATATGCGTCAACAGACAGATGAACAGTTGAAACAAACGACAGACAAACAATTACAACAGGATGAATTATACATGAAGCGGGCGATTGAACTGGCAAAGAGAGGAACAGGCTGGGTTAATCCCAATCCGCTGGTTGGAGCTGTAATTGTAAAGGACGACAGAATTATAGGTGAAGGCTGGCACAGGAAATATGGTGAACTTCATGCAGAAAGAGATGCACTTTCAAAATGTAAGGAAGATACCAGTGGAGCAACCATATATGTGACACTTGAGCCGTGCTGCCATCATGGGAAACAGCCGCCTTGCACTGAAGCACTTGTGCAGGCAGGAATAAGCAGGGTTGTGATAGGTTCGATGGATCCTAATCCCCTGGTAAGTGGAAAAGGTGTTAAATATCTGGAAGAACACGGGATTAAAGTTGAAGGTTGTGTATGCAATGAAGAATGTCTGGCGATGAATTATGTATTCTTTCATTACATAAGGAATAAAGAGCCATATGTTGTGATGAAAACAGCACAGACACTTGATGGAAAAATTGCCACATATAAGGGACTTTCCAAGTGGATTACAGGTGAGCAGGCAAGAGAAAATGTGCATGCAGACCGTCACAGATACGCGGCAATTATGGTTGGCGTCGGTACTGTGATTGCTGATAATCCAATGCTTGACTGTAGAAGTACAGCCATAAGCAACCCACACAATCCTGTGCGAATCATATGCGACAGCAGATTGAGAACTCCGCTGGACAGCAGAATTGTAAAAAGTGCAGGGCAGATACCAACAATAATTGCTACATGTAGTACCGACAGCGACAGGAAATCTTTATGTGAAAATGCAGGCTGTAAAGTGATAATTACAAAAGAATCAGAGCAGCACGTTGACCTTAAAGAGCTTATGAACATACTTGGAGAAAAAGGTATCGACAGCGTGATTCTAGAGGGAGGCGGAACACTTAACTTCTCGGCATTGCAGGCTGGAATTGTGAACCGGGTTCAGACTTACATTTCACCTAAGATATTTGGCGGGGCAGACAGTAAGACAGCAGTTGAAGGTCAGGGTATTGCAAATGTAGATGAAGCATATCAGTTGAGAAACAAAACCGTTCGTCTTCTTGGTGACGATATTCTGATTGAAGGAGAGTTGTAATGTTTACGGGAATTATTGAAGAAATCGGACATGTAAATAATGTAAAAAAAGGAACGGCGTCAGCAACTCTTACAATACAGGCAGAAAAAGTCCTTGAGGGAACACATATAGGAGACAGCATTGCTGTCAATGGTGTGTGCCTTACAGTGACAGGGATATATGATAATACATTTACTGCGGATGTAATGCATGAGACGCTGAACCGCTCATCACTTGGCAAGCTGGTGAGTGGCAGTGCTGTTAATCTTGAAAGGGCAATGGCAGCAGATGGAAGGTTCGGAGGGCATATAGTTTCAGGACATATTGATGGAACAGGAAAAGTTGCAGCGATAACCAAGGATGATAACGCGATATGGTATCAGATTAAGACAGACAGCGGAATATTAAAATATATTGTTGAAAAAGGTTCAGTTGCCATAGATGGAATAAGTCTTACGGTTGCCAAGACGGACAGCCAGAGCTTTTCAGTATCAATAATACCGCATACGGCAGGTGCGACAACGCTGTCACTTAGGAAAGCTGGTGATGTAGTTAATCTTGAAAATGATATTGTCGGTAAGTACATAGAGAAATTCATCACATTTGAAAAGGAAAAGCCGAAAAGCGGGATAACGAAAGAGTTCCTGCTAAAGAATGGATTTTAAAATATCAAAGGGAAAGGAAGGTAAAAGAAAATGTTTGAGTATAACACAGTAGAAGAGGCAGTTAAGGATTTACAGGATGGAAAGCTGATACTTGTCTCAGATGATGAAAGCAGAGAGAATGAGGGCGACCTTATATGTGCCGCTGAATTTGCAACTACTGAAAATGTGAATTTCATGGCGACATATGGAAAAGGACTTATATGCATGCCTATGAGTGGAGATTTGTGCAGGAAGCTGGGACTTACACAGATGGTTGCTGACAATACTGACAACCATGAAACTGCATTTACAGTGTCAATAGACCATGTTAAGACGACAACAGGAATATCGGCAGAGGAGAGAGGCTTTACTGCAAGAGCATGTGTGTCAGATGAAGCAAAGCCTGAGGATTTCAGAAGACCGGGACATATGTTTCCACTACGTTCAAAACCTAATGGAGTTCTTGAAAGAAACGGACATACAGAGGCAACAGTAGACCTTATGAGAATAGCAGGACTTAAAGAATGTGGTCTGTGCTGTGAAATAATGAAAGCGGACGGAACAATGATGAGAAAAGAAGACCTCATAGAAATGTCCGAAAAATTCAATCTCAAATTCATAACAATTAAGGCAATTCAGGAATACAGAAAGAGACATGACAACTTGGTTGAGTGCGTGGCAGTTACAAGAATGCCGACAAAATATGGTGAATTCATGGCACACTGTTATGTTAATAAGTTAAATGGTGAGCATCATGTTGCATTGGTAAAGGGAGACATTGGTGATGGCAGCAATCTTTTGTGCAGGGTACATTCAGAGTGCCTGACCGGAGACGCATTTGGCTCAATGAAATGTGACTGCGGTCAGCAGCTAGCGTCAGCGATGACACAGATTAACAATGAAGGCAGAGGTGTGCTTCTTTATATGAGACAGGAGGGCAGAGGAATCGGGCTTGTTAATAAGCTTAAGGCATATGCACTTCAGGATCAGGGAATGGATACACTTGAGGCTAATCTGGCACTTGGTCTGCCGGGAGACGCACGCGAGTACTACATAGGAGCACAGATATTGAAAGACTTAGGCGCTAAGAGCTTAAGGCTTCTTACTAACAATCCCGATAAGGTATACCAGCTTGCAGATTTTGGAATCGAAATCAGTGAGAGAGTGCCTATTGAGATAGATGCGACCAGCTTTGACAGGTTCTATCTTAAGACAAAGCAGACAAAGATGGGACACATTTTAAATGTAGTGTAAAAATATGAATTATTTATAAGGAGAAATTGATGATGAGAGTTTTAGAAGGTAAGTTAGTTGACAGTGGAATTAAGGTAGGTATTGTAGCGGCAAGGTTTAATGAATTTATTGTGTCTAAGCTTGTTGCGGGAGCTAAAGACGGGCTTGTAAGACATGATGTTTCAGAAGAAAATATTGATCTTGCATGGGTGCCGGGCGCATTTGAGATACCATTGATAGCTTCAAAGATGGCAAAAAGCGGCAAGTATGACGCAGTTATATGTCTTGGTGCAGTTATAAGAGGTGCTACAAGCCATTACGATTATGTGTGTAGCGAGGTTTCCAAAGGCATTGCAAATGTTTCTTTAGCAAGTGATATTCCTGTTATGTTTGGAGTGCTTACTACAGATACAATCGAGCAGGCAATTGAGCGCGCCGGAACAAAGGCAGGCAATAAGGGATTTGAGTGCGCTGAAGGTGCTATTGAGATGGTTAATCTTATTAAAGAGATTGAAGGATAATATATAAAATTTTTAGTAATTGTAAAAGGTCAGATTCGTCAGTAACCATTGGGATTGGCGGGTCTGACCTTTTGTATTATAAAATATGATATAAAATGGATATGCGAAGCTGGTGATATAAGGTATAATAGATTTGTGTCCTTTAATAATTGTTAAATGGGTATATATTACATATAAATTTATAGAATTGATGGGAGAGATAAGATGAAGTGGGGAATTTTGGCTACAGGTAATATTGCAAAAAAATTTGCATCAACCATAAATCAGATGAGTAAAGAAAATGAACAGTTAGAAGCAGTTGGTTCACGTAACATTGAAAGTGCAAAAGCCTTTGCTAAGGAGCATGATATCCCAAGATATTATGATTCGTATGAAGCACTGGTTAAAGATCAGGATGTTGAGGCTGTTTATGTAGCAACACCAAATACTTTGCATTATGAGAATTGCAGGTTATGTCTTGAACATGGAAAGCATGTATTGTGCGAAAAGCCGTTTACGATAAATGATAAACAGGCACAGGAACTGTACAGGCTGGCAAGGGATAGACATCTTTTTATCATGGAGGGACTCTGGATATGGTTTCTTCCATTGTATGATCGTTTACACAGTATCTTACAGCAAGGAGTTATTGGAGAAATAAAACATATTTCATGTCAGTATGGGTTTGTTGCAACAGGTGCCAGAAAAGAGCGTAAATTTAACCCTGCACTTGGTGGAGGTGCTTTGTTGGACATAGGAATTTACAATCTGGGATTTCTGCGTATTGTTACAGGGAATGAGCCGCAGAATGTAGAAACTCAAAAAGTACATATTAATGAGTATGGAACAGATGATTACAGCTGTCTCAAACTGACATATAATGATGGATGTACGGCAGAATCAGTCCAGACAATTGGGCAGGAATTAAAACGTAATGCCAGAATTGAGGGAACAAAGGGAAGTATATTTTTACCGGATTTCCAACACGCCGAGACCATGATACTTGAGGTGGAAGGAAAAGAACCGGAAACAATCGAGAGTCCGGTTGATATAAATGGCTTTGAATATGAAATCAGGGAAGTAAGCAGATGCGTAAAACTTGGATATTGCAGCAGTGATGTATATACAGCTAAAGACAGTATTGCACTTACAAGGCTGATGTATGATATCCGTATGAGCTGGAGTTAAAAAATAGGAGACAGATATATGTATATATAAGAGCAGGCTTTTCAGCCCCTTCTTTTTGCAACTGACCGACAGGCAATGCTGAGTGTGCTTGGAAGTTCCAGACATCCGTCAGGTCTGTAATCATTATCATCCAAGCTATATCCCTCACCATTGCCACATCTGCCTTGTTTGCCATCTGATGAGGTATTGGCGGATCTGGAGCCACTTGCACAGGAAAAGAATATAAAGCTTATTGGAAAATGTAAGGATGTAAATATGGTTGGAAGTGATATACTTATATATAGGCTTGTATATAATCTTGTTGAGAATGCCATAAAATATAATCATTCTGGTGGACAGGTCATAGTAGAGGCATATCAGAAGGAAAAGCAGGTTTATCTGTCAGTAAAGGATACTGGAAACGGAATTCCAGAAGAACTTAAGGAACGTGTGTTTGAACCATTCTTTCGCGTAGATAAATCAAGAAGCCGTGAACTTGGTGGTGTTGGACTTGGACTTGCTTTAGTTAATGAAATTGTGCGGGTACACGATGGCAGAATTGCAATCATGCCTAATCCATCAGGAGAAACAATAATAGAAGTGGAGTTTGCAGTTAACAGACAGCCTGGAAGATAAACCATTTCCGAAACTGTCAGAAGAATTGCAGAAACATACATTCTGGGAGTTAGGAAGTAAAGAAGAACATTTCAAATACAGAAATGCAGTTATGCAGACCTATATACACGGTAATTTTCCAGTTTTTGAAGGATTCAACCATATGCAGTATCAGATCCGGGAGCCGGAAGGATTTGCGAGAATGCTGGAAATGATTATTGAGACAGGTGCTTCGGTATTCTGGCAGGCAAGCGAGTATGGTATCCGTTATCATGGATTGCCAGAGGGAGAAGATGCATCATTCTTTCTGTGTAAAGAGCTTGTACCCGGTTATCTTGATGAGATTACTGGTGAGTATGCAACACCGGAAGGCTATCTTGTGGATGAGCAGAACGCAGAAGAATTTGATAAGCAGTTTTCATAATTATGCATCTTGGTACCGTTATTGTGCATGTTAGTTGTCTGTATATAGACAATGAAATCAATTAACGATAGAGTAATTATGGTGGTAAATCACCTAAAACGTATATGGAGTTGCATGAAAAAGGAGATACATATATTATACATGAATATTAAATGAGAAAAATAGACAGATTGCAAGAGTACTCTGTCTGTAAAAATTACCAAACTTCCTGGAGGGATAGATTTCTATGATTATCAGATATGCAGAAGAGAAAAATTTTATAGAATTGCGACAGTTTTATGACGGTATGTGTAAAGTTTTGAGCGAAAAAGATTTTCTGCCGGAGGGAGATAAAGGTGGTTTCCCTCCAGATGAAATGATCAAAGATGCAATCAAAGAGAGAAATCAGTTTATCGGTATTGAAGATGGTCGAATTGTTGCGGCGTATATTATGAATCATGATCGTGATGAGGCGTATCACGCAGTTAAATGGCTTATTGATGCAAATGATAACGAGACAGTAGTTCTTCATGCCTTGCGTGTCCTTCCGGAATATGGAGGTCGTGGATACTCGAAGCAGTTAGTTCAACACGCAATAGACACAGCAAGGGAAAGAAACCTTAAATCAATTCGTCTTGATTGCATAGAGGGAAATGATATTCCACAGAAAATGTATATGTCGTTTGGATTTAAGTATGTGGATAAGGTTGAAATCACATATGTTGATATTGGAGTACCGAGGAAGTTCCTCTTATATGAGTTTGTACTCTAATCAAGACATAATAACAGTTATATCTTGAACATTGTACAAACAAATTCCAGTTTAACGAACAGGAGATGATGAACGCATGAAAATCCTATATGAACTATCTTGGCTATGGGAAACGCTGGGCATTGCACTTTTGGCTGCGGCTATCTGCGTAGCTTGCGCTGCGCTGATTGGCAAGGCAGCAAAGAAGAAACTCAGCAAAAAGTTGTTGGCGGTCATAGGGGCTGCGGCATTTGTAGGGGCAATTCTGGCGATCATTCTGATCGCCCGGACACCGATGCCGCTTTGATAGGACGGAGAACTTGATGGGCAGAGCATATCCTGACCGCTACTTAAGCACCGCATGAGTGAAGCCGTCGCAAATCGATGCCGTAAATCATAGATTCGGGGTGTGTGATTGGCCTGAAGATTGCCACCAGCCATCCCCCAACACTGGCGAAAGAGGTGTATGAGCGCGTTGGGCGCATAAGGGCTTCCTTGGATGTTTGGAAAGAAATATGTTCTTTGGGGAAATATGTCCTTAATAAGTTTATCATAACGGCAGCACAATTCAGCTACGTCATCAGCCATCATAACGATCCTATCTTTGTTCATTTTGGTGTCCTTTATGGTAAGCCGTCCTGAGGTAAGATCAACATCACCAGTTTCCAGCAGGCGTGCCTCATTGGGACGCAGTCCGCAACAGTATATGAGTCTGAAAATGAAAGACACCACATACTGCCGGTGCAAATTGAATTTCCCTTTTGGATAGACGTCGGTTGCGGCAAAAAAAGATGCAAGTTCCTCATCTGAGAATATATATGGAATAAAGCCACTTCGTCCGCCGACAAAATTTGCGGGGAGTATATATGCCTGATGTCCCATGTAGGTCAAGTATTTTCCAAATTGCCTAATCGTATTGTCTCGTTTTTTTAAGCCACCAGAGTTTTCCTGAGGGCGCTTCTTTAACCATGACAAAACGATTTCCTCAGAAAGCAATGCTTTTTCGGGATAATTCTCCATGCAAAACCTATCAAAATTGCGAAGGGATGGCTCGTGAGTGCTTTTGGAATACCCCAAAGATTCTTTGAATGATAGCATCCCTTCTATGTGCATAGCAAACGGGCTTTTGTACTCATACATCTCCAATCAGCTCCTTCCGAGTAATTTCAATGCCCGAAAGGGACAGCGCACATCTTTTCAGATGATTTTCTTCCAAGGAGATATATCGTTTGACAGCATCCGTGGACTGGTGTCCCAAAACCTGTGATATCATCGAAAGCGGGACATCAGCCTTTGCCATAGCTGTTCCGAGAGTCCGTCTTAATGCATGGATGCTTCTTCCGTCACCGTTTTCCTTTGCCAAACCAGCGGATTTCATTCTCCGCCTAAACATATGGGCTATCGCATGCCCATCATGAAATCCCTGAAACGGGGCGCGATCTCTAAGAAAAACACATTTAGATTTGGTCTGCTGGCGGCCATTCAGTATGTAGTCTGCAACTGCGTCCATTACAGATGAATCAAGCGGAAGAGATAGAGGCTGCATGGTTTTCTGCTGAACGATCCTTATTTCACCTTGTTCCCATCGAATATCAGACAAATATAGGCGTGAAATATCAATTGTACGCAGGCCGGTTTTTACGGCGAGCATCAGCATTGCATAATCTCTTTTCCCAACGGCACTTGATGTGTCGATGGAATAGAAAATCTGGGACAGTTCTTTCTCTGTGAAGCATGGAAGCACCTTCTTCCGCGGCGTTGATGGACACATCATTGCCGTCTCATATGCAAAATCCACTGCGCCGCACTTCGAAAGATATGCATGGAAGTCTCTCAATGCTGACAAAAGATGAGACTTGCTGTTATACTCATCAATGGTCTCCAAAATGAATTGTTTCAGATCTCGTATAGACCAGTCACTGGGAGTGTCTCTACCCTGGAGGTGCAGGTAGGATAGATATCTTCGCACTACAGCAGCTTTTCCTGATATGGTGGATTCAGCTTGATGGAGCGAGGACAAATAGTCCTCTAATAAAGTTTGATATGTTGGCGAAAGCATGATATGCGTCCCCCTTGAGCACACCCTCCATTCAAGTTTTTGCCCTCAGCAACACGCATAAACCGATTTGCGCCAAGTTCAAGAGCACGTAACCGTTTCAGATTGATTTCACCCCTCTGAAAGCGCGAATATTCAAATCTCAAATATTCGCACATCACATCGTAGTCATAGCACTGGATACCTCTTTCTTTGAAAAAACGAATAATCAGTCTGAACGATTCGTTCTGGTAGAACGAGAGGGTCGATTCACTTAATCCCATGCCTCGTAGTTGCTGCGCCGTATCTTCCGCAAGGTGCTGAATCAATAGTTCTTTCATAGGCTGACTCCTCCTAAAATAATTTCAAGGGTGATTTCCCTTATTGAAATTATCTTGGAGATCCATGTGTCTTGCAATATTATTCCGATAAAATACCGCAGAATCTCTTATCAATCAAGAGATTCTGCCTACTGTAAAAAAGAAAATCGGTATAATCCTTTTTTCGGAATAAAAGCGTTGGTTGGCACAGGTTGGTCGTGAGCGCATCGAGGAGACCATCGACCCGGAACAGGCCATCGACCGGGCGCTGGAGACCTACCAGAAGAAGGGCTATGACGCCGACTGGATCCACCAGCGCATCCTCTCCATCCGCGTCCGCAACGAGCTCACC
>OJNI01000985.1_pt1 | contig 17388 bp, 10 predicted proteins | sample 1597441 | NCBI WGS metagenome assembly OJNI01 (sample SAMEA2452131, study PRJEB22498) | human gut metagenome | reverse complement strand
AGTCGATCCTGCCGATAGGTTTGGACTCTACCGGAGCTTCCTTTGTGGTGGAAACCACGGTACGGGTACTGCGTTCGCCGTCCTCCAAAGAGTTGACCTCAACATCGTACCCTCTGTCGGTCAGCATTGTAAGGTAGGTTTCTAAACGATTCTGCGGAAAACCCACCATCGGGACACGGGTGTTATGATCGACGGCACGGGTAGTCTGCATCAAATCAAGGGCTGTCCCTACGACTTCTGCATCATCGGCATAGGCTTCAAAAAAGTCACCCATCTGATACAGCACAAGGCTGTTCGGATCGTCTGCTTTAGCTTCAAGATACGCCTGATAGAACTCCAGCAAAACAGTATTCTTTGGCTTTTCTCTTTCCGCCGCCTGCTCAATGCGTTCCACAACGCTTTGCGGCAAGTCCTGCACATAGTAGGTGATCTCACCTTCGTGGGAAATATGAGCAATGCTCTGATAGTCCCCATTGACCTCCACGGCACGGTTCCAAACGGTAAGTCCGTTACCGAGGTAGCCCATTCCAATGTCATATTCAACCATCTGTTCTTCGGGCTGTTTTCCCGTTACCTTCAGGTGGTCATTCATCGGATTTTCCTGCACCTTACGGTCGAACTCGGCTCGTTCCATCTCTTTGTTGAAAAGCGGGAACTGAGTATCATAGAGCATCACACGCTCATCATCAAAGGACAGGATTTCATACTCGTTTGCGCCGAGATAGACGGTGCTGCCGAGGTGGTACTCATATCGCTCATTTTTCGGCTCTTCCTTTTCGGAAGGTGCGGTAGACAAGATTTCTCTGTTCCTTCGTTCCTCGGCAAGTGCTGCATGGCGTTCCACCTGCCTTTGCAGCCACTCAGGGTACTGTGCCTTTTCCTTGGGGTTCAGGTAACGGTCGAGTTTTATCAGCTCGGCAATACGCTTCTCTACCTGACTCCATTTCAGGTCGATATGAGGCTTATCGCTTCCGATGCCTTTAGAAATACGGATACCCTTACCGTCGTGTTGCTCATCAATATTGGCTCCGACAATAGCCGGATAGACTCCGCCCCAGCCGTATTCATTTTTTAGAAAATCGGCATTTTCTTTTGCAGACAGGCTCTTTTGGAACTGCTCATAGATTCGCATTTTCCCCTCGGAGATGCCGCTGCCACGGGTGAGCACAGCGTCGATGATCTCCTGAGAGAAAGTAAAAGCAGAGGGCTTTCGTTCCTCTGCGCCTTCCATCATCAAACTCAACTGCCCGTCAATGGACGGCAGCGGCTTCATCGTATCCTGCAACTCTCCAAGCAGTCGCATTGCTTCAAAGTGTTGGGCAATGACAGCCCAATCATAAAAGCTCTGCGCCGTGCGGGAGAGATAGCTGCCCTCCCAAAGCTGCAACACATTCTGATAGGTCTTGTAGCCCACACGCCGTCCATCTCTCAGAATGACCTCGGTGTAGTCGTTGTTAAAAATGCGCTTGATATAAGAAATACGGGCGTTCTCATCAGCGGTAGCTTCAAAGAATGCCCGTATCTCGTCTTTGCTTGCCTTTAGGTGCGGCGTGGTGCCAAGTATCTCACGAACGGTGTCGTCGCCGCCAAAGAACGGCAGGCTTTTATCCTCGTGACCTCGGTCGTAATAGTCTAAGCGAAGATTACCTCCGCCATCACGATCTCCTGAACTCGGCTCCGGATACTGTTCATCTTCCGAACCCAGCTCATCATATCCGTCGCTTTCAGATTCTCCGTCACGCCCTCCGACGCTGCCATCTGCTCCGTCAGCATCTGTTCCAGCTCCTTCGCTCTGCGCTCCGTGTCGTTCAGATGCTCGTTCAGGGCGCAGCTCGTCAGCAGGTTGTAGTAGCGTACCTTGTGATGCTCCTTCAGGAACTTCTTCCGCATCCGGGCGTACCTGCCCATCGACAGCTCCGGCTGCTCCGGCATTGTCAGATCGGGGAGCAGATAATCCCCCTGCCTCGTGTAAGTGATCTCGTTCATCGTCAGGACTCCTTTCGGTTTTTTCTTTGCCTACATTGTAATCGGCTTTGGTTTTCTCTGCAATTATGCGATTTTGACGGTCGAGGGCAAGAATGGTACGGGAAATCTCCGCAAGTCCCATCTCCGCAATATCGCTGGTGGCATAACCGAGGGCGTTCAGCGTGGCAGGGGTTGTAAAATTCACCACATCCCGAAGGTCATCGTGTTCAAAGTATTCTCCGGCTTCAATCCCCAGGCGGGTCATCGTCATATAGGCGACGCTGTTTCTCACCGCCGTTTTGAAAATGTGGGTGATTTCTTCTTCGGATACGCCGTCCAAGAAGCTGTCTTTCACGCTGTAGATCAGATCGGAGAGATAGTCGGGGATGTTGTCCTCTACGGCATTTCTCGCCGCCGACTCGATGGCAACGGCGAGGGTTTCCTTGTCGTTCAACTCTCCAAAGGTGCTTTCCAGCGTGTCGATCACTTCTGCCGTGTATTCGTCCCGCATTTGCCAAATGGGAACTCTGCGGGAAAAGCGACTGGGATGCGTGTCGGAAATATCGAAGTAGTGGACAAGCCGCTGGCGGCGTCTGTCGGCATCCTCAAAAACGGCAATGCCGTGTGCTCCACGATTGACCCAACGCCCGAACTTTTGGTTCCAGTCGTCGATCTGAAGAACAGCGGTGGCGTCCGGTCGCTGTGCGTGAACCAAAAGCTGCTCATCAAAGCGCAGACGGTAATTGTAGCAGGCAGAGCGCAGAAATGCTTCCCAGCTTTCGGGGTTTGCAACGACCGTTTTGCAGGTTCGGTTATACAGCTCCGAAATGAAGTCGTATTTTCGTGCCATCGGCGGACACCTCCTTATCGTTCATAGTCTTTTGGCTTGATGGCTTTGCCGTTCTCATCATAGCTCTTGGGTTTGGCGGCAATGGAGTCCCACCGGATCATAGAACCTGCAAGCATCGCCTGCTCCTGCGCCTTAGTCACGCCCAGCTTCTCATTAAACTTATCTTTAATTGCTTCGTTCTCCGCACGATTCCCGTCGTTAAAACTTGTGGCGGTATAACCTTTTTGCCAGCGGTCAATTTGAATGACTTCGCCGGTTGACGGGAGTATGGAATAGCACATCGGAGGCAAGGGCGGCTCCATTGGAGCGTAGGTACAGCCGCCTTGCTCCATACGCTCGGCAAACTCGCAAATGTGAAAGAGATTGCGTCCAACCTCTGTGTGATAGTTGTCAATATAGCGGCAGGAATAGCTTTCCGTCTTACCGTCACGGTCAGTCACAATAATACGCTCTCCGTCCGGGATACGGAACAGCTCTTTATAGTGGCTGTCAATAAAGCGAATATCCCGGTTGGCTTCTTCGATGTGCTTGTCCAGCCATTCCTTTACATAGCAGAGGCAGTAGAAGTTATAGTCGCCCCTCGTTGGATTACAGCGAAGCACGAACGCATATTTCTCGGTATCTGCTCGGAAGCCGAACTCAGTGGTATAAGCACCCTGCATTTCGCTTTCCTTGTTCTCACGCCCATAACGCACCATCTGAGAACGGCTTTGAAGCAGTCCGTACTCCTCGGAGCGCAGGGCGTTGATTACATCATCCAAGTCCCGCTTGAACTCATCGCTTTTCCATTGCGGTCGGGTATCAAACCAAGTGGTATAAAACTGATCGCCGCTTGAGCCGAAGTCCCCACGCAGATAACCGATATTGCCTGTCTGCCCTTGAAGCTGCGAGCTTTGAGCGTAGGTGTATTTGCGTTCGGGAACGGTCAGCGGTCGCAGTGTGAAATCTGTCATTATCTTGCGCCCCTTTCTTGCGGTGTTCGTTGTTTCGGGATGTCAAAGCCGTAAACGGCGGCAATCTCATCCCCAAGTCGCCGGGTCAGCCGGGTAATATCGGCTCGTGTGGCTTTGCCGTGATAGATTTTATCTCTCAGGTTCTCCATCTGCGTTTCGGAAACGCCGTCCTTAAACACACGGTAGAGATAGTGATTTGTGCCGTCGTGGTGAGTAGCATCGGCACGAAGATCGCCGTACTTATCTACATACCATTCGGTATAGTCGGTGTCGGCATACAGGCAATCTCGGATGTTGCCGGAGGGGATATCCTTGTAGCCCATCACTCTGCCGTTCCATCTGCCGATGTCGCCAATGACAATGATCGGCTGGGAAAGCTGAACATTCAGGTTGACTCGCTCATCGGAGAGGTAGTCGTCATTGGTTTCCACCATCCACTCATAGAGCGCCTGCTCATCATTCGGGTCGTCGTCCAGCTCATTAGCTTCAAGGAACTCCTTGTAATCCTCTCGCCAGTCGTCCACATCAAGGCTTCGGTTGCTCCAAATGATGTGGCGGTCACTCGCTCGTGTCACTCGACCCATCCATCCCACCTCCCAAATAGGAGAAAAGGCGGTTCTTTACGACATGCTCCTGAAGCTCAATGATGACCGTCATATCCGGCACGGTTACATCGGGAATTTTCAGTATCGTCGACAAGGTCAGTGACTTCAAAGCCTTTTCGGTTTTGCAGCCGGCATCAAAAAGCTTTGTCAGAACTTTTATTTTCTGCTGTAAGCCCTGTTCGGCTGTGGTTTTCCTTGTTGGCATAGTTATTTACCCCCTAACTTAGGAAATACCGATAATGATAACGATATTGTCATCATTGTCGGCACTACGGGAATACTCAGGAAAAAGTGACTGCACACGCTGCCTTGCTCTACGAATCGTTTCAAAGCACGGAAGTCCGTAAGCCTTGTAATTGAATGCTAAGTCATTGAGTGGAAGTTTGCCAGCGCAAAGATAGTCCGCATATCGGTCATAGTAATGCATAAAAAGTATCATATCGTCGAACCTTGCTCTCGGGCAGTCTTTTAAAACAGAAAGCACACGGCTCTCCACGGTTTTTAGTCGCTCCATCTATATCACTCCTTATAAAAGGGGCAGAGTTTAGCTCTGCCCCACAGACAATCAAATTACTTTTTCCTATTCTTAATCTGCAAGAAAACAAATCCGCCAACAATAACAACTACCAATACAATAGCTACAATAGTTTTAAGTTCCATTAATTACCCTCTTCTTTCTTTTTATTTTTAAATCTGAGAAAACTACTCGCAGCAATTCCCAGCGTGGACAGTCCCATAAGCGTGAGTACAAGCGATAAATTATCGGGTTCTCCAGTATTGGGCGTTTCACGCACCACATTGTGCATCTCCACAATAGTAGTGGCACCACTCTTAACTGTTGCCGTTTTATCATCAGGCAAAACATACATAGAAGAAGCAGAATTGTTCATCTCAGATACGGTATAGTCTCCAATACGAAGCCCCTCTATAAAAATCTCGCCATTCTCATCAGTTTCAAGGATAATCTCATAGCCGTTTGCACCAGTAATGCGGAATGCAAAACCCTTGACCTTACCATCAGATGAGGTCTTAACAATCTTCAGGTTGCCACGCATCACCTCATTGATAAAGCCGACACCCGCTTTGTTTTCGACATCATAAGTCTTGCCGTCTGTGTCGATCACCACCTCATACACGTCAGTATCGAGAACAAAGCCATCCGGTGCTTTGGTTTCCTTGACAAAGTAGCGACCGTAGAACAGGTCATTCATTCCGTATTCACCGATTTCTTTTTCAGTCAGTGTGCCGAGCAGTTCGTCGCCTTCGTCCAGCTTACTATTATTATTGCTGTCCTTGTAAACCTCAAATACTGCTCCAGTCAGCTTGTTATCGGGATACTCGGAATCCACCTTGGTCAGATGAATGTTGCCACGGCCATACTCGTTGACAATCTCAATCTCTACGACCTGACCGTCTGTGCCAATCGTCACAGGATAGATGGTATCATCCAGCACGAAGCCTGTGGGCTGTTCAATCTCACGGACATACCAAGTGCCGCAAGGGATATTCTCAAAAGAAAAACTACCATCTTCGGCAGAAGTGGTAGTCATCAGAGCGTTTTCCTTTGTAAACTCGCCGTCATCCGTGCGAAACAGCCCAATCATCGCACCGCCGAGAGCGTTGCCGTCCTCATCAACCTTCTTGCCGGAAACAGAACCATAAATCAGGTCATTTTTGATTGCCTTACCATCATTGACAGCAATCTTTACGACCGCCGTATCCTGACCGGCATACTCAAAAATTATAGGATACTTAGCGTCAGAAAGCTTGTAGTGGCTATCTGTAGCAATTTCCTGCACATAGTATCTTCCATAAGGAAGGTCTGTCTTAATCGTTGCCGTTCCATCCTCATTGAGAGAAACAATCTCGATAAGGCCATTTGCGGGAATGGAAGTGCCGCTGGCAGATACGATTTCCTCGGCGGCGAACAGCCCAAAGGTAATATTCTTCATCTCACCGTTTGTGCCGATATCGAAGCGTTCATTCTGCTCAATGGACTTCACAAGACTGATTTCCACCTTCTGACGTTCGTTTTCGAAAGAAGTCGCAGTTTCGGTCACAGCCACATTCTGACCGGCATAGACAAGCTCCACGAAACGGGATTCAGGATTGAGAACCATACCGTTAGGAGCAGTGACTTCACGCACCTCATATTCACCAAGGTAGAGTTCACAGCTCATAGCTATTCCATTTTCATCGGTAATAATGGTATCAACAACATCGCCCTTATGATTTCTGACGGTACCATCAGGGGTAATAATATCCTCTGCGGCAACGATCTCATAGACCGCACCAGGAAGCCCACGCTTTTCGTACTGCGGCTGATATATGATAGGTAGTTCATTGCCACTTTCATCTATGCCTCCTGAAACTGAAACCCCAAAGAACACTTCTCCCGTCTTTTCTACTGCAATTGTGCCCTTCTGTGCAAAATTCTTTTTATTTACTTTTATTATTGTAACCCCACTTTCTTCTATAGAGTTTTCCTGTGTCACGTCAAAATAAATAGGTGTTTCATCAAGTACATATCCATAGGGAGCCTGCACTTCAACAATGGAATACCCCCTGCCGTAAGGCAGTTTTTCAGGTGTAATCAGTGAACCCTCATCATCGGTATAGAACACATCAATATTGGTCGATGTCGGATAGGTGAAGGTCATTGTCACAGGATTCCCGTCCGGGTCATAAATCTTGAATCCTGCACCTGCATAAGGAATGGTCTTACCGGTTCCTGCGTCCTGCTTCACGATTTTGATAAAGCTGTTGAAGGGAGCGTTGTTGATGAGATAGCGATAAGTAGCTTCATTCTGAGAGATGAACACATCAAAGTCGGGCATCAGCTCGCTGCCTTCCCAGCCGGACACCTGATGTACGGTGTAGATGCCGTAAGGCAGATCCTTCGTCTGTGCAAAGCCGCTTTCGTCACAGGTGAGATAGTCACGCTCGGTATCCTTTGCATTATCATAAGAGCCTACGGCTTTCAGGTACACGGCAAACTCAGCGCCATTTTCGGGTGTTTCGATCTGCGTATCGCCGTTATCGGTGTGCTTGATGATGGCAACATTGCCCTTTGCGACCTGCTCGGTCACATCATTTGCCGTCTGATTATGCTCCACGGTATAAAGCTGCGGCTCTGCGCCGACCTTATGAACGGTAGTATCAAGAAGATAACCCTCAGACGGATTAATCTCACGCACCGTCCAATCGTCATCGCAGATATATTCCTTGGTGACGAACTGCCCGTTCTTGTCGGTAATATAGGTATCCACAAGCGTTTCGCCCTTATAGATGCCATAAACCGCACCGGCAAGAGAAGCATCACCCTGCGCCGTACCGGTTTCAGCGTCACTCTTGGTAACGGTAACGGAGAACTTCTTTAGAATGTTGAGAAAACTGCGGTTTGTGACCTGGTTCCAGCGGATAGGCGCAGACTGCGCTTCGGGAACGACATAGCGAACAGCAGTGTCCACTTCCTCCACGGTATAAGGTGTGGAACCGGAGATGAGGACATCTTCAAAAGTCGCCACGCCGTCCGCATCAGTCACGGTATATTCGTCCACAGCAATGCCCGAGAGCGAGGTACCGTAGAGGTGGAAGGTCACGCCCTCGTTGAGGTTATCTTCCGAAGTCTTTATGATTTTTAAATCTCCACGTCTGAGCTTATTATTAAAAGTCACTGTAGCTGTTTTTCCTGATACAACAGTTACATGATGAGACTCCTGTGGCTCATATTTGTCATAGCTCATTTCGGTCACGCTATAGTCACCAGGCATTAGATTGTCAATCCGTATCTCGCCCTTAGAATTTGTCTTAACTGTTTGATTAACACCATTACCTATAACAGTAAAAGTAATATTTTCAATATGACCATCTTCAGAAGTCTTTACAATCTTAGCAGAACCATAGGATACATTTAAATTAACAAACCCTTGTACAAGATCATCAACCTCTTGCACATATGTTACAAGATCCTGTACACCTTCACCCGGCGCATAAACTCCATCGCCCCATACGACAAGACCTTTTCTCTGTGAATCGTTTTTCTTAGCAACAATTGTAATCGGTGATGATGGTGCTTCTGATGAAGTAACAATCAGATTTCTTCCGCTGACTTTAATCTGAACCCCAGAAGAACTACTGGAAAAAGTGTAATCCTGAAGGACATTGTTAGTATCTGTAAGTGTGGAAGTATAAGAGTTTCCGTCCCACTTAAGTTCAATATTCTGGGCTCCATCAATTGTAGCAGAGCAAAAGGACGGCAATTTCGTATGTCTCTGAACCCTCTCAACAATATGATTATAATAGTTCAATATCTCTGAGCGAAGTGGATTGTCTGCCCGTATATAGTCAAGAACTGAACTACAATTCTTTGGGGCAACATGGTTAAACTCCGCATCGCGCTCACCAACGATAGTTTCCCATATTAGAAGCTGTGTGGCTGTAGCATTGGAAAGTTTCGCTGCATCCTCTGAATTCTGTGAACGCCATGATGTGCTTATAGTTCCAGTATAGCCATACTGTAGAATGCGCCCTATAATTAGCTTAACATTTTTCCCAGAAATCGTCTTATTGTATTTATCTGGATAATTATCCCAATATGTTTCATTGGTCGAAGATAATCTATCTCCGCTTTTCACCATGGTACTGGGTTCGATACAGTAACATATTTTACCGTTATATGAACCCATTGAATAAACCGTAAGATACTTTCCTTTCTGAAAGAACCAACCGTTCATAAGTTTTATATCATCATGTCCCCATGTGGTTGTACTATAATTAGCATCACCCTCGCGGGGGAATGAAACCAAACACACTTCCGCCTGCTCACCTTTAGCAAAGGCTTTAGTTATGCCAAGTCCCAAAAATGCGGAAAGGCACAACGCGGCAGAAAGCAGTCCTGCAATCCAACGCTTAAACGAATGTGTTTTCATTTTGTTTTTACCTCCTAAAAAACAAGAAACACACCATATGATACGATGTGTCTAAACAAATTTATTTAATTTGATAATCTGTTTTATATTTTTGACCCGTTAAAAATTTGTTTTTTTACCAATGGCCTTAACCTCCATTTTCTATTTGTCTCGAGCCTGTTGGGTTATTTTGAAACTTTTTTTACTACCCGAAAAACAGGGTCGAGCCTATTTGTGATGCGCAAGGCATTGTCTGCCAATCGCAAAGTACAAATATATGTTCAGAGCTTGCCCTTTTTCACATTTCTTCTCAATTATTCAACCACGCCGACCATTTAACATTGGCTTTTCCACAAATTCAAATGCAGAACTCTTATTTGCTTAAGTAAGATAGAGTTTAATTTAAAACAGATTGTTTTTCGGTTAGTATGTGGTAGTTATAAAGGGGATAGAGTGTGAGAAAGGGGAAGTCACAACAAACATACTCCTTTTCTAACGGCTGTCCCGCTCCGTGCGCTTTCGCATAAAATCAGCATAATATTTGAGTGCTTTTACAATATATTCCTCTGTCTGATCTAACGGAACACTTTTGGGTATAAGACTTCTTACCCTATCTCCTCGAATAATAAAGCGCTCGCGCTGATTGGGCTTTTGCTCGGTCATGATAGCTGTAATTGCTTCCGGCGTAAGTTTTCCCTCTTCGAACATTTTTCTCATGCGAATAGATTGATCATGGGACGGAGTACATTGGTTCATGTCAATTTCATCAACAATCGCCCGCTGGCAGTCCTCATCCAAATATGAAAGTTCCACAGCTGGACGCATCTTAATTTTTCCCTCATCTACAAGTTCAAGCAATTCAGAGACAAGATTTGTAAGACGAATATACCGACGAACTTGTTCTCGACTTTCGCCAACTTCATTACCGAGTATATCTCTTGACTTTGCTCCATTTAACTTGTGCTCCACTGGTGCACAAGTTAAATCCATGCGTTTTCCTTGCCTGTTCATCGCTTCAAGTCGCATCTTGTAAGCAAAGGCTTTCTCTGACGGTAGTATCTGCGAACGTTGATAGTTACTCTCTACCATAAGAACGGTCGCAGCATCACGATCAAGGTTTACAATCTCGCAGCGGAGGGATTCAAACCCGGCTAGCTCACAAGCTCTTTTTCGTCTGTGTCCTGAGACAAGTTCATATCTGCCATCCTCTTTTTGACGAACAGTAGCCGGAGTAATAACTCCTCGTTTCTTTACACTCTCCACAAGCTGTATCATATCTTCATCATCGCGCACCTTAAACGGATGCTCGGGAAAATCGTCAATCTCTATTAATGGAATATCCCGTATTTTGCTAAGCTTTGCATCATCTCGTTCCTCCTGTGTAGAAAACAGATCATCGAGCATATTCGTGGGTAACGTGAAGTCGCTCTTTCTTTCTGTCATCAGCTAACACCTCCTTTGTAAAGTCTGCATAAGCTTTTGACACGATACTGTTTGGTTCATATGCATATATGCTTTTCCCTTTTGAGGATACTTCAGCAGCTTTCACGGCAATGGGTATGCTCGTCTTATAAATTTTAATGTAACTTCCAAAATGATTTCGTAATGTTTCTACGGTACTTTTTGCAAGATTTGTTCTTCCATCTACAAGTGTCAGTAAAACACCGTCTATATGCAGATTGGGATTAGTATGCTTTTTTACTTTTGCAATTGTCGCTAAAAGCTGTGTCATACCTTTGGCGGGCAAATACTGTGCTTGCACGGGTATAATTACGCTATCTGCCGCTGTGAGAGCATTAAGCGTTATCATGCCAAGCGAGGGCATACAATCTATAAGTATATAGTCATATTTGTCTTTCACCTGGTCAAGATAACTTTTCATAATACGTTCTCTGTTCATCGCAGTAACAAGGCTCATTTCTGTCGAAGCAAGTTCAAGATTCGAGGGAACAAGATCAACTTTTTCCTTGTGATGGAGCATACCGACAAGCGGATTCTGCTGTTCTTCTCGCATCACCGCCAACAATTTATTGGCCAGTGTATGCGTTAAGCTGTCCGTATCTTGCCAACCGAGGCAAGTAGTTAAATCTCCTTGCGGGTCTGCATCAACAAGAAGTACTTTTTTATCCTGCATAGCAAGACCTACTCCAAGATTTACCGCAGTAGTTGTTTTGCCCACACCGCCCTTCTGATTACATATCGCTATGGTTTTACAGTTTGGCATCTTCGCTTTTCCTCCTTCTTATAAATTTGGATCATTAGACCAATCAAAACACAGGCATATTGTCCTATGCTTTGATAGCTGCATTTAATTCGATCTTATCCCCCAAAAACATAAAAGGAAATCAATAGGCGTTCGGCTGCTGACCGAACTCATAGGAATTTCACCTCTGCCGGGTACTCCGCCAGCCCCTTAGGGAAGTATCATTGTCCCTTGATCGTTTCATCGCCTTATCCGTAGCAGTCGGATATTTCTGAATGGCTCGGAATCGCTATCAACCTTTCTTTCCGTAATAACCTCTATGGTAAGGAAGTTCTTGGCGCGCCTTCATTCGGCTGAGACTTTTTTGTCTCCGATCAGGAATGTACCTATTGAATGTGTATTCATTTGTCAAGGTTCACGAGGATAATAATTTATCCCTCAATAGGTAGGCAGCGAGAAGGCCTATTTGTGGACTACCTAAAGCAAAAAAGTTTGTAAACTTTTTATGAACGGAAAAAAGCCGTTGCTTTCAGGTTAAAAGCAACGGCTAAAATCTATCTATTCATTGTAAATAAAAAATAACGGCCACACAATTCAAAGAACTGTGTGACCGTATTCTTAAGCTATATTGCTATGCTAAAAGCCCCAAACTTGTGATTAGTGCTTTTTGCGAATAGCTGCCTGAGCTGCGCTGAGGCGTGCGATCGGCACGCGGAAGGGCGAGCAGGAGACATAATCAAGGCCGATGTCGTTGCAGAACTCGACAGAGCTCGGGTCGCCGCCGTGCTCACCGCAGATACCGCAGTGGAGCTTCGGGTTGACGGGCTTGCTCAGCGAGATGGTCATCTGCATAAGCTTGCCTACGCCGTTCTGATCAAGCTTTGCGAACGGATCGTTCTCAAAGATCTTGGTGTCATAGTAAGCGTTGAGGAACTTGCCTGCATCGTCACGGCTGAAGCCGAAGGTCATCTGAGTCAGGTCGTTGGTGCCGAAGCAGAAGAAATCAGCCTCAGCAGCGATCTCGTCGGCGGTGAGAGCAGCTCTCGGGATCTCGATCATGGTGCCGACCTCATACTCAAGGTCAATGCCGGCAGCCTTTATCTCAGCGTCAGCAACCTCGACAACGATCTTCTTGACGAACTTGAACTCCTTGACGTCGCCGACAAGGGGAATCATGATCTCGGGAACGATCTTCCAATCGGGATGCTTCTTCTGAACATTGATAGCAGCGCGAATAACAGCAGCAGTCTGCATCTTTGCGATTTCGGGATATGTGACAGCCAGACGGCAGCCGCGGTGACCCATCATCGGGTTGAACTCATGGAGAGAAGCGATGATAGCCTTGATATCCTCAACGCTCTTATGCTTTGCAGCTGCAAGAGCCTCGATGTCAGCCTCCTCGGTAGGAACGAACTCGTGGAGAGGCGGATCAAGGAAGCGGATGGTGACCGGCTTGCCTTCGAGGGTCTCATAGAGCTTCTCGAAGTCGCCCTGCTGATAGGGAAGAATCTTCTCAAGAGCTTCTTCTCTCTCTTCAACAGTATCGGAGCAGATCATCTCGCGGAAAGCAGCGATTCTGTCAGCCTCGAAGAACATATGCTCTGTACGGCAAAGGCCGATGCCCTCTGCGCCGAGCTCAACAGCCTTGGCTGCGTCGCGCGGAGTATCTGCGTTGGTGCGAACCTTAAGGGGTCTGTACTTATCAGCCCAGCCCATGATTCTGCCGAACTCGCCTGCGATGGAAGCGTCGACAGTCGGGATGATGCCGTCATAGATGTTACCGGTGGAGCCGTCGATGGAAATGAAGTCGCCCTCATGGAAGGTCTTGCCTGCAAGGGTGAACTTCTTGTTCTCCTCGTCCATGATGATCTCGGAGCAGCCGGAGACACAGCAGGTACCCATACCACGGGCAACAACAGCTGCGTGAGAGGTCATACCGCCGCGGACAGTCAGGATACCCTGAGATGCCTTCATGCCGGTGATGTCCTCGGGAGAAGTCTCAAGGCGGACAAGGACAACCTTCTCGCCTCTTGCCTTCCAAGCCTCAGCGTCGTCAGCGGTGAAGACGATCTTGCCGCATGCAGCGCCGGGAGAAGCGCCAAGACCCTTACCGATCGGGGTAGCGGCCTTGAGTGCCTTTGCGTCAAACTGGGGATGAAGGAGGGTGTCGAGGTTTCTGGGCTCGATCATAAGAACAGCCTCTTCCTCGGTTCTCATACCCTCGTCAACGAGATCGCAGGCGATCTTGAGAGCTGCCTGAGCGGTTCTCTTACCGTTACGGGTCTGAAGCATGAAGAGCTTGCCGTGCTCGACGGTGAACTCCATGTCCTGCATATCTCTGTAATGGTCTTCAAGAATCTTGCAGACCTTCTTGAACTCTGCGAACGCCTCGGGGAACTTCTGCTCCATCTCAGCGATCTTCATGGGAGTACGGACGCCTGCGACGACGTCCTCGCCCTGTGCGTTGGTGAGGAACTCACCGAACAGACCCTTAGCGCCGGTTGCGGGGTCGCGGGTGAACGCAACGCCGGTGCCGCAGTCATCGCCCATGTTGCCGAACGCCATGGACTGGACGTTAACGGCAGTACCCCACGAATAGGGGATATCGTTGTCGCGGCGATAGACGTTTGCGCGGGGGTTGTCCCACGAACGGAAAACAGCCTTGATAGCGCCCATGAGCTGCTCCTTGGGATCGGTCGGGAAATCGGTGCCGATCTTTGCCTTGTACTCAGCCTTGAACTGAGCAGCGAGCTCCTTGAGGTCGTCAGCGGTAAGCTCGACGTCCTGGGTCACGCCCTTCTTCGTCTTCATAGCGTCGATGAGCTGCTCGAAATACTTCTTACCGACCTCCATAACGACGTCGGAATACATCTGAATGAATCTTCTGTAGCAGTCCCAAGCCCAACGGGGATTGCCGGACTTCTCTGCGATAGCCTCAACAACCTCCTCGTTAAGACCGAGGTTAAGAATAGTGTCCATCATGCCGGGCATGGAAGCGCGGGCGCCGGAACGGACGGAAACGAGGAGCGGATTCTCCTTATCGCCGAACTTCTTGCCGGTGATGCCTTCCATCTTGACGATGTACTCGTTGATCTCTGCCATGATCTCGGGATTGATCTCGCGGCCGTCCTCATAGTACTGTGTGCAGGCCTCGGTGGTGATGGTGAAGCCCTGAGGAACAGGAAGACCGATGTTTGTCATTTCAGCAAGGTTCGCGCCCTTACCGCCGAGAAGCTCTCTCATCTGAGCGTTGCCCTCGGAGAACAAATAAACGTACTTGTGAGCCATGATATACCTCCGTAAATAGTGTTTTTAGCTGCGAAGAAGATGCAGAAACCAAAGGCTGCATCTTCGCCTCATGTTATTATAGCAGACCGGCAGGAAAAATACCATATATTTTTACAATAAAATAGCGATTTTTGCGACTTTTCTTTTGTACAGATTTGACTATACAATTATATATAGCGCAGGGAGAGCCTCCCTGCGCCGAAAAAGTGTCTGTAATTTAGATGTTCAGAACATAAAAGGCAAAAGAAAGCCCAACGCTACAACAAAAATCAGCACGCCCGTAAATATTGCCCACAGTTGCCATGTATCTCCTTTAACAATGAGATTTACCGTTTTAAATCCCGAAAAAGTTGCGCCTACCGTTGCCAGAAAAACCAAAGCAACAATTAAAATAGAGGGATCCATATTTCGCACAGCCTCCTTTTACACTGTCCAAAGATGTTCTTCAACCAACTGCTCATACGCAGCAGAAAGATTAATAGAGAAACCCGCGGAAAACGGTATTGAAAAGTCTATACCGCCAAATGTTACGAACCATTTTTGATGGGCATATGTTGCCCAGAAATTAGCTTTGCTTACATTATCGTTCAGCCATCCCCTGTAACACAAGAAACCGGTTAAATCCGAATATGTATTCTTCATGTAAGGATATTCCGTCTGTTGATTATCCAAACTTAGACCGATTTTATATGCATAGCCATACCCGCCTGAACTAAACTGCAAATCATTAAACCCAATCTCTTTTTCTATTGTCTTCTCCGTTGTTACGGATTCGCTACCATTCAAATATGAGTATGTATGCTTATATTCGAAATATCCGCTCTGGCTTTTAGCATCAAGTGTAGTATTAACATCCCTTGTGAACCCAAACGCATCGGTATATCTGGATTTCGGCATAGTTTCCCATTGAAACATTCCTGCACAGAAAAAGGATCTACCCTCAGATAGGATCATAATTACAAGTTTTAATGTTCCCTTATCTATCGTTTTCTGATTTCCTGTTGACGGAAAGAAATGATCCCCCCAATCAATATCCATCAAATCGACGCTCCGGTTTTCTTGAATTTTTTCTATATTTTCCTTTATCTTTTTTTCGTTTTCCGAGATTTTTTGTTTCTGCTCCTTTACGGCAACAGTGTAATCACTTTCAGTCACCTGTGAAAGTGTTCCGTCATCTTTCTGAACATAGAAATCAGTCTTTATCGAAATAGTTTCTGCACTGCTGATCTCATCAGAAAATCTATCCAACATCATCTTTTTCATTTTCGGTGACAATCCGAGTTTTTCAAGCCTGTTCTCCGCTGTTTTGTCACTACTCGCAGATGAATCTTCGCTATTAAATTTTAATGTTTCAGTTATCGATAAATCATTTTGGGTGATGCTTTGGTTGGCGTTTACTGGAAGAATTACGAATGCAAATAGCAAAGAAATAATGGTTATAATTGATAAAAATCTTTTCATTCTTTAAATTCTCCTTTTACTTTATAAAATAGCGTTTTATGTCGGCAAGCCTCACCTATTAACCGGCATTAAATCACCGCCTTTCCAAAATCAATTATTGTATATCATTTATAAAAATCAATTAGCAAAAATATATTTCATATCAATATCGTCATCTGACAAATTAATTTTATCAAATTATATTTCCAATGTCAATACAAAAGACAATTATTTTTTGTATTGTGCATTTAATATGCAATGTTTGTTGACACATCTTTATTTTTTGCGCAATCTGTGCTCAACAAACGGCACATCGCGACCGACAAACAGGATTTCATCACAAGCTGCGTTCTTCTCGATTTATAAAATCTTTGAAAAATCGCGCCGTCATATGCACAATGACTTGTAATTTCACTCTTTTTCTGTCATAATATATTTTAAGATACCGCACGGGTATCAATAAGGAAAGGACAATGAGCTTTATGGATAAGAAATGTGCTGTTATTCTCGCCGCCGGCGAAGGCACGCGAATGAAGAGCAAAAAGCCGAAGGCTCTCGCTGAGGTTCTGTTCGCGCCGATGATCGACTGGGTCATAGGCGCCGTAAAAGAAAGCGGCATAGACGACATATGCGTTGTTAAAGGCTTCGGCGCGGAATATCTCGACGCGCACCTTGCAGGCAGCTGCGAGACCGTGCTCCAGAGCGAGAGACTCGGAACAGGTCACGCCGTTTTGCAGGCGGGAAACTTTATTGAAAGCAACGGCGGCGATGTCCTCGTTTTAAATGGCGACGCTCCGTTCATCGACGCAAAAACAATATACGATGCACTCGCCCTGCACAAGAAAGAGGGCAACAGCGTCACCGTTATCTCTGCGGAGATAGACGATCCGACCGGCTACGGCAGGATAATCCGCTCGGCGGACGGTTCGGTTGAAAAGATAGTCGAACAGCGCGACGCGAACGCCGAAGAGGCGGCTGTAAGAGAAGTCAACTCCGGCGCATTTTGGTTTGACGGCGAAGCTCTGATGCGTGCGCTCAACAGCCTCAACGCAAAGCGCGCGAGCGGAGAGAACACGAAGAAAGAGTTCTATCTGACCGACGCTCTCGAAGAGATAAAATCCTACGGTCTGCGCGCAGGTTCGTTCACGGCACAGAGCGAGGATATAATCCTCGG
>OJNI01000982.1_pt1 | contig 17427 bp, 16 predicted proteins | sample 1597441 | NCBI WGS metagenome assembly OJNI01 (sample SAMEA2452131, study PRJEB22498) | human gut metagenome | reverse complement strand
TAAAAAGAGTGAGCAATATAAACGCTCACTCTTTCTTAATTAATAAACTACTATATTATAATCTTTTGCAATCATTTCATAGTAAGCTTGTTCAATTTCTTCCCACGCTTTTGCTCCGTTTTTTAATTTTTCTTTTTCAAATTTTTCATAGGCAGTTTTTAATTCCGGATGCTTTTTGGGCGTATCACCATTTGACACCTCATTGGTAACCATACTTGAAAAAGCGTGTTTCATTCCAATTTGGTATATCCTTTTTTGAGCGTATTTTATAACCTCATTTTTAGATATACCATAATTATTAAGGCAGTATTCTTCGGTTAATTCACTATCATCGACCATTTCGTTATAAACTGAATCATACAAATTTTGACTCCAGTTATCTAATTTAAGTGAATTCTTTTCTGCATAATCTGCAACAATATAGTATTCAATAACATCATCAATAGTATTGCTATCTCCACCTATAGAATATAAATCTATGTCTACTTGTGTAATATCTGTAGAATTTACTTTCGCCAATTTTTTAGGATTATTAATGTGTTTCATTGCAATATCCATTTGAGATTTATACGAATTGTCAGAGTTGGTTGATTGTTCAGTTGAATTTTTATTGCTTTGAATTTTATCTGTATTTGAACAACTGCAAAATGAAATCAAAACTAAAAAAGATAAAATCATAAAACATATTTTCTTTTTCATGTTGTTATCACCGCCTCTTTATAGCTTTGATTCTTTGTCCAAGTAACATTAATTACAAAAGAACCGTATGATTCAAAATTTTTACCAATACCTGCTTTATTCATATCATTTAAGGTTGTTTCATTGATTGTTTCTAAGATTATAACTTGTTTTGTTCCAAGAGATGCAGTATCAAAAAACAAAGGGAATTCCATTGGATTTTCATTTTCATCTGCCCAATCATAATAATCACAAATTTCAAATCTTAAATCCATAGTGAATTGATTTCCGCTTTTAACCACATTCCCTTGAGTTTTATATACAAATCCATTAACAGCCATAAACCAGTTTAATCTATTTTTGCTTAGTGAATCTAATGATACGTCCATGCCTACTTGTGAACCTATGCTGTATTCTTGAGCAAATTTGCTTTGATTAACATATTCTGTAAAATATTCAGCTGCTCTCATATTCCTTTCGATTGTTGTATTATAAAGATTTTGTAATTTGGATGTTGAGTTGAGGATTTGATTTATGTTATCAAAATATAATTTTTGACCAAATCTATTATTGTCAATAAATCTGCCAAGCGCTAAAGATGCCTCTGGTAATATATTTTTATATAGATTAACTGCTCGTTCAACATCACTTTGAGCTTTTTCTAATTGTGCTGCTTTTTCAACACGATCTTTATTACTCATTGTATTCCATTCACTATCGCCATTAAGTTTTTCCTCAATGTATTTGGCATCAAATTTTGTATTTGATGAATCAAAAATATAATTATTTGGTTCACTGGCATTATCTTTATATGGTCCCATCATATATTGTTTGGATATATTAAGATATTTTTGATAATATGAGTTATTTACAATTTTTCCATTTGAATTAATTGAAAATCCCATTTTTCTCAAAGTTTCATCATTTAAAGTACCATCTTTAATTGATAAACTATACGCTTTTTGGTATTCTTCAATTGCTCCGGTTAATTCCCAATTATATTTATAATCTACTGATTTATCTTCATATAAAGTGGTTTCATATTTCAAATAAGCTTTTACAATTGCTATTTCATCATAAGATCTATTATAGACATATCCATAATCATCTGTTATGACTGTTAAATAATTTGTAGCAACATAACCGATTTTACCATTAGATAATTGTATCTTGTCCCAAGTATATCCATTAGCAGTTGCAACCGCCTTTTTTATTCTTGTTACTTTTGTGCCGTTTGTTAAGGATGTTACAATACTATAGGAAGTTCCCGGACCACTTCTTATATTAACAGAACTCGTTGTTTTTATCTGACACAAATCATTTACTACGGTACCACCCTCGGTTGTTGAAGAACCGCCTGAAATATTTGAAATCATATTTATTAATCCGTTCGTTAATTTACCGGCATAATTATTTGATGTAATACTTGATGATGAATTTGGCATAGGAAATTCAATTAAACACGATTTTGCCCCTTGTAAATATGCCCAAGTTTCAAGATATCCGTTGCCATGGGAATTACTGTGACTAAATCCAAACTGTTGTCTAAAGTATGAACCTACTTGCGAATTTCCATATGTTTGGTTTAACCAACCGTGAATATCTAAAACAATATTTGTTTTTTTACCGAATTTGCTACTAATGAAGTTTTTTAGTGATAATGCTTCAGGTGCGCTTAAGGATTTATCACCTGTGTAATTTCTGCTTGTATAGTATGGTGAAAAATTGCCCGGCCAACATCTATTCATATCAATTTTCTTTGAAACTGTGCATCTGCCGGGACCATTATTTGTATAGCCGTCAGTAATTCCATCAGGATTTGCATATGGTATTACATAAATTGTCCAGTCATTAAAAGTATTTTTATTTTTTGAAGACAAATTATTCATCATACTTTTAGCAATATTCACAAGTTCAACTCCATCAAAAGCCCATGCATCTTCCCATCCATGCTGTTCAAATACTGCAAATACAACATTAGAGCCTGAACCAATCTTATACCATTTTAAATCTTTACCCAGACCACTTTTACCATATGTTCCTGATGTAAAATTTGTATATGCTGGTATACTTGGAATTGATGGTGCTGAAGCAGTAGTAAGGGATGCAGTCTGAACATAGCCTCTTTTCGCACCATTAGAAGTAGTATATTCAATATAACTATAGTTTCTTTCAGTATCTATAAATGAAACTACTTCTTGATTAAAGATTGTTCCTATTGACGCATAATCCGAATTCGGACCACCATAAACCGTTAATTCCTTTGTGGATTTCTTTAAAGATTGATGAGTTAGGTTTTTACCATATGAGCGAACGCAGTAATTACTTAAATCAGAATATCTTACATAGCCTCGCTTTCTGCCGCTTGTAGTATTATACTCAACAAAAGCATAGCCTTTATCCACTGCCAATACAGCAACAAATTCGTTTTTGTAAACGCCACCTAACTTTACATAACTACTGTCTGTACCGGCATAAGCAGGTGAACTATCAGCCTTAACACGAGCAACGGTACTATCTACAGGACTTATATGAAGATTTGAACTATTGACAAAGCCTCTCTTTGTTCCACTCGGTGTACTAAATTCTACAAGTGAAACATATTTGCCATCTTCATAGTATTTTTGAAGTTCGGTAAAGCCTTCGCCGGAATAAATTGTTCCACTATTTATTGCATAATCAAATAAATAACAACTTTTCACGGTTAATTCAGAATCCGAATAATTATATCCGCCTGAAAAATGAGCTTCATCAATAGTACCTGAAATATTTGATACAGTTGAGACTGGAACATAACCTGATTTAAATGTTGATGTTGAACCAACAATGTACGAAATAAAATACCAACCGGCATTTTTACCCATAACAACTATATCCTCACCACTATCAACACTGCCTACTGTTGCATAATCACTTGAAGAAGGTCCAAAATAAACAGTTCTCGCTGTATTCATTTTACCTGTTTCGCCGTAAAGTTTGGTTGTTGAATAAGTTTGCGGAACGAGTTCGTCCGGGAAAAGATTTTTTACAAATCTATCTGATGTTGCAGGATTATATCCCATATCTAAATTAAAATATGCACTATTTAAATACAATATTTCAGCATTGTCATTTTCGCTCAAAAAGGCTCTAGCATATTCTTCACTTGAAAAATACACCTTTTCTAACAAGCCATTTTCATTTGTATAGTAAGAATCAGAAACACTAATTACAATGTTCAAACCACTTTCAATAACAAAAGCAATTTCTTTATCGATTTCAGTTTCACCCTGACAATCTAAATTCGGATTATTCTTTTCAACATTATCACATATAAGATAACCATTTTCATCAATACTGTATGTATAGATGCAATGTGTATTGAGATAATTAAGTATTATTTCCTGAGAATTCGAATCAACAAGTATACCACTACTTGATAAATTGTTTTCTTCATCAAGACTGAGCGTCATAATGCCATCACTTTCAATGCCGTACATAGCAGCATCAAATTCCGAAATATTTGAATAAGAGGGAGCTCTTGAAACAATTTCTGTTTCAGGTGTTTCATATTGAACTTCATTATCATCGATTAATAATTCGTCAAGTTCCTTTTGTGTCTGCTCATCAGCAGTTAGCTCTACAAAATCGACATTTGGATAAAAGACTTCTAAAAACTTGTCCATTAATTCGGAATCAGAATAAAAATATTCTTCGTCAAATTCATCTTTATCCTCAAATACAAACTTATCTTTATGTTCTGCATAATGATAATAGTTGAGAATTGTTATGCTACATTTACTGTCTTTTTCAAACAAAACTGTGAATTCATCATCTTCAAGCATAATTGAGTAGGATTCATCTAATGCTTCATTATAAGCATCATAAGTTTCAGATATTGAAACAATTACAGTTTTCTTTCCATTAATAAGTTCTTTTAATTTTTCATCATATGTATTAAAGGTATCCTTATTAACTTTTTCTTGTACTAAATAGCCATTTTTATCAACAGTATAGTTTTGATCACTTAAATTTTCGATAATTGAAAGAAAATACTTTTGTGACGATTTATTAATCCAAACGCCATATTCAGACGGATAAGTATCATCACTACTAACTATAGCGTTTAGCATGGCTTCATAAGATTTTGGATTATCATTATTTTCATATATGCCATTAGAGGCCATGCCATAAGCAGAAGGGAATGAAATAATTTGCAACATAAAAATCAAAGATAAGAATATTGATAAATATTTTTTAGATTTTTTCATATTAACTCCTTTCATTATAACAAAATCGAAAGATTATAATTGATTTTAAAGTTTAGAAATGTTTTTGCTTAAATGTAGTTGCTATTATAATCAAATAAATAGTTGTTTATCGATTAAATAAATAGTAGGGTGCATTAAGTTTTATTCATATCAATATTCTTTTTATTTGATTTTTAATTAAAAAATTCACCTCATTTCCTAAAATTTAAATTATGATTCACATATTTTTATAAATAAAAATATAAAATTGTTTGCGTTTTTTTGTATAAAAATCCTTTATTATACTCCAATAATAACATAAGCAATAGCCGTTGGTCAATATGAATAATAACAGCGTGCTATAAGCATCGGTTTTTGCTCATTTTATAGTAAATAAAATGTTGAATTAGTTTATATACATAAGACAATATAGTTCTGCTTGCATTTGCTTTCTGACAAAGCACGAGGGTGGCACGGCATACACTGTTGATTATGCAAAACAAAATGGTCTTGATATAATAAATGTTGTTGAAGAATTTGAAGGATAGCCGAGTTTATTTCTCGACTATCCTTTTCTTTTTTTGCACATCAATTCGTTGCTGCTGGACTTTCAACTTGTTGGGATTTGGTTACTGTATACTGTGCCATTCTCATTCGGTTCTGCTCGAATACTTCATCTACCATATGTGTATAGATTTTTGCGGTTACCGATATGTCAGAGTGTCCCATCCATTCTTTTGCCACATTGATTGGCACTCCGGCTGCCTGACAATCGGTGCAGAAAGTGTGGCGAAGTAGGTATGGCTCGAAATCAGGCGCTATGATTGAGTTCTTTACTTGATTGCGATATAGGTGAGCTCCATTTGCTAAGTCCATTTCTTTTACGAAGTTTTTCCAGCTTTGATAGAAGGCATTGTCATCCATGCGTGTGTGCTTTTCGTACTTTACGAATACATAATCATCATTGAGCCCTTTTGCTTTGTGTTCCTTTAATGCATCTAAAAGCACAGGCGGAATTGGTATCTTTCTTCCTGTTCCTGCTTCCGTTTTGGATTTGCCGACTGTTAGAATTGCGTTTTCAAAATCTATCCAATCCCACTTCATTCTTCGGATTTCTATCGGTCTAAGTCCGCAGCATAACATTGTAAGCACCATTGTTCCGGCATAGTGTTTAGGTATGGTTTCAAGTATCATTCGGCGTTCATCATCAGTTATTGGTCTGTGCTTGTTTTCGTAAACAGTTGGCAGAACAATGTCTTTTGCCACATTGGTTTTGATGAGTTCCTGCTTTTCAGCCTTTGTAAGTATACGCCTTAACACCATGCGTACCTTTGATGCGAATGCCTTACTCCATCCTGCATATTCGTTTATGAATCTTTGGCAGTCATCCTCAGTCAAGTTGCATAACTTTATCGAACCGAGGTGTTCAATGATGTGGTTGTAGACGATGTTTTTGTACATGTATTTGTTCTTTTGCGTGCAGTTCGCTTTCTCGATATTAAGGTGATACCAGTTATCTGCGTAGTCTTTTAATTTCATTTCGGAGAAGACACCGCCACTCTTTTTCTTTTCTTGGAGTTGATAATATTTCTTAATCATATCATCAAGTTTCTTTCGGCAATCCTTTTCACTCGTCTTTGATCGAGCAGTCAATACATCGTATTTGCCATCTTCATTTTTAATTCTTTTGGTCATTCGGTAGCCGATTTGGTTACCGTTTTTGTCGTATAATTCGTACATAATTTACCTCCGTATAGTAATTATTTTGCCTTTTGGCAACACAAACACTACCACACAGTTTTGCAAATAGCCAGACCAATACCTGACAAAAAAGAGACACATTTTTTGTGAGATTTTGACCTGTATGCCGAGTTGGAATTATATATTTCATCAAGAATTGTAGAGATAATTTAGTACATCTTTGATGAAATATAACTTAACTCTGCTGTCACAGGCTGCAGGAATGTTCTCGCAGAGCTCTGCAACCTTGTCTTTGCATAACCCGGTAATGATACCGATTTCTTTTTTATTGAACATATATTGTCCTTTTTCACGGCAAATAAAGCTCGCCATTTGCTCAATTTCCGCTTTCGTTTTGTTCATCATACGCACTCCTTTCCGTGAATACTCAAAAACCTTGATTTTCTGCGAAAAACACCCCTAACTGCATACGAATTTGGAATCATACGCAAAAGTATTACGAATCGAAAAGCCGACAGGCTTTGCCGGACGGCGTTTTCGGGCATTTCAATGCCCGAAAATCATACCCCTTTATCCTGCTTTAAAATCGACGGCTTGAAATCCGCCTCAAAATCGATCCAAAAGCCGCAGATTTTCATTAAGAAATCATCGTTTTTTTCATTCACTTTTTTCATTCCGGGCTTTTATATTGTTTATGCATCAAAAATGCAAAAGTAGAAAGCAAAATCAAATCAACCGATGCACAGTATAAATATTTGAATTTTTTTTACCATTGACCGAGCAGTGTTCTACATCAATCAAGCATTGATCCTCAAGAGATTTTATTGCTCGTCTTACACTTTCGTAACTCATATTGCATTGCTCAGCCATTCTTCTTATTGACCAATAACTTTTTCCTTTTTTATCTTTTTTAGAAACCAAAAAACAATAGACCATAAAGTCACGACTGTTCAATTTATATTTTTCAAAAAAGTCATTTGGCATAATCCAAAATCTTCCGCTTGGAATTTTTTGATATAACATTTTTCATTCCCCTTTCTAAAAATAAAGAACCTATACACATCTCAAAATAAAAATGCATATAGGTTCATCATAGTTTTATTGAATTTTCTCTCCGTTTTCATATTAGCAAATTCATAATTTTCTGTCAAGACCCCTTGCAGATGAAAAAATAACTTGAATTTAAATTCAAACAGAGTTAACATCAGCACAACCTAAAACGAAAGGTGGTGAGGATATGAAAGAAATGACTGAACTTAAAATGGTATATGATCTTGTGATTTCGAGAGCTAACCCTCTTGACAATCCAAGATATGAATTACTTAACCATGCTCAACGAAAAATGAAGGATGAAATTTTAAGTGTCATCAGACAGACCAATCCAAATTATCCTGAAATGGATTATGACGATGATGTGTTTAAGTATATCGTGCAGTTCAATGATGAGTATTGCATTGACGCATTTGCTAAAGGAATTTCGTTCGCTTTGAATTTCAAAGAGCAAGCTGAAAGATTTATGAATAAAAAATATGATTATTAAAAAAAGGAACTCACTTCAAATTGAACGGAAGATTGATGTTGATTTGTGTTAAAAGTTGATTTTAGGGAAGGAAGTGTGTATAATGATTAATGAAAACAAGTTAGGAAGGAGCGTTGTTATGAACTATACTTTGATGCACAAAAACATAAAAGTAGCCGATTTATCATTAGACGAAGAAACCGGTTCGATCGTTGAAATAGGCGAAATATATAACTTTGCTCACCTTCCTATCGGTACAACTAAAGACGATTTATCCGCTGACAGAGCCTTGCTCAATAAATGGTGGACCGATCGTTCAATTCCTGCAAGCAGATCGGGTGTAAGAGATGCACTTGAAATTTTGCGTGTAAGCACTCCGAAACTGCTTTTGGCAAAATGCTACGGATTAAGCCTCTCGGATCAATATTGGGTTAAGCCCATTAATTCCGATTTGGAATGGGAAGTCGTAAATTTCTTTGATAATGATTTTTCAGAAGATGTCGGTGATATTCTGTTCGGAAAAGCAAAGGATTCTGAAAATATCAGTTTGAACTCACCAGACAACACATCTGACGGTTGCTTAAAGAAAAGATGGAAAATAATTAATCAAAAGCGTTGTCTTCTTAAAGCAGGCAGTTTGCCATATGAACAACAGCCGTTTAATGAAGCTATTGCATCATTGATTATGGATAAGTTGAATGTTGACCATGTCAATTATTCCGTTATGGTTGATGATGAAAAGCCATACAGCGTTTGCGAAGATTTTATTTCAAGAGATACAGAACTTGTTACGGCTTGGAAGATTTTGCAAAAATTCCCAAAGCCTAATCACTTGTCTGTTTATCAGCATTATATTAACTGTTGCAAATCTTTGGGCATTGATGACATCGTTGATAAAATCAATCAAATGATTGTAGTTGATTTTATTATAGCCAACGAGGACAGACACCTCAATAATTTCGGTCTTGTCAGAAATGCAAACACGCTTGAATGGATTGATGTTGCACCGATTTTTGACAGTGGCTCATCGCTCGGTTATGATAAAGTTACACCGAATATGGATAAACAATCATTGATAGTTTGCAAGCCGTTCAAAAAGACTTATTTTGAACAGTTAAAATTAGTCACCTCTTTTGATTGGATAGACTTTGACGCTTTGAAAAACATCGACAATGAAATACTCGGCATATTGAATGATGCCGATGAAAATTTAATTGATGATGCAAGAAAGCAAAAAATCATATCTTCAATCAACCAAAGAATAGAATATATCCATAATCTTACATTGGAAAAGACTTGGCAAATTAATGACGACATTACCGAAGATGTTGAAAACGATGTCGCTGAAGATTATTCATCATTTGATATGTCAATGTAAAAATCTAAATAATAAATGTGAAAGACTATCCCTCCTGATGTTTATTCTGCATCAAGAGGGCTCTTTTTTCTATTGCCCATTTTTTACGGACTTGTTCATTGTGTTTTTGGAATTCAAAAAACATTTCTTACAAATAAATTTTGATGTATTGTAATCCAAAGTGTCTATAGTACAGTCATCGTAAATATTTCTTTTTCGCTCCTTATTGTCAAATGTTTTTTTATTTCTACAAATGCCACTTCTGTAAATAGTTTAATTTATTCCTTTCTATTATTTTTAATACCATATTTTAGAAATATCAACATTTTCACTTCTTGGCTGGTTTGCTTCTGGCAAAATATTGATACGTGCCAATACTGGAAAATTTGAAGCAAGTCCAGTAAATATGCAACCTCCAGCAGGAAGTATTGAAATCATGTCATTCGTAGATTTATCCGAGAAAGCAATAGTTCTGTGAATCTTTCTTAAATCCTCCTCGTTTACTAACCTGTGGATAAAATAATTATGCAACTGAGAAATTATTGTATCTGAAATATCTGAAGGTCTTTGGCTAGAAATTGTCAAAAATGTTCCAAATTTTCTTCCTTCTTTTATTATTTCTTCAAAGCATTCTAGCCTGTAATCTTTCCATTCTTCGCTTTCTCTAATTGAGGTTGTTGATAAAATGTTATGTGCTTCATCAACAATAATATGTAATGACGAATTTAAAGAATCACCTTTAGATGCTTTTTTCTCAGAGTACAGTTTTTTACAAATTATCAATGGTATAATTTTCCTCATATCAACTCTTACATCAACTAATGAAATAACATTAACATTACTTGTCTTATCATCAAGCACATCTTTAATTTCAAACAGTTTTGATAAACTGTCTATTCTATTGTTTGATCTAGCCATTAAGGGTCCAATATGTTCTTTTGTAATAAATGATTTGCCAATTTCCTCACAATAGTTCCAGTAAAGAACTAGTTTAAACTTATCAAAATAATCTAAATTCTCAAAATTCAAACTATAGTTTTCATCGTTTTCGAATATTAATGAATATATTTCTTCTTTAGTTGTACCATATTTATCCTTGATAGGATCTTTGGTATAAAAAGTTTTATATTTATAATTATACATTAATTTTTCTTCAAGAATAGAAAAACGATCTTTGATTCCTAATAAATAAAATATTTCTCTAATATATAATCTGCAATCTAAAATTTTATCATTAGAATTATATATTATGCTACTTAAACTGTCTTTATTGTAATCCCTTGAATCCCCTAAAAATTTTTTGAATTTTCTTATACATCTCTCAATAAAAGGCTTTTGTGTTTTATCCGTTGCCTCTAAAATAATTGACCAGAACTCCCCATCAGTAATATCTTCTAAAGAAATTGGATATCTTATTGTTTTTTTATTTTTTTTACTAATTTTTGTGGAAAAGTTATAAATGTTGGCGTTATCAAATACATTGGCATATTCGCCATTAAAATCTATTATCATAAATTTAGCATTGTTTAGAAAACTCGCTGAAGAACCATATTTCCTAACAACTTCATAATAAAGCTTTGCCAATGTGTTAGACTTACCGCTACCAGTATTCCCAAATATGCCTATATGGCTGCATAACAGTTCTTGTACATTAATTTCGAATGGATACTCCTCGTATCCAATTAATGTCCCTAACGTGACTTTATCAGTTGCATTTTTTGCAAATATCTTTGATATTACATCTTCTGTTATAACATAAACAGAATTTCCAATCATTGGCAAATTTGTAACACCGTGAACAAATTTTTCATTTTCAATTGTTCCAAGAACACCTATTCCAATAATTCGTTTAATGTCTTGTGGAATTCCAACATTATCTTTCATGTATTCGCCTTCCACTTTACCTACAATATTGGCAAATCCTTTTCTAATAAGAACAAAACTTCCGATACTTACATTTTTTATAACTGCACCATCATAATTTAAATATTCAGTATTTTTTTCACTGTAAATACCTGCTTTTATCATTCTTCCAGATACTTCACATACTTCTCCAATTTTTAATACATCATTTAATTCCATTATAAATCTCCAAAAGCAGTTCATTGAGATTGTTTAATTCATAATTATCTATTGTTTTGGAACCATCATTCTTTTTGTAATAGCAATATACATTATTGTTAAATTTAAAATGGTTTCTAAAATATTCAAGATCTTTATCGTTGTACGGGAATAATAACATTGTAAATGTTGGGTTTGACTTTAAGGCTCGTTCAACAACTTGTAACATATGTTCATCAGCAAACGAAAATCCAAAAACAAGCATTAAGCTATTTTGTCTATCCATTTCGTTTGAAAACATTCTAATTTGATCATAGTAATTACTGTTCATTACAGTTGAATTAAATTTGGATTTTTCAGGATTTACTATTGCCAAACTACTGTATGCATCCAGAAAATCTTTTCTGTTTGAAGCAGCTTTTATTCTTTCAAACCGTTCTTGATAATCATCAAAAACAATTTTTTCGGAATCTTCTTTCCAGTATATTGATCCGTGAAGTTTGTAAAGATTTATACTTACCTTTTCTGCAAGCCTACCTGTAAGTGAGGACTGCCTTGATATATGTTTACCAAAATTAGCAGTCGAAAATTCTGGTCCAATTCTACCATTAAAACCATCAAAATAATCAATACTGTTTTTTTCAATAGATAACTCTAAAAAGTTATCGTAATTTGTTGTAAATATATTAATGCCTTTATGTACAACCGAAGATTCTCTTAAATCAATAATATCGGTAATTGTTTTAATAAATTCTCTTTTTTCCTTGAAGTCATTGCCATTAGGATTGGTTGTTTGAATGGGTTTAATTGATTTTTCAAAAAAATTTGTTTTGATTTTATATTCTTTATTTTCATCTTGCTCCAATATAGCAGCTGTTAAATCACTTTCAATGTTCTCCAATGTTTTTAACTGTGGCAAGGAAAAAGCTGAACCAACTAATACATTAATTTGACAAGATGAAAATATCCTCTGTAGTTTCCCAATTATTATTTTTCTTGTGTCTGTTTCTGAATACAAATTATACTCTTGCATACATATCTCCTCTTTGAAGTTATAATATAATAATAGCATATAGGGAAAACAATTACAAATATATTTATTGGCATAAACAATTTGAAAAAACAAGTTTTTAACATAACAAAAAAGACACTGAACAATGCAACTGTTCGGTGTACTTTTATCAAATATTTCTTATAATATCGTTATGTCTTATTGCTCTTCCATCTTTTCGTTCACATATTCAACTAATTGCTTTCTGCTATGCTCAAATATTTCATCCATCATATGCGTGTAGATTTTTGCGGTTACTGATATGTCAGAATGCCCCACACAGCGGCTACAAATGTGTCAAATATGCAGAAACATCAGCAGTTCGTCTGTTTATCTGATTCACTTAGAAAGTAGTCAACAATCGGCACACAAGGTGCTATTAAACAACAAAATACTATTATTTATAATTTTGTATAAAGAGCATAATTACATCATAAAATCAGAAACTATGTTTAATAATATTGACATTATCATATTTTGCGTTTATAATATTAAACATAGGGAGTGATGTTATGGGAAAGAAATCCATTGAATTATTACCTCAAACTATGGAAATATTAGAAACGATGGGTGAACAAATTAAAATGGCTCGCTTGAGAAGAGATATATCGGCTGAATTGGTTGCCGAAAGAGCAAATATCAGCAGAGCAACTCTTTGGAATATAGAAAAAGGCAGTCCGTCTGTTGCGATAGGAAATTATGCTGCTGTTCTTCACGCACTTAATAATATGGACAGAGATTTGCTAAAAGTTGCAAAAGATGATGAGTTTGGCAGAAAGCTTCAAGATTTGAATATTTCAACTAAAAAACGGGCTTCAAACAAGGAAAAATAAATTATGGAAATTTATGTTTATGAATGTTTCAGTTCTTCCGAGTCAAGATTTATGGGCACTTTGTTTCAATAGAATATATGAGACCTGCATTCAGCTTAAATCCGATCGAATAATGATCTTTTATATTCTTTGTCATCAAATGGTGCAGTACCCTGCTATAAATGGTAATGCGGATTTAGAGTTTCTTTATACACCTCAGTGTAAGGTTTGCAATTCCTCATATGAATTTGCTGTTCTAAGCAAAAATGAAATTATAAGAGATTTTTCAAAGATAAGTTTAATACCACTATACATCAGTATCAAAAAGAGGACTTGAGGCAACAAAACGCCCAAGTCCTCCTATTAATTTTGTCATTTTGCTGTCACACAAAAGCATTACTTTTCTGTTACGCTGTTTTTGTAATCTTCGCCCCAAATTTGCATAGCGTCGAGTATCGGTTTGAGGCTTTGACCCAATTCCGTTAGGGAATATTCCACTCTCGGCGGAACTTCGGCATATACCTCTCTATGCACAAGCCCGTTTGCTTCCATATCACGAAGCTGTGCGGTCAACACCTTTTGCGACACCGTGCCGATGGACTTTTTCAGTTCGCCAAAACGCTTGGTTCCCGGCATCAAATCTCTTAATATCAGCACCTTCCATTTGTCGCCAATCAATGTCAATGTGGTTTCCACAGGGCAAGCCGGAAGCTCTTTTGTTTTCTCGTTCATATGCTACCTCCGCAATGGTATCTTTTGGTTGCTTACAGATTTAATATATCATACAGAAATTATTTTCGTCAAGTGAAAAAATTTTTTCAAATTATAAAAACTACGAAAAGCCTTGTGTTTACGCATTCGTTTCCATTAGGTAACCGTTCATTAGTTTCCTTTTGGTAACTACGGCACAATATTGTGCTTACTTTACAAGTGATACCATGCCAAATATAATGAAGTCAAGAGCTACGAAGAACGGCCGATTCGTAACTCAAAGCAAAAATACTACTTTAGGAGGCTTATACTTATGAACAAGAACACATTTTCAACCGTAAAACTCGAAAAAGGCGAGATGAATATTTACGATTTCGGTACAATTAAGCTGCACGCCTACAAGACCAATGATTTCATCAGCGACGAAGTATTTATCGTTGAGAAAAACGGCAAAGCCGTTATTATCGAGTCCCCTTGTTTCTTCGACAACATTAAAGAACTTACGGAATATCTGAACGATGTTCAAGTCGAGGGTGTGCTCATCTCTTATCACGGTGCAGGCGCTACTTTTTTGCCTGAAACTCCGAAATATGCGACACAAAACGCAAAGGATTATTCCGAAAACGGTGGCGGTAAAGCATTGATTACCAAGTTTACAAATACTTTCGGAGAGATTTTCGATGCTTCTGTTCACCAAATTACCAATGTGCTCAATGAAGGTAGAGTGAATATCGGTGGAATTGATTTTGTAATCAAGCAGACCGCAGAAGCGTTTGATGTTGAAATACCTGAAATCAATGCTGTTTACACTCATATGCTTGGTCACGATTGCCATTCTATTGTTGCGGGTGCAGATCACGCCGATGCAATGATTGCGGAGCTTCATAGCTTCATTGAAAAGGGCTATGACTTGATTCTCACCTCGCACTATACCCCAGAGGATTTAAAGGATGCACAGACAAAGATCGACTATCTGGAAAACCTCAAGAAGATTGCCGTAGGTACTCAGAACGCTGACGACTTCAAGGCTGAGGTCGGTAAGCAGTATCCGCAGTACAGCGGTCAGAACTATCTTGATATGACGGCAGGATTTTTCTACGCTTAATATTGTATCGGGGCTGTCAAACACAGCCCCGTTCTGCTGTTTGTAAAGAGGAGTGTGCGACATGGATACAAATAATGTTTTAATATTTGCCTCGAAAAAGCCGTCGTCAAAAGAGGGTGCATTTATGACGCAAGATAAAAAAAGAGAATACTTAATAACAGAATTATTGAACGAGCGACCCGAATACGCAGATGTATCCATTCCGAAAGACAGGGCCGAACAGAAAAAGTTGCTTCGAGCACTTTTCAATGTTCGTTTGCCTTTGCCGATAAGCGATGATTTTCTTATGGTGCAGGATGAATATTTGCAAGAGGAAATCGCTAAAAAGGGCATAACAAGTATTGATGATTTAGAGTCGATTAAGCCTGACATTTATTTATGGCAGGGTGATATTACAACGCTGAAATGTGATGCAATCGTCAATGCGGCAAACAGCCAAATGCTCGGTTGTTTTTGCCCGAACCACGGTTGCATAGACAATGCTATTCACACATTTTCGGGCGTTCAACTTCGTTTAAAATGCGCCGAAATTATGAAAAAGCAAGGCAGAGACGAAGAAACCGGCAAGGCGAAAATCACACCTGCGTATAATCTTCCTTGCAAATATATTTTGCACACGGTCGGACCTATCGTTACAGGCAAATTGACAGAAAAGGACTGCGAATTACTGCGTTCTTGCTATCGTTCTTGCTTGGCACTTGCAAACGAATACAAGCTAAACAGCATTGCGTTTTGTTGCATATCCACAGGAGAATTCCATTTTCCAAACGACAAAGGGGCAAAAATCGCAATCGAAACAGTCGGCGAATACAAAAGGCTGACAAACAGCAAAATTAAGGTGATATTTAATGTTTTCAAGAATTCAGACTACGAAATTTACCGAGAATATCTCGGATAATATAGAAAAATTAAAAGAAAAAATCCGCACGGCTGACGCTGTTGTAATCGGTGCAGGCGCAGGGCTTTCTACTTCGGCAGGCTTTACTTACAGCGGAGAGAGGTTTGAAAAATATTTTTCTGATTTTCGCCAAAAATACGGGTTTGAGGATATGTATTTGGGCGGATTTTATCCTTATCAAACCCCGGAGGAGTATTGGGCGTATTGGAGCAGATATATTTTTGTGAATCGCTATCAAGATGCGCCAAAGCCGATTTATGAGAATCTGCTGAAGCTCGTGGCAGAAAAGGACTATTTTGTAATCACAACAAATGTTGACCATTGTTTTCAAAAGGCAGGCTTTGATAAAAAGCGACTTTTCTACACGCAGGGCGATTACGGTCTGTTTCAGTGCAGTGAGCCGTGCTGCCGGGAAACTTTTGACAATGAGGCTATTGTTCTTGAAATGCTCAACCGGCAAAAGGATATGAAAATTCCGACAGAACTTTTGCCGGTCTGTCCGCATTGCGGAAAACCGCTTACAATGAACTTGCGAAGTGACGACAAATTCGTTGAGGATGAGGGTTGGCATCGTGCGGCAGAACGGTACGAAAACTTTCTTCGTACCCGAGCAGGCGGAAAAATCCTTTTTCTTGAATTAGGCGTCGGCTATAACACGCCGGTTATTATCAAATATCCGTTTTGGCAGATGACGGCGAAAAATTCCAATTCCACCTATGCTTGTGTCAACAAAGGTCAGGCGACTTGCCCGCCCGAAATACGGCATAAATCCATCTGTATAGATGACGATATAGCCAATATTATCAATAAATGTATATAACAGGAAGCAATAGAATATATAAGACCTGCATTTGATTGAATACGATTGAATAATGACCTTTTATATTCTTTGTCATCAAATGATACACTACCCTACTGTAAATAATAATGAGGATTTAGAGTTTTTTAGACACCTCAGTGTAAGGTTCGCAATTCATCATACGAATTTGCTATGCGAAGCAAAAATAAAATTCTAAGAGATTTTTGAGAGACGCAAAGTCTGAAAAATGGCTTAAATAGGCGGTTTTGAAAAAAGATTGCGAGGCTCTGACTCCGTCATTTAAGGTTCGAATCCTTATACCTCTGCCAAAGAGGAACGAGATACTCAAGCGAGTATCTCGTTTTTCTTTTACAAAAAGAAATTAAGGATTCGAAGAATCGTTATTACGGGTTTATAATGCAATTAAACCCGTAACATCGTTCTGTCAAGTCTTTAAGGTGGAGATTTGCGAAGCAAATACTACCGTGACTTGACAGGTTGATATA
>OJNI01000978.1_pt1 | contig 17477 bp, 15 predicted proteins | sample 1597441 | NCBI WGS metagenome assembly OJNI01 (sample SAMEA2452131, study PRJEB22498) | human gut metagenome | reverse complement strand
TTATAGCCGTGTTTATCAGCGGACTGATGGTAGGACGTACACCGGAATTCCTCGGAAAGAAGGTGGAGGCACGCGAAATGAAGATTGCGACCGTTGTGGCATTACTTCATCCGTTTGTGATTCTGGTAGGAACGGCTCTGTCTACGTATCTGTTTGCCCATCATCCCGATTTCGTGGCGAGTGAGGGCGGATGGTTGAATAATCCGGGCTTCCACGGGTTGAGTGAGCAATTATATGAGTTTACTTCGTGTGCGGCTAATAATGGATCTGGTTTCGAGGGACTGGGTGATAATACCTATTTCTGGAACTACGCTTGCGGTTGGGTACTTATCCTGAGCCGTTTTATCCCGATTGTAGGGCAGGTGGCCATTGCCGGTTTGCTGGCGCAGAAGAAATTTATCCCGGAAAGTGCCGGTACACTGAAGACGGATACGGTGACATTTGCAGTGATGACTTTTGCGGTTATCTTCATTGTGGCTGCCCTGTCATTCTTCCCGGTGCATGCGTTGAGTACGATTGCCGAACATTTTAGTTTGTAATTCATAATTAGTAATTAGTAATTTCATAAAATGAAAGATAAGAAATCAGCTTCTTTGTTTCAAAAGGAGCAAGTAATGGAAAGTTTGAAGCAATCATTCGTGAAGTTGGATCCACGGGTGATGATTAAGAATCCGATTATGTTTACGGTGGAGCTTGTGACGCTGGTGATGCTGGTAGTCTGCATCCTCTCGCTGGGAACTACGGAATATGGAACATTCGGGTACAACTTTCTGGTGTTCGTCGTTCTCTTTGTTACTCTGTTGTTCGCTAACTTTGCTGAGGCTATTGCCGAGGCTCGTGGTAAGGCCCAGGCCGACAGCCTACGCAAAACGCGTGAGGAGACTCCCGCTAAAATTCTGATTGATGGCAAAGTCTGCAATATCAGTAGTGCACGCCTGAAGAAAGGTGATTACTTTATTTGCGAAGCCGGTGATACGATTCCGGCTGATGGTGAGATTGTAGAAGGACTGGCTTCCATTGATGAAAGTGCCATTACAGGTGAATCTGCCCCGGTAATCCGTGAGGCGGGTGGGGATAAGAGTTCCGTAACCGGTGGTACGAAGGTGCTTTCTGATAAGATAAAGGTATTGGTAACCCAACAACAGGGTGAGAGCTTCCTGGATAAGATGATTGCATTAGTGGAAGGTGCTACCCGGAAGAAAACACCGAATGAAATAGCGCTGACTATCCTGCTGGCAGGTTTCACACTGGTATTCGTGATTGTTTGTGTCACGCTGATTCCAATGGCGGATTATACAAATATAGAGCATCCGGGAACGTATATCTCGATTGCAGCTATTCTTTCCCTGTTTGTTTGCCTGATACCGACTACGATCGGTGGCCTGCTTTCTGCTATCGGCATTGCGGGAATGAGCAGACTTAATCAGGCGAATGTACTTGCTATGAGTGGCAGAGCCATTGAAGCCGCAGGCGATGTGGACATACTTATGCTTGACAAAACAGGTACGATTACACTCGGCAACCGTAAGGCAAGTGCTTTTATCCCCGTTGACGGAGCAAGTGAACAAGAGCTTGCCGATGCGGCGCAGTTATCCTCGCTTGCCGATGAAACGCCCGAAGGCAGAAGCGTAGTTATTCTCGCAAAAGAAAAATTCAATATTCGCGGCAGAGAGCTTTCCGACAAGAATATGACCTTTATTCCCTTTACGGCGAAAACCCGTATGAGCGGCGTTGATTATGACGGCAACGAAATCCGCAAGGGAGCCGCCGATACAATGCAAAAATATGTGACCGAAAACGGCGGCGTTTATTCCGAGGAATGCGACCAAATCGTAAAAGAGATTGCAAACAAAGGCGGTACGCCGCTTGTTGTGGCAAAAAATCATAAGATTTTAGGCGTTATTCATCTGAAAGACATTATCAAGCAGGGCGTTAAAGAGAAGTTCGCGGATCTTCGTAAAATGGGTATAAAAACCATTATGATTACAGGCGACAATCCGATGACCGCCGCTGCTATTGCGGCAGAAGCGGGCGTGGACGATTTTCTTGCCGAAGCAACGCCGGAAGGCAAGCTCCAAATGATCCGTGATTTTCAGAGCAAGGGACACCTTGTCGCTATGACAGGTGACGGTACCAATGATGCGCCTGCTCTTGCGCAGGCTGATGTGGCGGTTGCGATGAACACCGGCACGCAGGCGGCCAAGGAAGCGGGAAATATGGTTGACCTTGATTCGTCTCCGACAAAGCTTATTGATATCGTCCGCATCGGTAAACAGCTTTTGATGACAAGGGGCAGTCTGACTACCTTCTCCATAGCGAACGATGTGGCAAAGTATTTCGCCATTATTCCCGCCTTGTTTATGGGACTTTATCCGGGTCTTTCGGCACTTAACATTATGGGACTTCATTCCCCGCAAAGCGCAGTTTTGTCGGCAATCATCTACAATGCACTGATTATTATTGCGCTGATTCCGCTGGCGCTTAAGGGCGTAAAATACCGCGAGGTTCCTGCGGGAAAGCTCTTGTCACGCAACCTGTTAATTTACGGTCTCGGAGGTCTTGCGGCACCTTTTATCTTCATTAAGCTTATTGATATGCTGCTTGTACTGTTCAGCTTGGCATAAGGAGGTTTTACCATGAAAACATTAAAAAATGTACTGCCGAGAGCGGCAATAATCTTTCTTATTTTTACATTGCTCTGCGGCGTGGTTTATACAGGTGTAGTTACAGGGTTTGCGCAGCTTATTTTCCCTGATAAAGCAAACGGCAGCATTATTGAGGTTGACGGAAAAAAGTACGGCTGTGAACTGCTCGGTCAGCAGTATATGGATGAGGGACATATGTGGGGGCGCATTATGAATATTGATGTTTCAACCTACAAGGACGAAAACGGAAAAACGCTGATGTATGCCGCACCGTCAAACCTTTCCCCGGCAAGCGAAGAATATGAGGCTTTGGTTCGGGAGCGTGTGGAAAAACTGCGGGAGGCAAACCCCGATATGGACGAAACGGCAATTCCCGTTGATCTTGTGACCTGCTCGGGCAGCGGACTTGACCCGCATATTTCCCCCTCCGCCGCCGAGTATCAGGTGGCAAGAATCGCAAAAGCAAACGATATGACCGAGGAAGAGGTGCGGGACATTATTATGAAATGCACTGACGGTAAGTTTTTAGGGCTTTTCGGAGAAGAAACCGTTAATGTTCTTAAAGTGAATTTAATGCTGGACGGAATTTTGGAGAAGTAATCACACGATGAACATTATCAAAATCATGATTCCGAAAATTTCCACCGTGTTCTTCCATGAGAATGATACGGTCCGTCAGGGACTGGAACGCTTTCGTGCGCACGGATATACTGCCATACCCGTGCTGAATGAAGAAGAACAGTATGTGGGAAATGTGACGGAGGGAGATTTCCTCCGTCACATTTTGGCTGTCGGAAATACGGATTTAAAATTTCAGGAGCGTTACCGAATTGGCGACATCATGCGCAAAGAATGTTATCTTGCCCTATCCATAGATGCGGACGAAAAACAGGTTATTGCTGTTGCCTTGAATCAAAACTATGTTCCTATTGTTGACGGAAGGGGCGCACTCTGCGGTATCATTACCCGCCAGTCGTTAATTCATTATTTTGAAAATCAGAGAAATGCATGATGATTTCCAATTTAATTTGAATCATGGAAGATATGATTCCGTATCTCTTCAGTGTTTTAGCACAAATTTGAAATCCTTTATGCAATCTTAATATCATCTTTATCTTGCTTACGCCGATTTAATGCAGATTAAGATAAAATAAAGACAGTCTAAATTTGATATTAAGATTGCGAAGGTATCCGTTATGATAAAACGGCAAAATCCAAAACACAAGCACATTACATCGTTCCAGATTATTATATTAGGCTTTCTGTCTGTGATAATTTTAGGCAGCATACTGTTAATGCTGCCCGTTGCAACAAGGGACGGTAAAGGCGCTGTATGTTCAGACGCACTGTTTACCGCCACCTCCGCAGTTTGTGTAACCGGTTTGGTTATACACGATACCGCTACATACTGGTCAATGTTCGGGCAGAGCGTAATACTGTTTTTAATTCAAATCGGCGGTATGGGCATTGTCACGGTTGCAGTTTCGGTTGCGGCTTTTTCAGGTCGAAAAATAGGCCTAATGCAGAGAAGTACTATGCAGGAAGCAGTTTCTGCACATCATGTCGGCGGCATTGTGCGGCTTACAAAATTTATATTAAAAACCTCGGTGTGCATTGAGCTGATTGGAGCAGCCATGCTTTTGCCGGCTTTTATCCGTGATTTCGGAATTACGAAGGGTTTATGGTACGCCTTGTTCCATTCTGTTTCGGCATTCTGCAATGCAGGCTTTGACTTAATCGGCATTAAAGAGCCATTTTCGTCATTAACCTCTTATTCATCACAGCCTTTTTTCAACTTCACGGTTATGGCCCTTATTATTATCGGCGGAATAGGCTTTTTAACTTGGGAAGATATTAATAACAATAAGCTTCATTTCAGAAAATACCGAATGCAAAGCAAGGTTATCCTCACGGTTACGGGAATACTGATTATCCTGCCATCGCTTTACTTTTTCTTTTTCGAGTATCAGAACCTTCCACTTGGAGAAAGAATCCTGACCTCTCTTTTCCAGTCTGTTACGCCGAGAACAGCCGGCTTTAATACCACGGATTTAACATCCTTCAGTGAGACAGGTCAAATGCTGATAATATTGTTGATGCTGATCGGCGGTTCGCCCGGTTCAACTGCTGGCGGTATGAAAACCACCACAATCGCCGTTTTGGTTTCATCGGCGCTGTCCGTGTTTCGTAAAAAGGAAGATACACACTTTTTCAAACGGCGCATATCCTACGATACCGTGAAAAGTGCGGCAACTATCTTTTTACTGTATATTGGGCTGTTTATAGGTGGCGGAATGATCATCAGCCGCATCGAAAATCTTCCATTGCTCCCGTCACTGTTTGAAACAGCGTCGGCAATCGGAACTGTGGGGCTTTCGCTTGGCATCACCTCACAGTTGGGGATTGCTTCGCAGTTCATTCTGATTATACTCATGTTTTTCGGAAGAGTCGGAGGACTGACATTGATATTTGCGGCAATGAAAGGTACGGGGACAAACGTAACAAAATATCCGCAGGAAAAAATAACGGTTGGCTAAAGGAGAAATAATATGAAATCTGTTTTATTAATAGGGCTTGGAAGGTTTGGCAGGCATATTGCTATGAAGCTTAACGAGATGCGGCATCAGGTTATGGCTGTAGACAAAAACGAACAAAGAGTAAATGCGGTATTGCCCTTTGTTATGAACGCGCAAATAGGCGATGCAACAAATAAGGAGTTTTTGGAGTCTTTGGGCGTAAATAATTTTGATGTTTGCATCGTTACAATTGGGGACGATTTTCAAAGCTCGCTTGAAACGACATCTCTATTAAAGGAATTGGATGCCAAAAAGATAGTTTCCCGTGCGGCACGGGATGTGCACGCAAAATTCCTTCTGAGAAACGGGGCGGATGAAATCGTATATCCCGAAAGGCAGCTTGCCGATTGGACGGCTATCCGCTATACCGCCGACCATATCCTCGATTACATAGAGCTTGACAGCGATCACGCTATTATTGAAATTGCGGTGCCCGAAAAATGGATAGGAAAGACGGTTGTCGAAGCGGATGTGCGTAAAAAGCACGGTATCAATATTATGGCGATTAAACGCGACGGTAAAATGAATCTGAATTTTGCGCCCCAAACAAGATTTATACCAGGTGATACCATTTTAGTGCTGGGCGATACCAAAAACATACAAAAGTGTTTTCACATATAAGTTCCGAAAGAAGACGGGAATCATGAAAGAATTTTTGTTAGTGTGCGCAGTGGCTGCCATCATTGTGTTCGGTTACTTTGTAATGAAAAAGCTTGACGCTTTTTTAGCAAATAACCGCCGCTTTATTGACGCTGAAATCGCAGAAAACTGTCTCTATATTGCGCTTGATAACCCTATGATATTGGATTCTCTGATGCCGTTGTTTGAAAAGTTTTCAAAAGCTAATCCGAATTGCCAGCTCCATTTCCTGTTTGGAAATACAGAGGATATATATGATAAACTAAATAAAAATCGCATTGACTTTGGCTTTATTGAAAACAATGCTTCTGCAAATGACGATACATACCGCTGTCTTATCATTTCTACAAAGCAAAATAGTATTATCTGTGAGAAAGCAGGATGTACGATAGAACCGCTGGATCCTTCCGTAATTCAGACCGCTGTGATATGAAAAAAGGCTTCAAATAATGCCTTTGCAAATAGCTTTTCAGATTTGCTTTTGTCAAATCAAGCGGCGATCAATGCGGAATATGGAAAGTAGAAAAAACTTTCATAATGTGGTATAATAATGAACGGAAAGGAGACGCTATTATGCAATACTTTATTGATTCACAAGACGGGAGTCTCCACGCCGCTCAGAATTGCAACGATAAAGAGCCGTTTTTCACGGTTATGAGCACGGCGGAATTTCACGAATGTAAAGAGCAGCTTCCGTATTATAAAGAACTTCTTCACTGCCTCGGATCAATTCGTTATTGTAAGGCAGAGGTTTTCAAAAACTGCATCATCGGAACATTACGTCTGCCTCAAAAAAGCGAACAGCGTTTACCGCAACTTTCCTTCAGTTTTTATTTGACGGGACAGTCGCTCTTATTTGTCGAAGATGTAGGCGATTTGAAATTATGGGTAGACAAACGGATAAGTATGTTTCAGGAGCTGAACAGTCCGGCTCATCTTCTTTTGCAGTTTATGGAGCAAATGATAGAGGATGATGTTCTCTATCTTTCTCACATCGAGTCAGAAACAGAAAAAATGGAAGAAAATATCGGCTCCGGCGGTTCGGCAGACTTTTTCCCGTTGCTTACAAAACACAGGCAAAAGCTGTCCGAATTAAATGCTTACTATGAACAATTGACAGATATCGGAGAGTTGTTTCAATCCCGCGCGTGTTCTTCATTTGCAGACGATACCGGTGACTGGGATAAATTTACCCACCGTGCCGAGAGATTGCAAAATCATGTTCAGTTGCTTCGTGAAAATATGCTTCAGCTTCGTGAGCTTTATCAGTCAAAGCAGGATGCACGGCAAAATAAGATTATGGGCATTCTCACAATCGTCACCACCTTTTTCCTGCCTCTTACTTTAATTACGGGATGGTATGGAATGAACTTTGCCTATATGCCTGAGCTTAAATGGCGGTACGGTTATCTGTCGGTGATTATTGTTTCTCTTGTTATCGCAATAGGAGAAATCATCTACTTCAAAAAGAAAAAATTCTTTTAATCAGGAGGTGTTTTTATGGACGAAACAAGGCAAAGCCCGGAACAGATTTTAAAGCAAATTGAAAAGGAAGAGCAAACTCTTAATCGCGGGCATTTGAAGATATTTTTTGGATATGCCGCAGGTGTAGGTAAAACCTATGCAATGCTGAAAGCAGCTCATTCGGTAAAGAGGCATGGTATTGATGTCGTTGCCGGATATATTGAACCTCATGCCCGTCCTCAGACCTCTGCACTTGTAAACGGATTGGAATGTCTTCCGAATCTTGTTTCGGAATATAACGGAATTACTCTTTCGGAATTTAATCTGGACGCTGCACTTGCCAGACATCCACAGTTGATTCTTGTGGATGAGCTTGCCCATACCAATGCCCCCGTGTGCCGACATACAAAGCGTTATCAGGATATTGAAGAGTTACTTAATGCGGGAATAGACGTTTATACCACGGTAAACGTTCAGCATATTGAAAGTCTAAATGACACCGTTGCATCTATAACGGGCATTATGGTACATGAGCGAATCCCCGATTCGGTATTTGATAACGCAAGTCAGGTTGAGCTTGTTGATATTGAGCCGCAGGAATTGATTGAACGGCTGCAAGCGGGCAAAGTTTATAGCCCGACTCAGGCTGAGCGTGCTACAGAGAATTTCTTTACCGTGGAAAATCTAACGGCGCTTCGTGAAATTGCTTTGCGACGCTGTGCAGACAGGGTAAATCTTCTTACCGAAGCCGTAAGAATAAAAAGCCACAGTGATTATCATACGGATGAGCATATTCTTGTATGCCTTTCGTCGTCACCGTCGAATGCAAAAATAATTCGCACTGCCGCCCGGATGGCGAATGCCTTTAAGGGCGCTTTTACCGCGCTGTTTGTGGAAACTCCTGATTATCAGGTTATGCCTGAAGAAGATGTAAAACGCCTGCGAAGCAATATGCGTCTTGCAGAACAATTAGGCGCTAAAATTGAAACCGTGTACGGTGAAGATGTTTCTTATCAAATTGCCGAATTTGCAAGGCTTTCGGGTGTCTCAAAAATTGTGATAGGAAGAAGCTCCGCAACCCGAAAAAGCATATTTTCTAAACCTACTCTTACAGAAAAACTGATTGCAAGAGCGCCGAATTTGGATGTGCATATCATACCCGATACCGGCGGTAAAAACACCGCATACCGCGCCAAAAAAGCAAGGAAGAAAAACGGAATCGTGTTTTCGGTTTCCGATCTTTTAAAAAGCGTTGCCATTTTAATTTTGGCAAGCTGTATAGGAATGCTGTTCAGGCAATTGGGGTTTGCAGAGGCAAATATCATCACGGTATATGTTCTCGGCGTTCTTGTGACCTCGGTCGTTACAAGACATCGGGTTTACAGCCTGATTTCTTCTATTGTCAGCGTTTTGGTTTTCAACTTTTTCTTTACCGATCCGCAGTTCACATTTCGTGCTTACGATCAAGGATATCCTGTCACCTTTTTAATTATGTTTTTGGCGGCACTGCTCACAAGCTCGCTTGCCGTGAAGTTGAAAGAGCATGCGAAACAGTCTGCAAAGGCGGCTTACAGAACAAAGGTGCTGTTTGATACAAATCAGCTTTTGCAACATGCAAAAGACAAAAACGAAATCGTTTCCGCAACGGCAAATCAGCTTATAAAACTACTCGGAAAGGATATAGTGTTTTATCTGACTGAGGGCGAAACGCTCGGAGAACCTCATATTTTTACAGTTTCGGGAGATAAAACAGACAAAGAAATAACGGGTACAAAAGAAGAGGCGGTTGCGGAATGGGTGCTAAAAAATAACAAACACGCAGGTGCTACTACCGAAACACTTTCAAACGCAAAGTGCCTATACCTTGCCGTAAGGGTAAACAGCCGAGTTTACGGCGTTGTAGGTATTTATATAGGCAATGAGCCGCTTGATGCGTTTGAAAAGAGTATTCTTTTGTCTATACTCGGTGAGTGTGCTTTGTCGCTGGAAAACGAAAAGAATGCAAGAGAAAAAGAAGAAGCGGCAATTCTTGCAAAGAATGAACAGCTCCGTGCAAATCTTCTGCGGGCTATTTCGCACGATCTGCGAACACCGCTTACTTCCATTTCGGGAAACGCAAGCAATCTTATATCAAACGGCAATTCCTTTGATGAAGCGACAAAGAATCAGCTTTATACAGATATTTACGATGACTCTATGTGGCTTATCAATCTTGTGGAAAATCTACTTTCGGTAACAAGAATTGAAGAGGGACGGTTGAATCTTCATATTACAGAGGATTTAGTGGACGATGTCATTACAGAAGCACTTCATCATGTGAACAGAAAAAGCGTAGAACATCATATTACCGTCCGGCATAAAGAAGACTATCTTCTTGCCAAAATGGACGCAAAGCTGATGGTGCAGGTTGTTATAAATATTGTGGACAACGCCATTAAATACACGCCGAAAGGCTCCAATATTCTGATTAAAACCTGGAAGCAAGGAGATAAAGCCGTTATATCCATTGCCGATGACGGCGACGGGATACCGGATGAAATGAAAGAGCGGGTGTTCGATATGTTTTACAGCGGTGCAAATAAAATAGCCGACAGCCGCCGTAGCTTGGGGCTGGGCTTGTCGCTGTGCCGTTCCATTGTAAATGCACACGGCGGCAAAATAACCGTTTCGGACAATACACCGCACGGCACGGTGTTTACCATTACATTATCTGCCGGGGAGGTAGAAATTCATGAATAAACCATTGATATTGGTTGTTGAAGATGATAATTCGGTTAAAAATCTTATTACGACAACCCTTAAAGCACACGATTACAGATACTTAACTGCGCCAAACGGCGCCACCGCCATTTTGGAAGCGTCATCGCACAATCCTGATATTGTCCTCTTAGATTTAGGACTTCCCGATATTGACGGTATTGAAGTAATCAAAAAAATCCGCACTTGGTCGAATATGCCGATTATAGTCATAAGCGCACGAAGTGAAGATACCGATAAAATTGACGCACTCGATGCAGGTGCTGACGATTATCTGACCAAACCGTTTTCTGTGGAAGAACTATTGGCAAGGCTCAGGGTTACACAAAGGCGGCTTAATATGATACAGAATGAGACCGCCGCCGAAGCGTCCGTTTTCACAAACGGACAGCTTCGTATAGATTATGCCGCAGGATGCGCTTATTTAGGCGATGAAGAGCTGCACCTAACGCCTATTGAATATAAGCTTTTGTGTCTGCTTTCAAGAAATATCGGCAAGGTTTTAACCCATACCTTTATTACCCGGAACATTTGGGGCAGCAGTTGGGATAACGATATTGCTTCCTTGCGTGTTTTTATGGCAACGCTCCGTAAAAAGCTGGAGAAGGACGCAGATTCGCCCCAATATATCCAAACGCATATCGGCGTTGGTTACAGAATGATGAAGGTTGAATAATCTGTTCAACAGAAAATGCATACGCAAAAACGGTGCTGTAAACCCTTTTGATGTTTACAGCACCATTAATCTTTTATGAAATAATCAATTCATTATTTATGACTTCCTTTGCTCTGCTGCGGATGTTATTCATCCGCCCGACCCATTCCATTTGGTTGTTGGCTTTCAGCGCTTCCGTAATGCCCTCTGCATCTGCCATTTGCTTTACCAGCCGAAGAAAAAGTTCTTCTGCCTGTCGGTCAATATCCACAAGATAGGCATTCAATTCACCGCTGGTCAGCAAATTGGCATATCGTCCACGGTGGTACCTCTTGAGATAGCGGAGATGCCGCTGTCCCCATATACCGACCGGCTCGCGTTCTTCCGGCTCATCTTCTCCGGCAATCAGATAATAGTCGCCAACCAGCTCATACTTCAGCCCCGTGCGTTCATCGGTAATGTACTTTTCCATCATCAGTGCCTCCATTCCCACAACATTGACTTCTGTGGCTTTGCTTTGGCGACTTTGATTAGTATCTCATCTACGGCATCTGTGTACCGCCCCGCCGCAATCAACTTGTTGCGGAACCGGTTCAGCCCCTCAATGATAAGCCGCCATTCCTGCCGGTTCAGTTCCACATAGTATTTCTGCTTCATACGCCGCTCCTCCTTCGATTACTGCAACCATTGTAGCAGGAGAATTAGCGGAAATCGAATGTGCGGAAGTGAGAGATAGGGTTACTCACTGCGTATCAGTTCTGATTAAATCCGATGGTCTATTTTTTAAATTTGTACGCTGAAAGCATTTTCCCTTCGCATAAAATTTTGGCTTTTTGAAATGCAGTATTCGCTGTTGGGTTTTTCATGGCAAATACAATACTATATTTTGCTCGAGTACAGGCAACATAGAATTTTGCTCGCGTTTTATCGGAAGTAATTATTTTTTGTTCTTGTAGAAATGGCAGCGCCGTACTGACTGGGACGATAACTACTCTATCATATGTTGCACCTTTTAATATTTGAACATTTTTTCATCCTTTTCAAAATTATTTTGATTATTTATTATTCTATATAATTTTTAACACTTCCACTATCAAAGTGTTCTTTGTTTTAAAATATGAGAGATATTTTATATGTGGATATGTAAATTTGTTTCAAAAAACATTGACATTATACTTCTTTGGAAGTATAATACACATAGATAACTCTAAAGAAGTATGGAGAAAACAAAAATGAGCAAACTAATTCTATATCACGGTTCACCCGAAATAATTCAAACGCCCGTTTTTGGTAAAGGAAAATCCTATAATGACTACGGACGGGGATTTTATTGTACTGAGCACCTTGAACTTGCTAAAGAGTGGGCTTGTACTGAAAATACCGATGGATACGCCAATAAATATGAAATAGATACCAAAGGACTTTCTGTTCTGAACCTTTCCTCTGATGAATATACAATCCTACATTGGTTAGCATTGCTTATGAAATATAGAAAATTCCGTGTATCTACTCCTGTTATGAAGCGAGGCGCGGATTGGTTAAAGGAACGTTTTTTGATTGACTTAACACCGTATGATGCGGTTGTTGGATACCGCGCAGATGATTCCTATTTTTCTTTTGCGAGAGCTTTTGTAAACAATGAAATTTCTTTGACTCAGCTTGCCTATGCTATGCGACTTGGCAGACTCGGTGAACAATTTGTGTTGAAGAGCCCATCCGCTTTTGCCAAAATTCATTTTATTTCATATGAAACCTGTGACAATACGGTATATTACGCAAAAAGGAAAGCTCGTGACGATGAGGCAAGAGCAGCTTTTCGTGCAGAACTTGAAAAAGATGATATCGACGGTTTGTATATGAGAGATATTATACGAGAGGAGGTACAACCGAATGATCCGCGCTTACGATGAAGGGTATCTTGATGATGCAATGAAATGCCTCGGAGAAGCTATGGACTATGCCGCAAATAGTTGTGAGATAAAAATGGATAGCTTTCTTGAATTGTTTATCGGGACGGGCTATGCAGAACAATTTGCTTTGGGAGTTCCTAAATGTGTATCGGGAGTATCGGGTACGGAGCTTGTGATGAATGTTCTCTCAAAGTCAGGCATAGATAGGGACTTTCCCGAGTCACAAATCGATTATGACTACTCTCCCGAATATTGGTGTGGTTGGATCTTAGCGTACTATCAATGGTTCACAGAACGAAGCTTTAAGGAAATTCAGAAGTATATATCTATGCAGGATATTGAAAAGCTCTATCCTACTTTGCACGAAGCATCCGAAAAGAAATTTGTGGATACTATAAATCGTATTATCCGCAAGAAAAATCCGCCGACTCGCTTGCAGGCGCAACGTAAAATCAGCGGTTATTCACAGAGGGAGCTTGCAGAAAAAGTCGGTGTCAATCTTCGCACTCTGCAACAATATGAAATTCGTGCCAAGGACATAAACAAAGCAGCAGGAGCTACGCTTCTTGCTTTGGCGAAGGTTCTCGGTTGCCGCGTGGAAGATCTGTTGGAGTACGATAATAGCGAGATTGAAGATAACGAAGATATATAAGAAACTCACTTACGGTATAGGAGGTGTAAAATATGATTTTAAAGAAAGTCAAAATATATAATTATCGACAGTTACAGAAAGTTGAACTCGATTTGCAAAATTCTTTGACAGTATTAGCAGGACCAAACAATAGTGGTAAAACAACGCTTATTTCTGTTCTGAAAGGAATGTTTCGCGACAAAAAGCTTAGCTTCACATATAGTGATATTCCTACCAATTTATCAACTTCTTGGGTAGAAAAAATAATTCCTGTCTTTCAGTCGATTATGGTTGAAAATGATAAAAATACAGGAATCAGCGAAATTATTAAAAAGATTTCTGTCGATGATAAGCTTCTTCCAGAGTACACCATAGAGTGCTTTCACGCGGAAATTCAAGTGGACTACGATCCAACAGGTGACGATATTCAATTGTTTGCGGATTACCTGATGGATTTGGATGAGTCGAAGCACTCATTTTACTTTATTTATTCGTATGAGCCAAGTATAGCTTCTTTTGAAAAATATCTCGGAGAATGTTACGATAAAATGTCGTCACGCTTTTTGGACATTAGTAATCCCGATTGCAAAGAAAAAGAAACAAAACTTTATTTTATAAAAGAAGAATTACTAAAACTGTATTGTCACGCTTCGCTTGAAAAATGTTATTTCTGTAATTCAAACTATGAGAATGCAAATTCTATAGAGATAATAGCATTTAAGAATTTATTTAATTTCCGTGATATACCTGCAATAAGAGAATTGGATGACCATGAATCCGATACTTCAAAAGGGATAAGTAAAAGGATTATAGCATTGTTAAAAGGTAATGAAAAGTGGGAAGAAGTAACCAAAAAGCTTCCCGATTTGTTGATGGCACAAATTGAAGATTCCGGAGCCAAGAAAGAAATCAAAAATTCATCGATAAAATCACTGGATGAAACAGTACAAGATATATCAAAGACGAGTGGCGGTCATATTGGAAAATTACAACTCGAAATGGATGTTAATGAGAATGTTGTTGAAGATTTTATTCAAAAAATCACTCGCGCAAAATATGATATTGATGGTTTGCTTTTGAATGAGCAATCTCAAGGATTGGGATTTAGTAATTTAATTTATCTTCATATGAGATTAGAGGAATTCTACAAATCCGTTGATGACAGCAAGGTCAATGTGTTTTTCATAGAAGAACCCGAGTCACATATGCACCCACAGATGCAAAATGTCTTCATTAGATTTCTGACAAAATATTATACGGAAAAGAAATTACAAGGTCTTATAACAACACATTCAAATGAAATTGCGCGATCTGTGGGTCTGAATAGTCTAAGAGTTATCAGACAAACAGAAAAATCAAAAAGTGAATTATTTAATCTTAGTAAGTTTAGAAAATCTATTGAAAACAAGAAGGTCAAAAATGTAGATAAAGAGTCCGAGTTTTTACTACAAAACTTTTTCGATTGGTTTTTTGAAATAGGTTATTCCGAGTTGATATTTGCGGACAAGGTGATTCTTTATGAGGGAGATACAGAGCGCTTATATATAAGAAAGCTATTGGGTATGACCGAATTTGCCTCTCTGCGTGACAACTATATTGCTTTTATTCAAGTAGGAGGAGCATATGCTCATAATTATCTTGAAATATTGACTATGCTCAAAATGAAATCTTTGATCATAACCGATTTGGATTATAACAAGGATGCTACAACTTTTGAAATAGCAAAAAATTCAACAAGCACAAATGCAACAATTAATCATTGTTATAGATTGATTTATCCCGAAAAAGGTGCAGCATATTTACCCTCAATTAAAGAGATATATGAGATGCAAACAGAAAAAGGCACGGTAATTTGTAACGACCTTATTTGTGTCGCATATCAAGATGAAAATAGCACAGCTCGCACTTTAGAAGAAGCAATGTTGAATAAGTTTTTAAGTAAAAATGTATTTGACAAAACCAAGCGCAGTGAATGGAAATCAATAAGAAAAAACAATAATCTCACTTTTACTATTCCAAACAACAGAAATGACGAAACAGATAGCGAGTTTTCCATTCGTCAAATCGTAGCCGCTTCCTCAAACAATAAAACAGATTTTATGTATTCTGTAGTTTTAAGCGGCAATGAAGAAAAGATGCTTCCGGATTACATAAGGAAAGGATTGTTATGGCTGGCGAAATAGCAAATAATAAGCACTTAATAAACGCCCCTGCAGGCAGTGGAAAAACCACGAATATACGTACTCGTTTGAAAAGCATTTGTCTTAAAGAACCGAAAAGCAAGATTTTATGTATTACATATACAAACCGTGCTGCTGATGAGTTAAAGAAAGATTTGGATAGCGCTAATGTAACAGTAAGTACAATACATTCTTATATTAACGATTTGATCAGTCCTTTCTATCCACTCAAAGAAGCTTTGGATTTGTATTGGGAAATCTTCAAAGAAAAGATTGAGGCGAGAATCAAAAATGAGGAAAGAGATGAGCATATTGATCAAAGCAACCAACATTATATCGAGAAACACGGAGATTTAAATGTTGATCTTGTTCGAGAAAATCTACGCGAGTTATCATACGGAGAAACGCCATTTACATCTTTATACTCTGGTAAACTTTCCCACGATGATTTGATAATGTTTGCTAACAAGCTAATTAAAAAATATCCTGTACTATTGAGGAAAATAAGTGATAAATACAACTACATATTTATTGACGAATATCAAGATACTTCTGCATATATACTCGATATTTTCTATGATGCTGTAGTTAATAAAGAAAACATACAGTTATATTTGTTAGGTGATAGAATGCAGCAAATATACCGCAACTACGATGGTTCATTCGAGGAAAAATTGCGGGAATTTGATACCTCACAACGACTTGTGGTAAATCATCGTTCAATAGGAAAAATAATATCAATTTTGAACAATATTTACAATGATGATTCTTTTAAGCAAGATCCATCTGAAAAGAATAAAGATATTGTTCCCGACATTTCTCCCAAAGTCATTATTACATCAAATGTAGCGGAGGCTGTTGAGCATTTTCAAACAAGCTTTCCGGGAATACTTACGTTATATTTGATGAACAAAGAAAAATATGCGGAAATAGGTGCAAAGAATTTATATTCGACATATGAAAAGATGGAAGCATATTCATTCGGGAGAAAATACTCGCCAACAGATGTTTTATCTGATATGTCAAACGATAATCCCGATGCATTAATGAAGTTTTTATTTCTTTTGAATAACATAATGGTGTTATACACGAAAGAAAACTATGGAATGCTTATTTCGGTATGCAGAAAGGAAAATAAATTTTTTAATTCATCATTGTTCCAATTGAAAAGGCATACGGATAAAAAGGCACTACGAGATAAATTTGAGGCTGTCAAAATTGTTTACGAAAGAGAAAAGTGTCTAATCAAGGATGTTATAGAATGCTTGTTTGAGCAGTCTCTTATATCTGCTACGGTCAAAAATATTTATGAGGAAAGTGCTGAGTATCAGCAAGTATTAAATATTGAAATCGCAGAAATTAAGAATCTTGCTAACTACCTAAGGACACCTTATATATCTACCCAACACGGTGTAAAAGGAGAGAGCCATCAGTCGGTAGTTTTTGTTGCCGCGGATAATTATTCTACCCCCAATGTTCGTATGTATTCCTTCTTTGAACTGTGGTCAAAAAATACATTTTCGTTGCCGGAATTTGAGGACTTGTTTTATTCATATAGCAAAATAATAATGGAAGTCGAAGCAAAGTTGAGGATGAAAATAAGTGACCTTACCGCTGAAACTCACAATAAAAATGAAGCGAACAAAAAACTTCTTGCCGAATATAGTAACCAAGTTTTGAACACATATCGAGACAACAAACTCTTTGAGGCATTATTGAAAGATGATTTTATAGCTTATTTGGCTAAAAGCACGGTAGGTAATGCTAAAAACATATTTAAGATTTCAAAGATTGAAGGAATTCTAACAGCTTATAAATTGTTCTACGTTGGCTGTTCAAGGGCTCGAAAGAACCTTGTTATTGTCGTTGATGAAACCAAAATCAACAAATTTGAGAATGAATTCAAGGCGAAATTGATTTCCATAGGTTTCGAGATTCAAGGATTTCCAATGCAAGAAACCGCAACAGTTTAAAACGGTTCTACGAACAGAAAAACGCCACCTTAGACTTTCATCTAAGG
>OJNI01000976.1_pt1 | contig 17529 bp, 14 predicted proteins | sample 1597441 | NCBI WGS metagenome assembly OJNI01 (sample SAMEA2452131, study PRJEB22498) | human gut metagenome | reverse complement strand
GCATTATTGGTCTGACGATGCTTCCGGTGGATCAATATCCGCAGATTACCCCTCCGGTGGTGAAGATCAGCGCATCCTATCCGGGTGCCAGCGCACTTACCGTGTCGCAGGCGGTAGCCACTCCGATTGAGCAGGAAATCAATGGTACGCCGGGTATGCTTTATATGGAATCAAACAGTTCTAACTCCGGAGGTTTTTCGGCAACGGTCACTTTTGACGTATCTGCCGATCCGGATTTTTATATTATCAGCGGCTGCGATCCTTGTGGTGACGCTGGTGCGGGTGATCCGCGGCAGAGATCTGTGGGCACTTCTGTTGTTGCCTGCCGCTTATTTGGCAGCGTTTTCTCTTCTGTTCATTGAAGGAAAAGCCACATTGTACCGTTCGGCACAGTTCCTGCCGGTCTTCTGTGGATACGGAGCGCTGCTTTTTGTGTATGGGATCTGGCAGCTGACGGGAACTTTGGCCCCAAAAGCGAAGAATACGGCTGGCAGAAAAATCTCTGTTGGTGTGAGGGCACTTGCAGTTCTGGTGCTGGCGGTGATCCTCTGGAACCAGTGTATGGATATGACCAGATGGTTCTATATTGACAAGAAAAAATATGATGCGGCAGTGAAGACCGTGGATCAGATTGCAATGGATCTGGAACGGGACTTTGATACTTCAAAACCGGTGATCTTCACGGGAAATTATGATATTCCCTATAGCATAGTTCAGGGTGCCTATGTGAGCTACAGCAGCCCTGTTTATTATAAGATGAAACGATTGGCGGATCTGGTGGACCCGGATCTGCTGGATAAATACAATCGTGGATCCAGAGGAGTGTGGGTGGCACAGACACCGGCATTGTCTGTTATCGACTGGGGACGCTATGCCTTTGATTCCGATGCGGAGCTGGTGAAATTTTTTGAAATGCACGGGCATCAGCTGGTGGCTCTGGAGGACATCAGCCTCTATGCGGCAGCGGAAGAAGAGTCGCTGGATCTGCCGGAATATCCGCAGGAGGGGTATATTGTAGATAAGGGGGACTATATTATTGTTCACTTCTGATGAAAAACCTGCAATAGGCAGACAGATCAACCGGTTCCTCCTGTGGCTGGACAGGATTCCTCTCTGGTGGACCGGAATTTTGATCGTGGTTGTATTTTTTTCCCCCTATTTTATTCTGGGGGATGGCTGCATCTTTGAGATCAACGATCAGCTGGATGAAAGCATTATGAACTATATGCTTCCCGCCAGACATTTATGGGACGGCAGTACGGTATATCCGGAGATGCTGGGCGGAGTCAATGCCAGCGGTATGCAGCCATCGGCCATTTTATTCCTGCCGCTGTATTGTCTGTTTTCTGCCAGGGTGGCGTTTCTTACACAATATATGATCTGCTTTGTGCTGGCGTTTCTGGGAATGTATCTGTTGGTAAAGGAGAGCACGGAGAGCAGTATTCTGGCGGTGATAGCCGGGGCATGTTTCTGTGTGCTGCCCTTATATCCGGTCTACGGTCTTTCGGAATTCGGCATTCCTTTGGTGGCATATGCCTTTCTGTGTCTGTGGAAACGGAAAAGAATCCTTCCCGCATTGATGTGTACGTTACTGTTCGGCCTGACCAGCCACCTGGTGTATACCGGTTATGTGGTGCTGGGATTGTGGCTTTTGGCACTCCTTGTTGCTTCCTTTCAGAAAAGAAAGAATAAATGGCCGGTTCTGGGATTTGCAGAGTTGCTGGTGACTTATGTCATTGTCAACTGGTCACTGATCCTGGAGATTCTGGTAGGAGACAGCAGTTATGTCAGCCACCGGGAAGAAATGGTGTCTTCCGCGACTCCCTTTTTTGAGACTTTTTGGAGCCTCTTCCGGAACAGCGCACAACACGCACCGTCCTTACATAAATATTTGATCCTGCCGATTGTCATATTCCTGCTTCTGGGAGCATTTTGCAAAAAGGAAGAAACGGACAGAATGATATACAAGGCGGCTGTTATCAACTTTTTATTCCTGATCGGCATCGCATTGTTTTATGCATTTTGTCATATGACGGTGGTCGTTGATTTCAAAAACAGCGTCACGGGATTTTTACACTATTTTCAGATCCACCGGTTCTATTGGCTGTATCCTGCGGACTGGTATCTGGAGTTCGCACTGGCGGCAGCGGTATTGTGGAGAACGAAAGTGCCGCATACCGACAGCAGGATGCTGCCGGGAAAACTGGTGATCCTGGCAGTGTGTCTGTTGCCGACGCTTCAGCTGTTGAAAGTGAATTCCGGAATGTATCTCAATGTGAACCAGATCAATAACGGATCCGGAATCACGGGATATATCTCCTGGGAAAGCTGGTTTTCAGAGGATCTGATGCAGGAGATCGATGATGCGATTGGCCGGGACAAGAGCACCTATCGTGTGGCACATCTGGGAGTCAGTCCCGCACCGGCACTGATGCATGGTTTTTATACGGTGGACGGATATTCCAACAATTATCCTCTGGAGTACAAGCACAGATTCCGGGAAGTTATTGCACCGGAGATTGAGAAAAACGAAGAAGTGCGGGTATACTTTGATACATGGGGGAACCGCTGCTATCTGTTCAACAGCATTACCGGCAATTACATGCGCCTGCAAAAGGGAAACACACTGGTCTATGAAGGCCTGGAATTTGACATGGAGGCATTGCGGGAACTGGGATGTGAGTACCTGTTCTCCGGAGCTGAGATCGGCGATGCCGACAGGATGGGCATGGAACTTGTGGGATACTTTGAAACAGAAGACTCTTACTGGGGGATCTGGGTGTATCGACTGTAACAGCTCCGCTCATAGAATGACAGAATCGTTGCCTTGTGTGCAAGCACCCAGGCACCAATTCTGTCATCCTATGGCTGAACTGTTGCCCCAACTTTCTTAAAATTTCATAAGATTTTTTACTGGAAGAGAAAAGTGTGCTATAGTGTAACTATTCATGGAATCCGCATTGCAGCGATTCTGCGGATGGGGAGTGAATAGTTACTAAATTATATGGCAATAAGCAATAATAGAGATTATATATGAAAGACAGAATCTATATCTGTCACACATACTATCATGTATATGTGACTTTTTTAAAAGAACTGAAATTAAGGGCGGAGGCAGATCCTGCGAAGAAAGCAGGGGCTGCTACTTTAGTGCTGTCCAAAATGTCCAATAATTTCGAGAACCTGAAATCCCGGGTGGAGAGCACGGGACTGTTCGAAGAGGTACTGGAATTCGATGAGAAGCGTGAAGATTTCTTCCCGGAACTGGAAAAATACCGGGAGGACACCGGAAGCTTTCTGGGGAATCTGAAGAACCGGATCCGCTTTACGAAGGAGTATGCCAGACTCGAGGCTTCTTATGTGCCGGTAGATCTTCGGACTTACAAGGACATTTATGTCTACTGCGATTCCGATCCCATCGGCTACTACCTGAATCAGAACCATATCCGCTATCATGCCGTGGAAGACGGCCTGAACTGTCTCAAGAATTTTGACGCGGCGCGATATGACAACCGTGGACATTTTAAGATCAAGGCATTCCTGTCCATGTATCTGAACCTGATCTTTGTTCAGAACGGCTACGGAAAATACTGCATGGATATGGAAGTAAATGACATTTCCGCCATCCGCTATCCCTGTCCCCGATATATTGAACTTCCCAGAAAGCCGCTGGAAGACCGGCTGACAGCGGAGGATAAGCAGCTGCTCCTGCAGGCATTCGTGAGAAATAAAGACGAACTGGAACACCAGATCGAAGAGAGCAATAAGGTGGGAGATAAAATATTGATCCTCACGGATCCGGTATGCGCACTGGATGTGAGAGAACAGATCTTCCGGGATATTATCAAAATGTATGAAAAAGAGGGCACCATATTTTTAAAGCCCCATCCCAGAGACCTGCTGGATTACCAGAAGCTTTTTGCGGAATATCCCCAGTTCGATGCATCCATGCCCATGGAGATGCTGAACTTTTTCCCGAATCTGCGTTTTAAAAAGGTGGTAACCATATTTACGGAGGTAAAGGGACTTCCTTTTGCGGATGAAGCGGTACGCCTCGGACCTGATTTTATGGATGCCTATGAGGATCCACTGATCCACAGACAGAATGAACAGATATAAGTTTGGAGACCGTCAATGATACAGATCATCAAGAAATTACGTGTCCTGCTGGACAAAAAACAGAAAAGAACCATGGTGGGACTCATTATCCTCATGGTGATCAGTGCCTTTTTGCAGACTGCCGGTGTGGGAATGCTGGTGGAGGTCATGCAGATCGTCATTGATCTCGAAGCGGTACAACACAGCCGGGTGGCGGAAGCCTGCTATGAGATCATGGGTGTGGAGAGCTATCGTACGTTCTCCATTATTGTCATGGTGCTGCTGATTCTGGTATTTGTGGTGAAGAACCTGTTTACTTATGTACAGCAGAAGCTGACTTTATCCTTTGTCTATACGAACCAGTTCCGCACTTCCGAGCGCATGATGCGTAATTACCTGCGCAGAGGTTATGAATTTTATCTGAATGCGGATACCGCTGTGGTACAGCGCAGTATCACTTCCGATGTCAACAATATGTATGCACTGATCCTGGCACTGTTACAGCTGTTATCCGACAGCGTGGTTTCCCTGTTTGTCATCAGCTACTGCTTTATTTCCAGCGGTACCATGACGATCCTGATGGCGGTGGTATTGCTTCTGTTGATGTGGCTGATCAAGAGAGTGCTGAAGCCCATCATGTACAAGGCCGGTAAGGACAATCAGGACTATTACAGCAGTCTGTTCAAATGGATCTCCCAGACGGTACAGGGTATCAAGGAAGTAAAGATTTCCGGCAAGGAGCAGTATTTCGTATCCGAGTACCGCAAATGCGGAAAAGGCTACGTGGATGCCGTACAGCGTTACAGCCTGTACAATCAGGTGCCGAAGCTGCTGATCGAGACAGCCTGCGTTGCCACTATGGTAGGATACATGATCTTTCTGGTGGCCACCGGTGTGCCTACAGAAAATATGCTGACAGTGTTCGGAACTCTGGCGGCAGCGGCACTGGTACTGTTGCCCTGCGTGAACCGTATCAACAACCAGATCAATTCCATCGCCTATTTTGAACCTTTCTTCATGGGTGTCAGCGATAATTTACAGGATGAGATCAACGGACAGAATATCGACATGTCCTTTGCTACCGATGAAGATGAAAAGCTGGATGTAAAAGAAAGCATCGAGATGAAAGATATTACTTATGCCTATCCCAATACGGAGCGTCTGATCTTCGACCATGCGGATCTGAAGATCCCGGTGGGTGCATCGGTAGGTATCGTGGGTACTTCCGGCGCGGGCAAGAGTACCGTGGTGGATATTCTGTTGGGACTGCTGGAGCCCAGTACGGGACATATCTATGCAGACAGCGTGGATGTAAAGGAACCGGGCAATTACCGGAAATGGCTGAAGAATATCGGCTACATCCCCCAGATGATCTTCATGCTGGATGACACCATCCGTAAAAATGTAGCCTTCGGTGTGCCGGAGGACAAGATTGATGAGGACAGACTGTGGGAAGTATTGAAAGAGGCACAGCTGGATGAATTTATCAAGACTCTGCCGGAAGGTCTGGAGACTGGCATCGGCGAGCGGGGCATCCGCCTCTCCGGAGGACAGAGACAGCGTATAGGTATCGCCAGAGCGCTGTATAATGATCCGGAGGTACTGATCCTGGATGAGGCCACTTCCGCACTGGATAATGATACGGAAGCAGCCATCATGGAGTCTATCAACCGACTGCACGGCCGCAAGACCTTGATCATTATCGCCCACAGATTGCAGACCATTGAAAAATGTGACATTGTCTATCGGGTAGAAGACGGCAGAGCAAAAATAGAACGGGGAAATCTGTAACGCCTATGAGTAAAAAACTGAGCATCATCGTGCCCGTCTATAATATGGCGACGGAGGGAAAACTGAATTATTGTCTGGACAGCCTGGTGGGACAGACCATCCGGGGACTGTACGATTATGAGATACTCTGCGTGGATGATGCTTCTACAGACGATTCTCTGGAGATCCTGCTGGATTATCAGAAGCGTTATCCGGAGCTGGTCTGTGTCATTCCGAACCCTGTGAACTTAAGACAGGGCGGTGCCAAAAATGCCGGACTGCGGGTGGCGCAGGGGGAATGGATCGGTTTCATCGACAGTGATGACTGGGTGTCACCGGACTATTACGAGAAGCTTCTGAAAAAAGCGGAAGAGGCCGGAGCGGATCTGGTGGGCTGCGATTACAGTCTGGTGGATCATCATACCTTTGAGGTCGGGAAGGTCATCGTCAACAATACACCGGATCAGACCGGGGATCTGACGAAGGAAAAGCATGAGAGACTGTTCATGCGTCCCGGCAGTATGGTGCTGAAAATTTACAAACATAGTGTGATCCGGGAGAATCATCTGGATTTTCCGGAGCATATTTTCTACGAAGACAACTGTGCAGGCCCCTTGTGGAGCCTGTACTTTCGACGTTTTGAGAGAGTGGAGGAACCGCTGTATTATTATTACCAGCATGCGGTGTCCACGGTACATCACATCACGGAGGAAAAATGCCGTGATCGTATGAAAGCAGCAGAACTTTTGTACACGGAATGCGAGAACAGAGGGTTCCTTGCGGAATACCGGGAGCAGATCGAATACCGTTTTACGGAGCTGTATTATGTGATCACTTTATTCTCCTATCTGTCGGGAGTGGAGAAGCCGAAGCTGTCTTTTGTAAAAGAACTACGGGAGGGGACAGAACGACATTTTCCGGAGTTCGACAGGAATAAATATTATCTGGAATATACCGGGCCGGAGGAACGCAAATTCATCGCCATGCAGAAAAAGAGCGATCTGCGGTTCTATCTCTATTACAGGATCCGGCAGTTTGTATGGAAGCTACGGGCCTGAAGGGCGGCCATGGGGCATGAGAAAGATGAGGTTAGGAAAATGAGCAGATTAGCGATTATCACCGCCAGAGGTGGGAGCAAGCGGATCCCGAAGAAAAATATCAGAGATTTTTGTGGAAAACCGATTCTGGCATATTCCATCGAGGCGGCATTGTCCAGCAGACTTTTTGACCATGTGATGGTATCCACGGACGATACGGAGATTGCGGAGATTGCGAAAAAGTACGGTGCAGAGGTGCCGTTTTTCCGCAGTGAGGCAACTTCCGGAGACTTTGCCACCACCAATGATGTGCTGGCGGAAGTGTTGGCGGAATATGAGAAGCGTGACATGCATTTTGATGTGGCATGCTGCATCTATCCCACAGCGCCTTTTGTGACAGCGGAAAAACTGAAAGCAGCGGTAGAACAGCTGGAAGCAAGCGATGCGGACACCCTGATTCCGGTGGTCAGCTTTTCCTACCCGCCTCAGCGGGCCATGGTAGTGGAGCAGGAACGGTTGGTATTTAAATATCCCGAATATCTGGACAGCAGATCCCAGGACCTGCAGCCCCATTATCATGATGTGGGACAGTTCTATGTCTTCCGTACGGACCGCTTTGCAGTGAATAAGAAGCTGATGGTGGGAAATATTCTGCCCCTGATCGTATCGGAACTGGAAGTGCAGGATATCGATAATCTGACGGACTGGAAGATCGCAGAGATGAAATACCGTCTGATGACGGAGGAAAAATAATCCCGGAGGAATCTGAGACTATGGCAACAGGCAGACTGGCAGTATTGTCCAATGTAAATATGAATATGGTGATCCGTATGTTACAGAAACAGGCGGAAGTCTACGATGCGGAAGGCTATGGAAATGAACTGGGAGCTTTGCTGAACCCGGCTTCCTCCTATCATGCGTTTCAGCCGGACATTACCTTTCTGATCATGGATCTGGCAGAACTGCTGGAACATGACTATGATCCGCAGACAGCAAAAGAGCGGATCGGAAACTGGTTTCAGACGCTGGAAGGCTGTCTGCCGGAGCATGGTGTGTTCTATGTCTCCGATGCATATCTGTGGGCGGTGGAACTGGCTGTGCTGGCGGATCCGGAACGCAAACAGCAGCTGGAGAGTTTGTGGAGTGCTGCACTGCAGCAGCTGACGGAGAAACATTCCAATGTGCGGATATTTCCTTATCGCCGGATCATAGAGCATCAGGGCGAGGAGAAGGCGTTTTCCCTGAAAATGTGGTATATGGGAAAAGTATTGCTGGGGATGGAGACCCAGTCTCTTCTGGCGGAAAAAATATTACAGCAGGCGGAACTGGAGGATCGCACCCCAAAAAAGGTGCTGGTTCTGGATTTCGGCGGGCAGTACAAGGAGCTGATCGCGCGCCGCGTGCGCGAGCACGGCGTCTATTCCGAGATCCGTTCGTGCAAAATGCCCGTGGAGGAGATCCGTGCGATGGCGCCGAAGGGCATCATCTTCACCGGTGGGCCGGACAGCCCGGAGAGGCGGATCACACACCGGTGCTTTTGTCGGAAGACCACAGCGGTCTGGCTTATAAAAATCTGCAACGGGTCATAAAGCTGATGCAGGAACAGGGTGTGCTGTTAGCCATAGCATCCAAAAATAATGAAGAGGATGCCATGGAGATCTTGGAACATCATCCCCATATGCTGCTTAGGCCGGAAGATTTCGCAGCCCGCAGGATCAACTGGGACCCGAAGCCGGACAATATCCGTAAGATGGCGGAAGAACTGAATCTGGGAACGGATTCCTTTGTCTTTTTTGATGACAGCGAAGCGGAACGGGAAATGGTACGGCAGATGCTGCCGGAGGTGACTGTGCCCGATTTCCCGGCAAGACCGGAGGAACTGGCACCCTGCATGGCAAAGATTTATGAAGAATATTTTGCCCGGGCAGTGATCACGAAAGAGGACCGGGAGAAGACCGCACAGTACCGGGCCAATGCCGGCAGAAATGCCATGGCAGAGCAGGCGGTGAGCTTTGAAGACTATGTGAAAAAGCTGGAGATCTGTCTGATCCCGGTGGATCCGAAGGAACATCTGGACCGGCTGACACAGCTTTTGAATAAAACGAACCAGTTCAACCTGACCACCAGACGCTACACCAGAGAGCAGATGCAGCAGATCGTGGAAGATGCCGGAAAGAGAGTATTTCTGTATCAGGTGACGGATGCGTTTGGAGACAACGGAATCGTGGCAGCAGCCATCGTGGATACTGCCGGAGAACTGCCGGAGATCACGGATCTGGTCATGAGCTGCCGTGTCATGGGACGGAATATCGAGAATGCGGTGATCGACCGTATCGAGGAACAGATGCAGGAGGAAGGATATACCGGACTCTGCGGCAGATATATCCCGACAGCCAAGAATAAGCCGGTGGAAGCTCTGTATGAAAAGCTGGGTTACCACAGGACGGAAAGTACACAGGAGGGCGGTACCTGCTATGAGATCACACTGGCAGAGAGACCGGAGAGGGCCTACTGGCTGAAGGAGACTTTATACGATTGACCTGGGGCTGGGTGACGGCTGCCGGACGGAAGACCGGACAGTGGTAAATGTTAGAAAAAATGAGGATAAGCAGAGGATAACCATATGAAAGAGAAGATCATAAAGCTGATTGAAGATGTATTAAAGGTTCCGGCGGGAACCATCACCGAGGATACCATGATCGAAGATGTGGAACAGTGGGATTCCCTGGCGCATGTCATGATCATCGGACAGTTGGAGGAAGAGCTTGGTGTCAGCATTCCCTTAGACGAAGCCATTGATTTAAAAGGAATGCGTGAACTGTTGGAAAAGGCGGGCTGCGAATGAGTGTTACATTAAGAAAAGTGACAGAGGGAGACCTGGAACAGATCATGCGCTGGCGCATGGATCCGGAGATTACCCGCTATATGAATACGGATCCGAAGCTGACTCTGGAAGGGCAGAAGAAATGGTTTGCCAAAGTGCAGCAGGATCAGGATGTGAGCTACTGGATCATTGAGATCGACGGCACAGCAGCCGGCGTCATCAATTACACAGGGCTGACGAATCCCACAGGAGATCTGGGATGGGCCTATTACGTGGGCGAGAAAAAACTGCGCAGCATCCAGACGGCACTGGCGCTGGAGATGAGTATGTATGACCATGCGTTTCTGGATCTTGGGAAAAATGCGGTATACAGTGATGTATTCACCCTGAATCAGGGTGTCATCCAGCTCCATAAGATCTGCGGCTGTGAAGTCGTGGAAGAGAAAAAAGCCCACGTGGTGAAAAACGGAGCTGCTTATGACGTGACATATATGCGCATGACAGCGGAACACTGGAAAGGGATCCGGGACAGCAAGAAGTACGAACATATTGTATTTCCCTAAGGAGGCACTATTATGAACAAAGAGATCATGATCGGGAATCATAAAATCAGTGAAGATTCTCCCACTTTTGTAATTGCAGAGATGTCTGCGAATCATCTGATGGATTTTGACAGAGCAGTGGCTATCATGCAGGCGGCAAAGGATGCCGGTGCGGATGCCATTAAAATACAGACTTACACCCCGGATACCATCACACTGGACTGTGATGATCCCTGCTTCCAGATCACACAGGGAACCATCTGGGATGGAACCACACTGCACAAGTTGTATGAGACCGCCTATACTCCCTGGGAGTGGCAGCCAAAGCTGAAAAAGATCGCAGAGGAGATGGGACTGGTATTCTTTTCTTCTCCCTTTGATCTGACCAGCATTGATTTTCTGGAAGAGATGGAGGTACCGGTGTACAAGGTGGCATCCTTCGAGATTAACGACATTCCTTTCATCCGCAAGATCGCCCGTACCGGCAAGCCGATTATCATGTCTACCGGAATTGCCTATCTGGCGGATATCGAGCTGGCACTGCGTACCTGTAAGGAAGAGGGCAACGAGAATGTGATCCTGTTGAAATGTACCTCCGCTTATCCGGCACCCTATGAGGATATTAATCTGAAGACGATTCCTTCCATGAAGGAAGTCTTTGACTGTGTGGTAGGTCTTTCTGATCATACCATGGGCTGTGCCGTGGCCGGTGCCGGCGTGGCGCTGGGAGCCAAGGTGGTGGAGAAACATCTGACACTGCGCAGAGCAGACGGCGGTGCGGATGCGGCATTCTCCATGGAACCGGAAGAATTCAAAGAGATGGTGGATCACATCCGCATGATCGAGAAAGCAGTAGGAAAGGTGACCTACGATCTGACACCGAAGCAGAAAAAGAGCAGAGAACATTCCCGTTCTCTGTTCGTGGCACAGGATATGAAGGCCGGGGATGTGTTTACTCCGGAGAATCTGCGGTCTGTGAGACCTTCCTGCGGACTGCATACCAGATATTATGAGGAACTGTTGGGCAAACGGATCACCAGAGATGCCAGGCTGGGAACCCCTATGGACTGGTCTCTTGTGGATTTCACAGAGAAGGAACAGCAGTAAGGAGCGGAAATGTATTATTTTCGTGCGGACGGCAGTGCTGTTACGGGGGCAGGGCATCTGATGCGTTGCCTCACGGTGGCACAGAAATTACAAAAAAGAATAGAGCATCCGGAAGAACTCTGCTTTTTGTGCGCGGAGCAGGCATCTGCGGAACTGTTGCAGAGCTGGGACATGCCGGTGAAGATCCTTGGGACGGATCCTGCCGACCTGGAAGGAGAGCTTTCGGCGCTGGAAGGACTGATCCGTGGAAGTGGGCATGTTTTTCTGGTGGACAGCTATGCGGTGACGGATGCTTATTTGCAGGCATTGCACCGGTTTGGCAGGGTGTATCTGCTGGATGATATGCAGCAGCATGCATTTCCGGTGGACGGTGTGATCAATTACAATCTGTTTGCTTCCCGGGAAAAGTATCGGGAACTGTATGGCAGCAGTACCGGACAGTATCTCGGAGCTGCTTATGTGCCGGTGCGGCAGCAGTTCTGTGAGGCGGCGGCACAGTATATTTTGCAGGATGATGTAACGGATATCCTGATCACCACCGGTGGCGGAGACAAAGACAACATTGCGGGAGAAATCCTGCGGGAACTGTGTGAGCACAGTCTGGCGGGAAAAAATATAAGGTATCATCTGGTGGTGGGAAGGTTTAATCCGAACCGGGAAAAATTGGAGCAATATGCATCGGAGCAAAACAACGTGGTTCTGCATTGCGATGTGAAAGACATGGCGGGACTGATGACGGCCTGTCAGCTGGCGGTGACTGCCGGTGGAACGACAATCTATGAATTGTCAGTTCTGGGAGTGCCTTTTGTCTGTTTTTCTTACGCAGAGAACCAGGAAGGGCTGACGGAATGGCTGGGAAAGCAGAAAAAAGCCGGATATGCCGGAAAATGGCATCACGCCCCGGAAGAGACAAGAAAAGCTATCGGCAGTTGGTGCTGGAATGCCTGTGAGAACAGGGAATTGCGGCAGAGAACCTATGAAACGGAGAGAACCCTGATCGACGGGCAGGGGGCTGCCCGGATCGCAGAGATCCTGCGGACGGCGGGAGTGGAAGAATAGAAGGATAATATCTGAGGTTTATGAAGAAAAACGGCAGCTGGAAGAAAAAAATTTTATATAGTGTGACAGCAGCTGTTTTGTTCGTGCTGCTTTTGGTACTGTTTTTTCCGGGGGACCGGGAATATCAGAGGATTCCTTATGATGTAGTGTTTCTGGGAGACAGTGTATATGGTCTGTGCCGTGATGAGACATCCATCGCAGCAAAGCTTCAGGAGAAGACAGGTTTAAAATGCTACAACGGTGGGCTGGGAGGAACGGTTCTTGGCAGAGCGGATGCGGAGAGAAGGCTGGGATATACCAAGGATTCCATTTCTGCGGCCGGACTGGTACGTTCCTTTGTGGTGAAGGATTTCGGTGTCCAGAGGACCGTGCACATCCGAGAAGCAGCCACGGATTATTTTGAGGATACTTTGGGAGATCTGGGACAGATCGATTTTGACCAGGTGAAGATCCTGTTTATCGGTTCCGGATTGAATGATTATCACTCCGGCACTCCCATCGAATCCACGGCAGATCCGTATGATGAATATACCTACTGTGGAGCTATCCGCAGTATTGTGAAGGAGTTGCGGGAAACCTATCCGGAGCTGCGCATTATCTTCATCACCCCGCCCTATACCTGGTATACGGATCCGGAACTGACCTGTGAGGAATATGATCTGGGCGGTGGTGTGCTGGAGGATTATGTCAATGCGGAGATCGGATTGTGTGAGGCTTTGAATGTAGAAGTCATAGACATCTATCATGACTATTATCCACATGACACCTGGGATGATCTGTATCTCTATACCGATGACGGCCTGCATCCCAATGAGGCCGGCAGAGAGAAGATCGCACAGACGATCGCGGAAAGACTAAATAAGGAGTGACAGACGGATGAAGACCCCGTGGGATTTTTTTCAATCTAGCAGAACAAAAATAAAAAATACATGGAAGATCGCCTTTCTCTCAGCGTTTGTACTGGGGATTCTGATCCATCTGCCGGTGATGCTTTCGGATATTCCGAATCATGACGGCCTGAGCAGTATGTATTTTAATCAGAATATGATCACTTCCGGACGATGGTTTCTGTCTGTGGCATGCGGCTTTTCTTCGTATTTTACCATTCCGTGGATCATTGGTCTGATCGGTCTGCTCTGGCTGGCGCTGACGGCGGTGGCATTGACGGAACTGCTGGAACTTGCAGACCCGTTGGTAATCATGGCAGTGAGCGGATTGCTGGTTTCTTTTCCGGCACTGGCATCCACTTTTGCCTATGTGTTTACCATGGATGGCTATATGATGGCACTGTTCCTCGCAATTCTGGCAGTGCTTTTTACGAAAAAACAGAAAAAAGGCTGGCTGGTATGTCTTGCGTTCAGTATGGGGATCTATCAGGCATATCTGCCCTTTGCCATTCTGCTGTGCGTATATGTGATCCTGCTCTTTTTTATGGAAGAGAAGGGCTGGAAGACGAAAGCGTTCTATGTACTTCGTTACCTGGGCATGGGAGTTGCCGGAGCCGCATTGTATTACGTAATCCTGCAGATTCTGTTGAAATTACAGGGAAAGGTGCTGGATACCTATCAGGGGATCAATTCCATGGAGCAGGGAGGTTCCGGTCTGGGGCTGTTTGCAACGATCCGGGGAATGTATGTTGATTTTCTGGCATTTACGGTGCATGGAAATGTGCTGGTGAACAATATTTTCTCTTTTACGGCCTGTGCGGCACTGGTGCTTCTGGTGGCTTATCTGCTGGTGAGAAGCATGCTGCAAAGAAAATGGTGGAAGAATCCGGCATTTTTCGTTATAATAATTCTGTTGGCGGCGGGACTTCCGCTTTTGACCAATGTGATTCTGGTGATTTCTCCGAATCTGACCTATCATTTGCTGATGCGGTATCAGTGGGTATTATATCTGATCCTGATGCTGGCATTTGTGGACAGATATGCGTCGGAGGACGGGAAAACAGATATCCAGTGGGTGGCATTACTGGCGGCCGGAATCCTGGTATTCAATTATGGAGTATCGGATAATATCGGATATTCCAATCTGGAGAAAAAATACGAGAAGACCTATGCGTACTGTGTACGTCTGTTGGACAGGATCGAGCAGACGGAAGGGTACTATCAGGGAATTCCCATTGCATTGGTGGGTGTCATCGGGTATGATGAATTCCCCACTACGGATATTACCGGAAAAGTCACGGACGGTATGATCGGTCTCAGCGGAGACTATCTGATCTATAAGGGAGCGGATTATCAGGCATTTATGCAGAACTATCTGGGCGCAACCCTGAATTTTCTGGATCCGGATACTGTGGGTGAGATTTATATGACGCAGGAATACATTGACATGGATACTTTTCCGGGAGCGAATTCCACCAGGGTTGTGGATGGAATCCTGTATGTCAAGACCGAGAACTGCGGAAGGGATTAGAGGATGTCATTATTATCGATTGTTTTACCGGCATATAACGAAGAACAGAATATTGCCAATACCGCAAAAGTACTGGGGGAACTGCTGGAACAGCACGGGATCGATTATGAGCTGGTATTTATCAGTGATGGTTCGAAGGACGGAACCTTTGAACGCATTAAGGAAGAATCGGCCAAGAATCCGAGAGTACGGGGAGCGGAGTTTTCCCGGAATTTTGGAAAGGAAGCCGGAATTTTTGCAGGCCTGGAGCTGACTACGGGGGATGCGGTGATCGTTATGGACTGTGATCTGCAGCATCCGCCTGAGGTGATTCCACAGATGTGGGAAAAATGGCAGCAGGGTGCCGAGATCGTGGAAGGTATCAAGGCCGACCGCGGTAAGGAGAGTCTGGGATATAAGTTGTCTGCCGGACTTTTTTACAAGATCATGAGCAAACTGATCAAGATGGACATGAATGCTTCTTCCGATTTCAAACTTCTGGACAGAAAAGTAGTACAGGTCCTGTTGGAACTGCCGGAACGCAATACCTTTTTCCGGGCGTTGACCTTCTGGGCGGGGTTCCGTACGGAGACTGTGGAATATGAAGTACAGGAGCGGAAATACGGACAGAGCAAGTGGTCCTTCTGGAGTCTGATGAAATATGCCATTACCAATGCCACTTCCTTCAGCACACTGCCATTGCAGCTGGTGACGATCATGGGCGGGGTATCCATCCTGTTCAGTGTGATCCTGGCGATTCAGACCCTGGTGCGCTATCTGATGGGAACGGCGGTGGAAGGTTTTACCACGGTGATCCTGCTGATCCTCATTATTGGCGGATTTATTATGTTAAGCCTTGGTGTGATTGGCCATTATATTGCCAGAATCTATGAAGAAGTCAAGGGAAGACCGAAATATATTATCAGTCATGTGACGGAAAATGTGCCTGGGACAGCCGTAGGAAGCTGGAAGCGGGAACATAGAGAAAGCTAAAAGACAGTAGAAAAGAGGATGTGTTATGAGAGAGATTGATATTAAGTTTAACGTACCGCCTTATGTGGATAAAGCAGCAGATTACATTCAGGAATGTGTAAAAAATCAGAAGATCTGCGGAGATGGAGAATATACGAAAAAATGTAATGCCTGGATCGAGGAGAGGACCGGAGCCGGAAAATGTCTGCTGACGACCTCCTGCACCCATGCGACAGAACTGGCAGCACTTTTGTGTAACATTCGGCCCGGGGACGAAGTGATCATGCCTGCTTACACCTTCGTATCCACCGCAGATGCCTTTGTACTGCGCGGTGCGGTTCCTGTGTTCGTGGATATCCGCCCGGATACCATGAACATTGACGAGACACTGATCGAGGATGCCATCACGGAGAAGACGAAAGCCATCGTTCCGGTGCATTATGCCGGTGTGGCCTGCGAGATGGACACCATTATGGACATCGCAAAAAGACATAACTTAAAGGTAGTAGAGGATGCCGCACAGGGTGTACTGGCATCTTACAAGGGAAAAGCACTGGGAACCATCGGTGACTTCGGTGCCTACAGCTTCCATGAGACCAAGAACTACAGCATGGGTGAGGGCGGAGCACTGCTGATCCGTGATAAGAAGGATGTGGAAGAAGCGGAGATCATGAGGGAGAAGGGAACCAACCGCAGCAAGTTCTTCCGGGGCCAGATCGATAAATATACCTGGGTAAATTACGGATCTTCCTATCTTCCCAGTGATATGAATGCGGCTTATCTCTATGCACAGCTGGAGATCGCTGATGAGATCAATGAGGCAAGACTTGCCTGTTGGAACCGCTATTATGAGCAGCTGCTTCCCTTAAAGAAAGCGGGAAAGATCGACCTGCCCACCGTACCGGAAGGCTGTGTGCATAATGCGCATATGTTCTACATTAAGGCAAGAGATCTGGAACAGAGAACAAGATTTATCAGCTATATGAAGGAGAACGGTGTGCTTACGGTATTCCATTATATCCCGCTGCATACTTCTCCCGCAGGACAGAAGTTCGGCCGGTTCCACGGCGAGGACCGTTATACTACCAGAGAGAGCGAGCGCCTGGTAAGACTTCCCATGTACTATGGGCTGACACTGGATCAGGTGGATTTCATTTGTGGACTGGTGAAAAACTTTTTTGAATTAGAGGAGCAGTAACATGCAAAAAATTGGCAGAGCGTCTGCACAGGTTGCAGGCAGATTTCTGTTCCTGGGTGTCTCCGTGCAGATTCTTCTGGGAATTTGCTGGGGCGTCAGATCCTTTGGAATTTTTCCGGAATTCGGCGATAGCTACACATGGCTGAAAGCGTCAGAGACACTTGTGTGTGATGACTACATGGGGATCGGCTACCCTCTTTTTCTGATGCTTGTAAAAGGGATAGAATCCATAAGTTCTATCCCTTATACTTTTTTTGTATATACGGTACAGATCCTGATTGCATTTTATGCCGGTGTAGTATTTTTACGGGCATGCGGAGTGACAGGGAAAAAGATATTTTTGTGTTGGGGAAGCCTGGCGCTTCTGACCTTTCCCTGTGCCATGCAAAGTCATCTGGCCGTATTGCCGAATTCTCCGGGATATTCCTTTTTACTGCTGGAACTGTCGGCGGTGATCCGGATCCTGCGGCAGGATGCTGTGGCGGAGGATGGTGAGACGACAGCGCCGGCCAGACCGTTACATGG
>OJNI01000956.1_pt1 | contig 17873 bp, 17 predicted proteins | sample 1597441 | NCBI WGS metagenome assembly OJNI01 (sample SAMEA2452131, study PRJEB22498) | human gut metagenome | reverse complement strand
CTTTAGACTTTGATGATATAATAAATCTTACAATAAAAATACTAACAGAAAATCCAGATGTACTAGATTATTACACAGAAAATATAATGTCAGCCATAGATAGATATTTTGCAATAAAAACATCAAGAACATTAGAAATACAGTTAAAAAATCTCATATTAGCAGACGACATAGAAAAATGTGAAGAAAATATCGAAATATTTAAACAGCAATATTTGCACAACCAATTAGTATTGGAAGTGTTTAAAAGACAAGAAGACGATATAAAAAAATTGTATAGATACAATTACGACATAAGAAAATTATTATATCAATATTATGCAATAAGAGAAATTAAGAGACATATAAACAGATTAAACGAAAGACAACCATTACAAGAAAATATAGATAATGTAATAGAACATTTTATAGAATATATAAGTTCATTTGAAAGAGGCTTAACATATTCAAAAAAAGGCTGGGTAAGGCCTATGAATATACTTTATGAGATATATCCAAAGAAAATGAAGGAATATTTATAATGAAAAGAAATAATAAAAAATTAGATTCCAAAGATCCAAGATATATGACAGAAGAACAAGAGCAAATAGTAAATTTAATACTTAGTAATAATGAATTAAAAAGTGGAAAAGATGTATCAAATATATTTAATGAACTTAGAGGAAAAGTAATACAGAGATTATTAGATGCAGAAATGGAAGAATTCTTAGGATATGATAAAAGTAAGCATGGAGAAAAAGAAAATAAAAACAGAAGAATACGTAGATTGTTTATATGCACCAGTAAAAAGAGATTTAATAAGTGAAAAAGTAGCAATATATGTAATGCTTGGGATAAACAAAGATGGCAAAAAAGACGTATTAGGAATATGGATAAATGAAAATGAATCCGCAACATTTTGGACAGAAGTATTTGAGGAAATAAAAGCAAGAGGAGTCGGAGAAATATTATTTATATCATTAGATGGATTAAGTGGACTTTCAGAAGCAATAGAGAAAATATATCCAAAAGCAAAAACGCAAAGATGTATTGTTCATATAGTGAGAAACATATATGGAATATTAGACAAGAAGAAATCAAAAGAAATAATAGGAGATTTAAAGAAAATATATACAGCAAGTAATGGGAATAATGCAAAATTAGAATACGAAAACTTTATCGAAAAATATAAGTCAAACGAGAAATTAATAAAAAAATTAAATAGTGTTATAGAACACATATTTAATATATTTGAATATCCCATAGAAATAAGAAAGATAATATATACAACAAATCCAATAGAAAGCTTAAATAGTAGTTTAAGAAAAGTAACCAGAGGAAAAGGCTCATTTATAAGTAAAGAAGCACTATTAAAAGTATTGTACTTAAGAATAAAAGACTTGGAAAAAAGCTGGTCAAAAGGAACAAGAAACTGGGAAAATGTAAAACACCAATTAATTGAATTATACGGTGAAAGGGTATTAAAATATTATTTTAATACATAAAAATATATACAATAATACAAATTTGTTATATTATTGTATATATCTAAAATTAATTATAAAAATATGATTTTACACAGTTAAAATTAAACGCTCAACACTGGACTCTAGAGCGTAAAATTTTGTCGAACGATTATGGTTAAATTTTATCTAAAAGTATTGCATATTTTGAAATATATAGTATAATAGTAATGGAAGAGATTCACTAAATCACAAACTTTCAAACAAGAATGAGCAATCAAAGATTGCAAAAAAAACAGGCATTTGCGGATGCCTGTTTTTCAATTATCGAAATAAATCGATAATCTCTTTTAATACTTTTGCAATCTTTAAGAAATACTTACATACAATAAGTATGCTATGTAAAAACTTAAAAGAATGCTTAGTATTTTTCTTCCTGCGTTTACGGAGATTCACTACAATCACCTCCTCTCTGTTACAAGAATGACATAATTATACTACGTAATAACCGCGAAGTTTGTCAAAACGTGGCAGTATAGTAAAAAAAGTTCGAATTCACACAATGTTCATTGAATTATTGGGAAAATAATGATAAAATATTTCTGCAAATAAAAAGTTGAAAGGAACGTAAAAATGAAAAAAGCCTTAGTAAAAGATAGTATAAGACAAATAAAAAACACTTTTAAAAGATTTTTGTCAATTGTTTTAATAGTGTTTTTAGGTGTAGGCTTTTTTGCAGGAATAAGAGCTACAAGCCCAGATATGAAAGATACAGTAGACACATATTACGATTTACAAGATGTAATGGATATAGAAGTTCTTTCAACATTGGGATTAACCCAAAATGATATAGAAGCCTTAAAAAATGTTGAAGGAATTAATGAGGTAGAAGGCAGTTATAGCTTTGATGCAACTGTAAGCAACGAAGAAAAAGAATTTGTTATTAAAGTCAAGGCAATGCCCGAGAATATAAACAAAATCAAGTTGATGAATGGAAATTTTCCACAAAATAGTGATGAGGGAGTGGTGGAAGAATCGTTTTTAATTGGTACGGGATATAAAATTGGGGATTATATAGAATTAAACCCAGAAAAATTAGAATTAGGACAAGACGAAAATACAGATGTAATAAATGAAAAGAAGATAAAAATAGTAGGAGTTGTAGAATCTCCCGAATATATATCTAGATCAAGAGGAACAAGTAAACTAGGTGCAGGAAGCATCAATTATTATATGTTCATACCAAGAGAAAATATAAATATGGACGTATATACAGTTGCATATATAACAGTGGATGGGGCAAAAGAGCTTGCAACGTATAATCAAGATTATAAGGATTTAGTATCACATGTAAAAGATAATGTAGAAGCAATTTCGGATGAAAGAAAACAGGCAAGATATAACGAAATTATAGAAGAAGCAAATAAAAAATTAGATGATGCGCAAAACGAATATAATGACAAAAAACAAGAAGCAGAAGAAAAAATAAACGATGCTGAAAATCAAATTGAAGATGCGAAAAGACAAATAAGAAATGCGCAAACAACATTGGAAAACAACATAGCCAGTACAAATAATAAATTTAAAGAGGCAGATAATCAAATAAAAGAAGCAGAAAGTCAAATACAGAATGCAAAAATACAATTAGAAAATCAAAGACAACAAATAGAAATGATGCCCGAATCACAAGAAAAAGAATATGCAAAACAACAGTTAGAAATGGCAACAAAACAAATAGAACAAAATGAAACAAATTTGAATAATCAAAAAGCAGAACTAGAAAGTAACAAGAAGAAAGCAGAAAATGAATTTGCATCAGCTAGAAGAAGAATAGAAAACTCAAAAACAGAAATCTCGGAAAATGAATCAAAGCTAGAAGATTCAAGAAAAGAGGCAAATGAAAAATTAGAAGAAGCACAGCAAAAAATAAATGATGCAAGAGAAGAAGTAAACAAAATAGAGAAACCAACTTGGTATATATTAGACAGAAACTCTAACTATGGATATGCAGAATATATACAAGATACAGACAGAATAGCAAATATAGCAAAGGTATTCCCAGTAGTATTTTTCCTTGTTGCAGCACTAATCAGTTTAACATCAATGTCAAGAATGATAGAAGAACAAAGAACTCAAATAGGAACACTAAAAGCACTTGGATACAACAAATCACAAATATCAATGAAGTATATAATTTATGCACTTCTTGCAACAATAATTGGTGGAGTAACAGGAATGTGTGTAGGATTTAAGTTACTTCCAAGAATAATTACAATGATGTATCAAATGATGTATACTCTACCAGATGCGGACTGTGTATTTAGACTAAAAATAGGAATTGTAGGACTTGTATTTGCACTAGTATGCACAATAGGAGCCACAATTTACACTTGCATCAAAGAACTAATAGAAAAGCCAGCAACACTAATGTTGCCCAAAGCACCAACCCCAGGCAAGAGAATACTATTAGAAAAAATAACATTTATATGGAAAAGAATGAAATTTACAAACAAAGTAACAGCAAGAAATTTGTTTAGATACAAGAAAAAGTTTTTAATGACAGTGATAGGAGTAGCAGGCTGTACATCATTAATAATAGCGGGTTTTGGAATAAGAAATGCGATTGGAAATATGATACCAGATCAATTTGGAGAAATATTTAAATATGATGGGACTGTTAGCTTAAAAGATGACCTAGATCTAGAAGAAATAGCAAATGAAGAAAATAAAGTAAAAGATATTGAAAAAGTATCGAAAACATTAACTTGTTATATGACAGCAGTGGAAACTACTCAAATGGAAAGTACACAAACTATAAATCTGATGGTGACAGATAAAATAGACGATTTAAAAGAATTTGTAAATCTAAGAGCTAGAAATAACAAGAAGAATGAGTATACGTTAGGAAATGATTCTGTAATAATATCAGAAAAACTTGCAAAATTATTAAATGCTAATGTTGGAGATAAAATAACAATAAAAGATACAGATGACATAGAAAAAACAGTAACAGTTGGTAATATAACGGAGAACTACATATATCATTATATGTATATGTCAAGCGATTTATATAATTCAATATATGGAGAAAATGAATATAAACCAAATACGATTCTAATAAAAGAAGAGCAAGGAATTACACTAGATGAAGAAGATGATATAGGAAAAACAATTCTAGCAGATGAAAACAATGTAGTAGGAGTGACTTTCTTATCATCAACCAAAGACGTATTCTCAATGGTAATGGATAAAATGCAACTGGTAGTATATATTCTAATAATTGCAGCAGGATTGCTAGCGTTTGCAGTGTTATATAATTTATCGAATGTAAATATAAGCGAGAGAATAAGAGAACTTGCAACAATAAAGGTACTGGGATTCTATAACAAAGAAGTGTTTAACTATGTAGCAAAAGAAACAAGAATACTAACGATAATAGGAATATTACTAGGTCTTTTGGGAGGATATTTCCTAGCAATGTATGCTGTAAAAACTTGTGAATTAGATATGCTTATGTTTGATTACAATATAGGAATAATGAGTTTTATATATGGAATAGTAATAACAATAGTATTTGCAGAAATAGTGAATATTGCTGTAAATCGTACATTAAAGAAAATAAGTATGACCGAATCGTTAAAGAGTATAGACTAAACCGTAATAAGAATTTAATTTTAAAGCATAAGCTCAAGTGTTAGAACGTGATAATTAGAGAGCAATAAATGTATTAAATTGTTTTGATATAATAGTTTTGGAGGTTGATATTTATGGCAGAATTGACACATGTATATTTAATTAGACATTCTGAGCAATTAAAAATAATGAACAAAATAGTAAAAAATGAGGAAAGTCAAATAAGTAACGAAAAAATAATATTATCTGTAGAAGGAGAAAAGAAAGCACAAGAAATTAGTGAATTAGAAGAATTAGATAAAATAGATACACTATGGTCTAGCAATTATGTCAGAGCTATTGCAACTGCTAAGTATATAGTAAAACAAAATAATATAGAAATTAATATAGACGAAAGCTTTAATGAAAGAAAGTTACGGGGATTTGGAACAACTAAATGAGTTAGGAAAGCATAAACAAAATTCTTTCACGATAGAGCAGATGCTAGATGAACACTTGAAAAATGTTGGCGGAGAAAGCAGAAAAGAAGTAACTGACAGAATGGAGAAAGCATTTAATCGTATTTTATCTGAAAATTCTGGAAGAAACATAGCTATTGTGAGTCATGGAGCTTCTATTAAGTTCTTATTGATGAAGTGGTGCAGTTTAAATAAAGACAATCAACTTGAGTTTAAGAAAAAAGAAATTAAACTGAATTCTCCGGGAGTATTAAAGCTAGTATTTGATGATGAAAATCTAGTAGAATTAGCTCAAATAGTATAGAAAACACAACTAAATTATTGGTAAAATTTGCTAAAAGTCTTGTAAATACGGGTAAAACGTAGTATAATAAACAGGCAATAAGCAAGGAAGGAAGAGATAAATGGCTTACATAGAATTTAAAAACGTAGTCAAAGAATATATAGTCGGAGAGAACAGCATCAAAGCATTAGACAACGCAAACTTCGAAATAGAGAAGGGAGAACTAGTTGTAATAGTAGGACCAAGTGGAGCTGGAAAAACTACAGCACTAAACGTTTTAGGTGGAATGGACAATGTAACTTCAGGAGAAGTCATAATAGATGGACAAAGAGTTGACAAATATTCGGAAAAAGAACTAACACATTATAGAAGAGAAGACATAGGATTTGTATTCCAATTCTACAATTTAGTACAAAATCTAACAGCACTAGAAAACGTAGAACTTGCAACTCAAATATGTAAAAAGCCACTAAATCCAAAAACAACAATAGAAAAAATAGAAAAGACAACTTCCCATCACAACTTTCTGGAGGAGAGCAACAAAGAGTTGCAATAGCAAGAGCAATAGCAAAAAATCCAAAAATATTATTATGTGATGAGCCAACAGGAGCGCTAGACTATAATACAGGAAAACAAATACTAAAATTACTACAAGATACATGTAGAAAAGAAAAAATGACAGTAATAATAATCACACACAACAGCGCAATAGCACCAATGGCAGACAAAGTAATACGTTTCAAAAACGGAAAAGCAGAAGAAATAATTATAAATAAAAAACCACAATCAATAGATGAAATTGAATGGTAAAGAACAAAGGAAATATAAAATATCATAAATAAAATATTTATATTTCCTTTTTGTGTGCTCAAAAACAATAAAATAAGTAAGGACATGAAAAATGAAAATAGCGTATATAAAAGAAAATCTTAGAAAAATCAGAAAAACAAAAAGCAGATTTATTTCACTAATGCTCATAGTAATGTTAGGAGTTCTATTCTTCTCGGGAATGAACTCTGTTTCGCCAGACATGGAAAACACTCTAAACCAATATCTAAAAAACAACAACGTATCAGATATACAAATAATATCAGCATTAGGGTTCTCACAAGATGATGTTGAGGAACTAAGAAAGCTAAATAATGTGGTAGAAGTAAATCCGGGATTTTTATATGATGTAATTTTAGACCATGATGGAAAAAGACTTCCTGTTAGATTGAATTCCATAGAAAAAGAACAAGACGTCAATAAAATGCAAATAATAGAAGGAAGAAATATTGAAAACGATAAAGAATGTTTAGTAGACGAAAGACTAAGCACTATTTATGGTTACACGGTGGGAGATAAGTTAGTATTCCAAAGCGGAACAGAAGATGATATAAACGAAGAAATAACAAATACAGAATACACAATCGTTGGAAAAGCTAGAACACCAGCTTACATATCAAAATTCTATGGTTCTACAAATTTAGAAAACGGAGAACTTATGGGATGTGTGTATGTTTTAAAAGACGTATTTAAATCAGACATATATTCAAATATATATGTAAAAACAAACATATCAAATGACATATTAAAAACTAGTGATGATTACAAAAAAGAGCTAGAGCCAATAGTAAAACAAGTCGATAAATTAGGAGAGACAAGAGCAAAAATAAGATATGAAGAAATATACAAAGAGAATGTTGAAAAATTGCAAGAAGCAAAAGACAAACTTAACGATGCAAGAAATGAGTTGCAAGAAGCAAAAGATGCTTTGTATGATGCAAGAAATCAATTAAACGATTTGGCAAAACAGATATATGATGGAAGCGTAACATTAAGCCAAACAATAACTAGCACAGATGAGATATTCAAAAATTATGATGAAAAATTAAATACTGCAAAGTCAGAGATTGAAAAAAACACAAGTGAATTAAATGATGCAGAAAAACAAATAGAAGAAGGAAAGAAAGCCTTAGAAAATGCAAAAAAAGAATATCAAGAAAGCGAACAGCAATTACAACAACTGGACAATCAAATCAATCAAATTCTTTATACATTAGCAAGTATGGATAAGACATCAGGAGAATATGCCGTACTAAAAAGAAAGCTAACATACTTAGAAAACGTGTACTCTAAAGGCACTGAAAAATTAGCAGAAGCAAAGGAACAAATTGCAAAAAGTGAGCAAGAATTAAACTCAAAAATAAAAGAATTAGAGGAAGCAAAACAAAAATTAAATATAGCTCAGGAACAAATCGAAGCAAATGATAATGAATTAAAAATGCAAAAAACCAGCTATCTTGTTCAAATAAATGCAAGTAAAAACAGCTTAAATTATTATCAAGAAATCCTTAGAAAAGGAAATCTAGAATATTTTGACAAGCAAAAAGAATATCAAAAAGAATCAGAAAAAGCCATGAAAAAAATAGAAAAAAAAGAACAGGAAGTAAAAGACGCGGAAGAAACCTTAGAAAAATTAGATGGCAAATGGCACGTTATAGGGTTATATGACAACCAAGGATTTGTAGCATTCAAAAATGACCTAGAAAAAATAGGAATAATGGGAAAGGTATTTCCAGTAATATTCTTTGTAGTAGCTGCACTAGTCTCGATTACAACAATAGCAAGAATGATAGAAGAAGACAGAATGACAATAGCAACAGAAAAAGCGCTAGGCTACAACAAAATGTATATAGTGGCAAAATATGTGTTATATTCATTGCTATCATCAACACTAGGATTGATTTTTGGAACACTGATAGGAAGCTATGTAATAACAAATGTGCTATTTTCAGCATATAGATCATTATACTCTATTCCAGACTTATTAATGAATGTAAATATTACATGTCTGGCAATAGCAACAGTAATAACCTTTACATCAACAGTAGTATGTGCAATAATAGTTACAATAAAAGAGGTAAAAGGAAGCACTGCAGAATTAATGAGACCAAAAGCGCCAAGAGAAGGAAAACAAGTATTTTTGGAAAAAGTACCAGGATTTTGGGAAAGACTAAGCTTCTTATTTAAAATAAGTATAAGAAATATATTTAGATACAAACGTAGATTATTCATGACAATAATTGGAATAGCAGGATGTACAGCATTAGTGTATACAGGAATATCGCTAAAAAATTCGATAGACGAAATAGGTGGCAAACAATTTGGAGACATCAAATTCTACAACATGCAGATTAATTTAAAATATGACATGACAGATGAAGAAGTTGCTCAAGTAGTTGAAAACACTAGAAAAATAGAAGAAATTACAGATGCAAATGCTGTAAGAGAAAGATCGACAGATATTGTTGCAAATGGAGTGAATAAATCAATCTTCTATATGGTGGGAGAATCAGATGCGCTTCCAAAATACATAAAATTACAAAACAGAAAAAATAAAGAAAAAATAGACTTAACAGATGCTGGAATAATAATTACAGAAAAACTATCAGAAGAGCTAAAAGTAAAAGTGGGAGACACGGTAACACTAAAAAGTGGAGAAAAAGAAGGCAAAGCACAAATAATAGGAATTACAGAAAACTATTTATATAACTACATTTACATGACTCCTACTGTATATCAGGAAGTATATCATGAGCAAGTTCAATACAACGAAATACTAGCAAACACATTAGAAATAAACAACGAAAAAGAAAACGAATTAGCACAAAAAATAAAAGAAGACTCAAAAATAAGCGGAATAGTATTAATGAGAGTAATAAACGATGAATACAAATCAAGCTTAGGCGGACTTTCTAGTATAGTATTCTTATGTGTGGGATGTGCAAGCTTACTAGCTTTCATAGTATTATTTAATCTAAACACAATAAACATAGAAGAGAGAAAAAGAGAACTTGCAACAATAAAAGTATTAGGATTCTACAATAAAGAAGTATCAAGCTATGTATTTAGAGAAAACATAATATTATCAATAATAGGAGGAATAGTAGGATTATTCCTAGGAATGTTAATATTAGGACCAATAATGAAAAGCGCTGAAGTAGAGACAATATATCTTCCAATAACATTAAATTTCTTAACATTTGTATTATCATTTGCACTAACAATGGTATTTACAATAGTTACAGACAAATTAATGAATAGGAGACTAAGAAAAATTGACATGATAGAATCGCTAAAAAGCGTAGAATAATCAAAAAAATAAGTATGCAAAATCAAAGAAAATTGACGGAGCATACTTTTATTTTTAACTATTATATGATAATATTATATTCGAAGAATTGTGGGAAGGAATGGAAAGTAATATGAAAATTGGAATAGATTTAGGTGGAAGCCATATAGCAATAGGACTTGTAGATGACAATCTAGAAATAATAGAAAAAAGAACATATTACATGAATGATAGAGAAGCAGAAAAATTAGAAGACTACATAGTAAAATCAATTAAAGAGGGAATAAAAGAAATAACAAAAAGCGCAGACATAAAACTAGATGAAATAGAACAAATTGGAATAGCTGTTCCAGGAAACCCAAAAGGCGGATGCATAAAAAATGTAGTAAATTTACAAATAGAAGAATTTAACATTGTGGAGCAACTTGGAATAAAAAATATACCAGTCAAATTAGAAAATGATGGCAAATGTGCAGCACTTGCAGAAAAATATAATGGTTCGCTAAAAGAATATAAAGACTGTGTGTTTTTATGTATCGGAACAGGAATCGGTGGAGCAGCATTTATAAATAATACATTTCTAAAACCAACAAGAAATTCAGGATTTGAATTCGGACATATGATAATAGAAAAAAATGGAGAACAATGTAAATGTGGTAACAGAGGATGCTTTGAAGCATATTGCTCAAAAAGAAAATTTAAACAAGAAATGCAAGAAATGCTAAAAATAGATAGATATGTTGGAGCAAAAGAACTAACAGAAGAAATAGAAAAAAACATAGACAAAAAAGCAGTAAAAGAGTTGTTAGATAAATACGTGGATAATTTGGCAATAGGAATATCAAATATCATAAATATACTAGAGCCAGAAGCTGTATGCATAGGTGGAAGCATGTCTCACTATGAAGATTTGGTGTTAAACAAGTTAAGAGAAAAAATAAGTAGCGGAGAGTATCTATTTAACAAAGAAAATCCACCAAAAATAATAGCGGCAAAAAACGGTAATGATGCAGGAATAATAGGAGCAACCTTGTTGTAGAAAGGACATTAAAATGAGTGTATATGAAGAAACACAAGCAATATTAAATACATATAAAATCCAAGCAAACAAAAGCTTAGGACAAAACTTTTTAATAGATGATTGCGTAATAGAAAAAATAATAGAATCTTCGAATATAGAGAAAGAAGATTTAATAATAGAAATAGGGCCAGGACTAGGAGTTCTAACAGAAAGACTATTAAAAAAATCAAATAATGTAGTAGTCATAGAACTTGACAAAAAAATGATAGAAATATTGCAAAACAGATTTTGCCTAAATAGAAATCTAGAAATAATAAATGATGATGTTTTAAAAGTCGATTTGGAAAAACTAATAAAAAACAAAAAAGAGCAAACAAACATTAATAAGGTAAAAATAGTAGCAAATCTTCCATATTATATCAGCACGCCAATAATAATGAAACTACTAGAAAACAGGCTGGAAATCAGTGAAATAATAGTAATGGTACAAAAAGAAGTTGCACAAAGATTAGGAGCAGAAACAGGGAAAAGAGAAGCAGGAGCAATAACTTATGCAGTTGAGTATTATGCACAAGCAACACCAATAATAGATGTTCCAAAAGGATCTTTTATTCCAAGTCCTAAAGTAGAATCACAAGTAATAAAATTAGAAGTAAGACAAAATCCAAAAATAGAAGTGGAAGACGAAAAATTATTATTCAACATAATACAAAAAAGTTTTATGCAAAGAAGAAAAACTTTGTCAAATGCGCTAATAAATAATAGAATATTAGATAGCAAAGAAGAAGTGGAAAAAATGTTTAAAACATTGGAAATACCAAGCAATGTAAGAGGTGAGAATTTAACCCTAGAAGAATTTGGAAAGATTGCAAATTATGTATACAAAAGATAAAAAATATGTTATAATAATATTTGTAGAAAATTGTAAGAAAGGATAACTATGAATCAGATTTTAGTAACAGAAAAATTGTATATAACACCAGAACTACGAAGAAAAAAGAACATGTACAAAGTAAGATTCTTTTTATCCGTTTTTTTAATTTGCGCATTATTATCTTTTTACATATATAAAGAAAATGACAGAATAAAAAGTGAAGAAGTTTCAAAAACATTATTAGAATCAATGGTAACTAAAAACAACAATGAAGAAACTACGGACAATACAACAAAGAAAATAATTAATGATGTGTTGATAATTGCATTAGACGAGAGGCAAAGCAACACTGAACCAGAAGAAGTACCACCGGTAGAAGAGCAAACATATACAACCGATTCGGGAGAAGATTATGAAGCAGAAGCAATTTTGAAAATACCTTGTATAGACTTAACATATCCGGTATTATCAAAAACATCTGATGAATTACTAAAAATATCACTAAATAAATATTGGGGAAACGGTCCAAACCAAATAGGAAATTATTGTATAGTAGGCCACAATTATGCAAGTGGTAAAATGTTTGGAAAACTTCATAAAATGGGAATTGGAGACACAGCCATATTAGAGAAAGATGGTAAGTCAGTTACATACGAAGCATATGACAAATTTGTTGTAGAGCCAGACGACGTAAGTTGTACCAGTCAATTAACTGGTGGAAGAAGAGAAATCACATTAATTACATGTTCAAATTACGGAACACAAAGATTAATAATAAAATGTAGAGAAATTTAAAACAAAATATTGACTTTTGTGAATTTATTAAATATAATGTAGTCAGAAAAAAACGAAGGAGGAATAAGACATGGCAAAAAAAGAAGAACCAGTAAAGACAATAGTATGGGTATTCTGGATTTTAATAGCTATTATAGGAGTTGGTATGCTATACACAGGAATACAAGGAAGCGTACTAGGAGATAACCTAACAACATCAATAATGCTAGTAGTAGTAGGAATTGTCTTATTATTTATTGGCTTAATAATGGTACTTGGAAAAGCTAATATTCATACAACTGAAATAATAGTCCACAAAAAAGAAGAAGAAAAAAAATAATAAGTACGAAAAAACAAATGCAAATTCTTAAGTACCAAAAAGGATACTTAAGAATTTATTATTTATAAAACATCTATACAGGAGGTAAATATGGAAAACAAGAAATTTTATGTAACAACACCAATATACTATCCAAGCGGAAAATTCCATTTAGGAACAGCATATACAACAGTACTAGCAGACACAGTAAAAAAATACAAAAAACAAAGAGGCTATGACACAAGAATGTTGACAGGTCTTGATGAGCATGGACAAAAAGTTGAGCAAGTTGCTATACAAAGAGGAATGACACCACAAGAGCATGTTGATGATATGGCACAAAGAGCTAAAACCTTATGGAAATTAATGGACATACAATACGATGACTTTATAAGAACAACAGAAGAGAGACATGTAAAAGTAGTACAAAAAATATTTGACAGATTCATGGAACAAGGAGATATCTATAAAGGCGAGTATGAGGGTTGGTACTGTATGCCTTGTGAAACATATTTTACAGAGACTCAATTAGTAGATGGAAAATGTCCGGACTGTGGCAGAGAAGTTAAGAAAATGAAAGAAGAAGCGTATTTCTTTAATATGAAGAAATACCAAAAAAGAATAGAAGAATTCTATGAGCAAAATCCTGACTTCATAACACCAGAATCAAGAAAAAATGAAATACTTAACAACTTTATAAAACCAGGACTAGAGGATTTATGTGTAACAAGAACAACTTTTGATTGGGGAATAAAAGTGCCAAAAGATCCAAAACACGTAATATATGTTTGGTTAGATGCATTAATAAACTATTTAAGTGCACTTGGCTATACAACAGATAACGATGAACTATTCAAAAAATATTGGCCAGCAGACCTTCAAATAGTTGGAAAAGATATAATAAGATTCCATGGAATATATTGGCCAATATTCTTAATGGCTTTAGATTTGCCTATATCAAAAAGACTATATGCACACGGATTCTTAATGATGAAAGATGGTAAAATGTCTAAATCAAAAGGAAATATAGTATATCCAGAAATGTTAGTAGAAAAATATGGATTAGATGCAACAAGATACTTCTTAATAAAGACATTCAAATATGGTCAAGACTCAATATTTACACCAGAAGATTTTGTAAATGCATATAACTTTGATTTATGTAACGACTTAGGCAACCTATTAAATAGAACAATAGGAATGATTAATAAATATTTTGAAGGTAATGTTCCAGACTACAAAAAGTCAGAATCAGAACTAGATAAAGACTTAGAAGAAACAGTTCAAGACAAAATAAAAGAATATGAAGAAAACATGGAAAGTCTACATTTCTCAAACGCATTAGAGAGTATATGGGCAATAATAGCAAAAACAAATAAATATATAGATGAGACAGCACCATGGGCTCTATCAAAAGAAGGAAAGAAAAAAGAACTAGAATCTGTAATGAGCCATCTTGTAGAAAATCTAAGAATAATAGCAATATTAATCAATCCTGTAATGTCACATACATCAGAAGAAATACTAAAACAATTAGGAATAAATGATCAGGAATGTAAAGAATATGACACAATTTATGAATATGGCAAAGTAACAGAAGACCTTAAAGTAATTGAAAAAGGAGAGCCAATATTTGCAAGACTAGAAGCAGAAGAAGAAATTAAATATATACAAGATCAAATGAAAGTATAAAAAGTAATAAAAATAAAAATAAAAACATATATATTGATTAGTAACTTACGCGAGTTGGAGGGACAATATATATGTTTTTTGTTTTGAATAAGAAAAAAATAAATTCATATCTTTTATCGTTGGGAATGGTGGCAATACTTTTTACTGTATCTGTAATAAGTGCAAATAATTTAAAAACAGTTGATACTTCGGCAAATATTTTACAAAATACAACAAACGAAATAGTGGCAAATACTGTGCAATAACAAAAGTTATAAAGGAGAAAAACAATGCCTTTTATAGAGATAATTACAGACACCAAGAGTCAAATACAACTAAATAAGAGCATAAAAAAAGAACAAGTGAATAATTGTGAAATACTTTATATAAAAGAAAAAAATATAGATAACATAAAAAATATAAAATTAGAAACATTAGTGATTAACAAAAAGATTGAAGACATGGAAAAAATATCGAAAATAATTGAAAATACAAAAAATGTAATAATAAATTTAGATTTCAATAAAATCGAAAAGCAGAATAAATTTATATCATATGGGTATAATTCGAAAAGTGATATTACAATATCAAGCATAGATGAAGACGAAGCGTTAATATATATTCAAAAGGAAATTACTAGTATATTTGGAAGAAAAATTGAACCACAAGAAGTAAAAGTAAAACTAAAATCTGATATAAATATATATAACATTATGATAATAATAGCCCTAAACGTGCTATATACTAGGTAAAAATAGAAAAATTTTCAAAAAAATTCAAAAAAATCAACTTTTTATGTAGACAAAACCAAAAAATGGTAGTATAATAGGTAATGTAGGTTAGACAAAACTAAAAAATACAAATACTTTAAAAAAGTAAGAGGAGGAAATTAAAGTTGGATACAGTTTATTTAGAAAACAACCACATAGTATTAGTGGGAAAGGTAACTAGCGACAAAAGATTTAGTCATGAAATATATGGAGAAAAATTCTATGTATTTGATTTAAGCGTTCCACGTTTAAGTGGAAATTCTGATATTATACCAGTAACAATATCAGAGAGACTAATGGTAAATGGAGAATTACCATTAAACACAAAGGTTACAGTAGAAGGTCAATTTAGATCTTACAACAGTTATGGAGAAGGCAGAAACAGATTAGTATTAACAGTATTTGCTAAAAACGTAACACTACTAGAAGACCAAGAAAATGAAGTAGAAGCAAAAAAAGATTTCATTTCAAACGAAGTAACATTAATTGGTTACATTTGTAAAAAGCCAATTTACAGACAAACTCCATTTGGAAGAGAAATTTCAGACATATTATTAGCAGTTAACAGAGCCTATAACAAATCAGACTACATACCATGTATAGCATGGGGAAGAACAGCAAGATTCTGTGAAAATATGGAAGTTGGAACAGAAGTTAAGATTATAGGTCGTGTTCAATCTAGACAATACGAGAAAAAATATGAAGACGGAACAATCGAAAACAAAGTTGCATATGAAGTTTCAGTTGGTAGCTTAGAAGTAGTAAACCAAGACGGCGAAGAGAAAAAAGAAGAAACAACAGCAACAGAAGAAAATCAAGAGGCTATATAATTAGATAAAATGAAATAAATAAATTCCTTTAAGATAAGAAAGAAGTGTTTTTACAAAAGTAAAAGCACTTTTTTCTTTTAACAAACTTGATTGGAGTAAAAAATTACAGTATAATGATTTTGGAGAGATATAATTATGATAGATTTACATATGCACACAAAATATTCAGATGGAAGCGATAGCCTTTGTGAGCTATTAACAAGAGTAGAAAATAAAAAACTAAATACAATATCAATAACAGACCACAACACAGCACTTGCTTATGAAAAAATGGAAAAAATAAACCAGGTGTTGATGTCGGAAGTGGGTTTGGAAATTTACAAATAAAAGATGAGATAATAGAAGACTGGGTAGAAAATATAAAGATATATAATTAAAGAAGGAGAATTGCATGAAAAAACCAATATTAACATTTTTAGGAAGAGATTCTGGATTTGGAAGAGAAAATAACTCAGTATATGTGGAAATAGATGATAAATTGGTAATAATAGATTGTGGATTTACTGTATTTGAAAAATTAAAAGAAAAACTAAAACTAGAAGAATATAAAGAAATAGATGTAATTATTACACATTTGCATAATGACCATGCTGGCTCATTAAGCCAACTAATACTGTATTTATATTTCATATACAACAAGAAAGTAAATATTATAAGCAAATGTGAAAAAATGAAGGAATATTTAGAAATAACAGGAACGCCAGAAGAAGCATACACATTACAAGAAGAAAAAGAATATGTTGAAATTATAAAAACCGAACATACAAAATATTTAGATGCATATGGATGTAAACTAACAATAAAAGGAAAAACAATAATATATACAGGAGATACAAACACGTTAGAACCATATAAACCATATATAAAAAGTGCAGATGAACTATATGTAGACGTTTCAAAGTTTCGGAGGAGCGCATTTAAAAATAGATAATATCATAGAAGAACTAAAAAGAATAAAGCAAAATGGAACAGATATTTATTTAATGCATATGGATGATAAGGAATATATCAAACGAATAACAGAAAGTGAGTTTTTTACAGAGTAAAGGAGAACTATAAGAATAATGAAAATCCAAGAGTTGTAGGAACATCACATATCGGCAACTTAATAAGTATAATAAAAGAAAGAGAGAACAAAAAAGATGGAATTGGAATCAAAAATTATATTAAGTTAGGAGAAAATGAAATAATAGATTATTGATATAAACACGCGAAAATCAAGAAATATAGAACTTATATAAAAATAGAAGAATTGACATAATACTCTAAAAATGGTATAATATAGGTACATTAATTTTTTTTCAAAAGGGAGGGCTTTCCGTGATTACGACGAAACGGTGCATTTTGATTGCAGAAAAATGTGAATTCTTGGAAAGATTTGAAGCAACTGAGTTCGCTGATATTTCTGAGATTCAGAATGTGTGGAAGAGAAACAAAACTCCGATTGTTTCGGATAAACTTGTGGCAAACAAACTGGCAGGATATAATGTCCTGAATGTTCCGGAAGAAATTATTGGCAATGTGGAAGCATTTACCGATTTCTGCCATGAAAATGGTTTTGAATGTGGTGAATTCATTAGCGGAATTACCTATGACACTGCACAGGAAAGATGCTTTATGTGCGAACTGGCAAGACATCGTGGAATGGGTGATTTGGTTCGGTACAATCAGTATGTTGAAA
>OJNI01000930.1_pt1 | contig 18111 bp, 13 predicted proteins | sample 1597441 | NCBI WGS metagenome assembly OJNI01 (sample SAMEA2452131, study PRJEB22498) | human gut metagenome | reverse complement strand
TTACCTCCACATTCTTTTTTATTTTGAATGTCCGCAAAATCCGTCCTACATCCATACGTCGTGTAGAGTAGGAAAATACCGCCTTGCTGTATTTCTGCAGTAGGTTTGTATAGTCCCCTCTCAGAACCGTGCTTACTCCTCTCGAAGTACACGGCTCGCCATCATTACTCAATTTCTAAAAACTCACCTATGAATATTTTTATGACAGTCTCGGCAAAGTACTAATGTTTTGCGTTTCTTTGCAAGCATTGTCCTTTCCCATAAACTTTTACCTTTCAGATTTTTAAGTTTATTAATATGATGAATTTCATAAAAGTCAGCGTTTTCATTTCCGCAAAGCTCACAAATTTTGGATTTTAATCTATTTTCTAAGCTAGACCTTGCAGTTTGATGTTGGATTGCCTTATTCTGTACCAAATCTTCTGGGTTTTTAGTTTCTTTGCAATCTTGATACCTTATAAAGTAAAGAAATTTCTTTCCACTTTTGATATCGTAAGGAATCGCCCATCCTCCACTTCCCATTTGATACTTTTTTCGGATCTTAGCTACACTTGTGTCGTGTTTAGATGCCAAAGTTTTTAAGCAACTGTATTCCATCAAGTATGCGAAATAACTGAGCTTATGAAAATTCACAGCAAGGTTGTAGTAGTTACAAATCCCTCTTATTTCTGCATTGAATGCACTAACTATTTCTAAATCTGAAAGTGTAATAAAGTTTTGTCTGCGCTTTGACGAAATTTTTCCATCTTTTTGTTTAATAATCCCTTTTTCAAATAGAAATTTCATTATCTTCTCGTCTAAAGGAATACCAAGCTCCACCATATTATTTAGTTTGCGCTTAGTATAATTTTTTGTTGGGCCTTTGACTTTGAAGATTTCTTGATTTCTTCTGATTTTGACGTTATATCCCAAAAATCTGACTTCTTTACTACTGTGAGTAATCAAAGTTTTCTCTTGACTGAGCTCTAGCTTTATTAGGTTTTCTCTCAAGAATAGGGTCAGTTCTTTTTTTATTTTCTCACAGTCTTCTTTGCTTCCATTTACACCTATCAAAAAATCATCTGCATATCTTATGTACCTTATTTTTTTATCTGTTTGCAATTTCATCGGGGTTTTTAAAAGCTCAAGTTTGCACTTCTTCATATCTTTTATTAATCTTTTGCGCTCTTCACCTTCAGCTTTCTCTAGATAATAACGAATGCTCGCTATTTCTGATTGCTTTTTCATATACTCGTCTGTTCTATACTGTTCCGAAGGTTTATTGAATTCTTTTGCCTTCTTTTCGATAAACAGGTCTAATTCGTGCAAATATATGTTTGCTAGGATTGGAGAGATAATCCCACCTTGTGGTGTGCCGCTATAGGTTTTGTTATATTTCCAGTCTTCAAGATAGCCTGCTTTCAAAAATTTGTATATGAGCTTTAGGAGTCTGGCGTCTTTGATTTTTTTATTTATCAATTTCGTAAGTGCGGCGTGATTAATGTTGTCAAAACATCCTTTAATGTCACCCTCGATAAACCAACGTACCGCCACAAATCCGTATTTAATTTGCCTAAGTGCAGTGTGGCAGCTCCGATTTGGTCTGAATCCATGGGATTCATTTAGAAATATCGGTTCATATATCGATTCCAAAATCATTCTTAAGACTTCCTGTATCAACTTATCTGTAAATGTTGGTATTCCAAGTGGACGGACTTTTCCGTTCGTTTTACTTACATATGTCCGTCTCACAGGTTTTGGCTGATACGTTTCATCTTTTAAACTTTTGATAATTTTTTGGATTATTTCTTCGCTGAACCCGTCGGCTGTATCATTATCGACGCCTTTTGTGCCGGCGCCCTTGTTTTTATATAATTTTTGATATGCTATGTAATAGATGTCTGGTCTTAGCATGTATCGGTAAAGTTTTGTAAATATTTCATCTTTATTCTTTTTAGAGTTTTGTGAAATTCTCTCTAAAATCTCTATTGTTGGTATCATTTGAGGTTTTCCTCCCTAATCAATTTTTGATTTTAGTATGTAATGACTGCTCCCCTTCGCCATGTAATGGTCCTTACCCATCTCAGACTACTATGAGAGCTCCGTTACCTTAGCAGATTTTCAGTATCATCTTTCTTGTTCTCTCGAACTTGAAATTTATCACTTTAAAAGCATTATACATAGCCATTTTCTTGGCGTTCTGCCTTAGGTAATCTCCAGTTAACGTTGTTAATAGGTTGCAAAATTGTCGGATATGCTTTCGTTTCTTTATCACCGGTTCTCCGGCATGTCATACAAGTTTTTTTGATAACCCATAAATCGGCTACTGTAATTTATGGTACTTGTATTGGAGGTGTCAGGTAAATTTCCTCCATCTGAACGTAACAGAAACTCGAAACTCACATTCATCAAATACAGATTTATCCTTATATTTGCTTATCATCGCAGTTCAGTCGTACCCTTTTACCTTTAGATAACTTACCGCTTTTCTGCCATGCTTTGTTCCCGTGTCAGCTTTCGCCTTTCGGTTAGGCAGATTGATTCCCATGTTATCTTATGGTGTAAGCCCTTATCTTACTTTTAACAACGTCCTATCTGGACGCACGTACCCAACATTGTCTCGCCAATATCTCACTGATACCGTAACATTTGAGTAATTGCCTTCAATGCTTTGCCAATTTTGATTTATTGTAATATTGTACTTTACGTGCGTATTGCTCGTTGAAAAAGTCCCCGAAGTTGCCACAGAATTGTCCCCTTTTGTTTTTTTATTTGTTACTTAACTTTTTTAAAGCTTAAGTTCCCACTAGTTCGAGGGTAAAATGAAAACTTACCAAGTTGCAGTGAATTTAAAAGTTCTCCATCCGTGATATAAAGTTTGTTGTCGGTCATGTAAGCTACTTCTATTCCATTTTGCAAAAAGGAAATTTTATCATTACTGATTTTCAGCATCAAATCGTTGTTGACTTCGCCTAAAATGATATTTCCATCAACAAATCTGATGTAACGTATGATGTTATTAAATTGCGATGATGAATTGGAATCCAAGTTATTTATCGTTTCAATCAAGGTGTTAAACTGATATGTAAAATCCTGATTTGTCTGCGTAAACTGAGTAGATATGTCGCTTTTATACGTCTCAAAATCAGTAACTTTCGTGTAAAAGCTCTGCTACTTGAGACATAATCGCTTTGCTATTTTGCTCAAAGGCTGAGCTGTTTTCAACGGTTTCGTTTGCGATGTCTCTAACGCTCCCGTTGTTGATATAACCACGCTCAACTCGGTCAATTCTCGTCACGATGTTATCTGTGTGCTTTTTATTTTCAACAACTTTATCTGTAAATGATAGTGTGCTGTAATCGAGCTGTATTGTGGTATTCTGGGGATTTTTCATATCTATCTCAAGTTTTTGCAAAAGATATAAATCATCGATTCCATGCGGTGAGCTGAAACATCTGACGTACTGTCCCATTGTAAATGCTCCAATTTGCTCATCTGTTAGTCTTAAATCTATTGCCTTAATTGTGATGGAATTTCTAATCTTCACGCTATCTGCAATGTAAGAAAGAGCCTTTTTTTGTAGGTTTTCTGCTATTTTCACATCATCCCACTTTACCGTCTCGTAAATAGCACCATATTTTTCCGATAAAGAAGTATTAATGATATAATCACCGCTTTTTATAATGCCATCGGATAACACTTCGTCCGGTAAATCTTCAATTGTTAAATATTTATCGGTCTGCGTCCCTTCATCATCTTCAAGCCTTGCCCCGAGTGGAATTATCCCAGTCTTAACATTTGAGGCATCTGACTCTTGAGCTAAATCGATAAGATTTTCTCCAAATTCTATCTTTTGAGTGCAAACTAGTTTATTTCCTGTCTTTTTGCCATTATTTGTGAAATCTTCAACATAGTCAAGGATATTTTCACCATTCTCAATACGAATTGCCAAATACCCACCATGCGTGTCAAGAATTCGGCTTTTTATAACCTCAAAGCAGCTTAAATATTCGATACTGGATCTGGCTATATAGTTATTTGGATCAGTAACCGTGACCGTTCCGAGCTTGATTTTTTGGAAACTCTTAGCCTGTTCGTTATGGCATTTTAAAACCCAGTTTAAAAAATATTCAATGACGTTATCTTCTTTGTAGTTCAAATCTTCAAATTGCTCATTATTTGGAAAGTCAAATGGCCTAATGAAAGTATCTAGCAAAAACGCAAGGATTCCTTCGCAAGTGACACTTTTTTCGTTATGAAAACCGTATTCACAAGTGATAACTCTACCTTTAAAAATCAGCTTATCATCTCGATAAACCGTGACAATCGAGCTTAATTTTGAAATATTTTCAAAGTACGGATGAGTTGGATAAATCGTAAATTTAAATTCATCTACAGAATTAATCTCACTGCTTAAAATCGGGTTTTCAATTTGAAACTCATCAAGGTCTGAATCGTAGAGGCAATAGTCTGAGAATGTCGTTCCGCTGCCACAAAATACTTGATATCGCATTACAATTCACCTTCTTGAAATTTCAACGTTGCAGTGCCGTTAGAATTTAAAATGTTTTTCCCATAAACCAGCTTTATCGCTCGAAGGTGCGTTCCTGCGCCGTATACCTTATTGCCAATCTTATTTTTACTACAACTTTATTTTCGTAAAAATTAATTTGCTGATTTTTTGTCATATTAAAAGTGTAAAATTATTCAAAGTAAAAATTACTTTGTAAGATAAAAATGGATTGGACGTGGAGAAAATGAGCACCAGATTTAGAAAATTAATTGCATATTATAAACCTTACAGAAAAGCTCTTATCTTAGATTTGTTGTTTACTATTTTTTCTGCATTAGTTACGATAACGATACCGATACTGTGCCATTATATAACAAGCAAAGTAATATTTGGGGAAAGGCATGAAGCGATTAAAAAAATTTCTTACTTTGCTGTGTTGATGGTTTCACTTTATATTGTTTTTTTCTTTTGCAAAAGATATATGGAGTACTATGGTAAAATGTTCGCTTCAAAAATAGAAGTAGATATTGAAACTGATTTATTTAAACATTTTCAAAATCAGGATTTTAACTTCTATAGTGAACAGAAAATTGGTAAATTAATGTCACATATCACGACGGATGCATACAATTTAACCAATGTTATAAAATCTACGCCTGAAATTATACTAAATGTTATTATTAGATTTTCGACTGTTTTTTCTTTTTTGTTTTTTTATAATAAATTTTTTGGCTTTATATTGTTAGGAGCATTTATTTTTATCTTTGTTTTTATGTGGTTTATTTTGCCTAAAGTTCAAAAAGCAAATAAGTACTCTCGTAAAATTTTTTCTGATATTGCATCTAATTTAGAAGAAAACTTATCTGGGATAAGGACAGTTAAGTCATTTGCTAATGAACAAATTGAAATTAACAAATTTACTAAAGCAACGAAAACGTACCTTGATGCAAAAAATAGAATGTATATGGTTCACAGCACCTTTTATTCTGGACTATTATTGTTCGTTATAAGTATAGCACCAGTAATAACAGTTATAGGGGCACTCTTTATAGTTAATGGTATTTTAACAATTGGAGATATAGTTGCTATTATACTTTATGTTGGAGTTTTGGAAAGTCCGCTTTGGGATATTGTTAACTTAAATGAATTTGTAAGAGAAGGAATAATAGGATTTAACAGAATCATGGACATGTTAGAGATTGAATCTAAAATTGTTGATTCACCAAAAGCTGTGAAACTAACAAGTGTAACTGGGAACATTGAATTTAAGAATGTATTTTTTAAATATCCTGAAACAGATAAAAATGTTTTTGAAAATTTAAACTTTAAAATAAATTCAGGTGAATACGTTGCTATAGTTGGTTCATCAGGAGTCGGCAAGTCTACACTAGGAAACTTAATTCCACGTTTTTTTGATGTTTCTAGTGGAGAAATTTTAATTGATGATATTAATATTAAGACAATAAATACTTCTAATTTGCGTCAAAATATTGGTTTCGTACATCAAGAGACATTTTTATTTTCTGGGACTATAATCGAAAACATTCGTTATGGTAAACCTGATGCTACAAATGAAGAAATAGTGGAAGCTTCTAAAAATGCCTATGCCAATGACTTTATTTTAAACCTCCCTCAAGGGTACGACACTCAAGTAGGGACTAAGGGAGTAAAGCTTTCAGGAGGCCAAAAACAACGTTTGGCAATTGCTCGAGTTTTTTTAAAAAATCCTCCGATTTTGATCTTTGATGAAGCAACATCGAGTTTAGATAATGAAAGCGAAAGGTATATCCAAAAATCTATGGAAAAACTGTCTGTAAATCGAACAACGATCGTTATCGCACATAGATTGTCGACAATAAAAAATGCTAAAAAGATATTAGTTTTAGCCAATAAAAATATTGTAGAGGAAGGAACACATAAAGAATTGCTTTCTAAAAACGGTGCATACGCTGAATTTTATAATTTATTATAATGTAGCAGTAAATGACAAACATATATTAAGAATAGTCTACATATAAACTTGGCTTTTAAAATTACCACTTTTTTTAAAGATATTTTATAGTCGATATTTTGTTGCATTATGATAAAGTATATAAAAGTAGTGCGCGATAAATTTTAATTTATAATAAGTTTTTTGTAGTTTCTCTAATATGAATTTTGCTATTCATCTTTTATTTAAATTATAGTAGGAGAAGAATTTATGATAAAAAAGATACTGATTGGAACATTTATGTTTTTATGCTTATTTAATTTTTCAAAATTTTATGCTTTTTCTTGTAATACAAATTCGATTGGTGATAATTTTAAGTTGACATTGCTTTCTGGTGGGTGCGATGAAGCTAGGCAATTTTCTTTTAAATCAGCTTATGGAGTTTACCATAATTTAAAATTATTTAAAGATATAGAAATTCAAATTTTGTATGTCGATGACAAAATGAACGCATATATTATCAATGAAACTTATCTACATTTAAATACGCACGATTTTAATTTAAAAATTTGCAATAATAAAAAACTTGATAACGAAGAATTTATCAAGGTTTTAAGGCAAACAGATATTGTCATGCCTATAGTCTTTGGAGATTTTGGAGAAGGAGGCGAGTTACAAAGATTTCTTGAAAAAAACAATATAGCTTTTATGGGGTCTGGCTCAAAAGGTTGTAATAAAATGTTTAATAAGGCACATTCTGAAATTGAAATTATTCAAAAATACAATTTTAAAACTATTCCGAAACTAATTTTAAATAAAAATAGTAATATTTCTGAAGAAATTGTAAACTTCTTTGATAAATATCAACTTAAAGATGCAATTATTAAACCAGCTAAAGGCGGTTCATCTATTGGAGTTGAGTATGCAAAAGATGTTAAAAGTGCAATTAAAATAGCAATGAAAGAAATAAATGAACGAGGTGAAATTTTAGTTGAAAAGGTTTGCAAGGGAAAAGAATTTACTATTTTAATTTTGGAAAATGATAAAAATAAACCTATTGCTTTTTTGCCAATTGAAATTAATTATAATAAAACTAATACAATTAATATTTTTACAACTGATCAAAAATATTTTTCTGGATCTATGGATCAACATACTTCAGCAAGATTTAATTATGAAACAATACAAACGATAAGAGAACAAGCGGAAAAACTTTTCAAATTTGCAGAAGCAAATGATTATCTAAGAATAGATGGTTGGGTATTAGATGATGGAGAAATATATTTTTCTGATTTTAATAATGTTCCAGGGATGGGATCTGATAGCTCTTTTTTCTTTCAGAGTGCTAAAGATTTAGGCATAAATTGTCAAAGTATTTTAGGATATATATTAGAAAATTCAGCAAGACGGCAAAATATTAAATCTATTGAAAATTTTAACTTTTATAAAAAATATAATAAAGATCAAAAAAAAGAATTGATTTCGAATATAAAAAAAGATCTCGATGTTTATTAACAATAAAAAATATATGAATATTTAAATTGATTTTTAAAGAGGGAAAAAGTTGTCAAGAAAGATATTGAGATTAATAGCTTTATTTGTTATATCAATGTTTATTGTGTTAGGTAATAATGTATTTCTAGGTACTCTAGAGAGATTCCAGGTAACACAGAGTTTGAGTGTGGAAATTATCTCGATCACGATTTATCTAAAGCTAAAAATTATGCAAAAGATATGTTGAATGTTTTATCTTATTGGAACCGTGAAAATTTGCAATATCATGTTTAAAAATCTTAAAAATAAGTTAATTTAATGTTCGTAGTTTTTCTTTGCTAATCTTTTATCTACTTAAAAAAGTAGCAACAAAATGAAAGGGTAGAAAAAATATGATAGGAATAATTTGTGCAATGGAAATAGAACTTCAGAAAATTAGAAATTCAATGCAAAAAATTAAGACAGAAAAAATAAGCTCCGTAGATTTTAACCTAGGAAAACTTTATGATTTGGATTGTGTTTTAGCAATTAGCGGAATAGGTAAAGTTAATGCAGCAGCTTGTGCTCAAACTATTATCTTAAAATATAATCCTGAATTCATAATAAATGTTGGAGTTGCAGGTGGCCTTCTTGAAAATATGCAAGTCTATGATATTGCTATATCTAAAAACGCCATTCAAAGTGATGTTGATACTTCAGCTTTAGGTGATCCAAAAGGTTTTATTTCAACTATAGAAATTGTAAATTTACCTTGTTCTCAATATCTAGCAAATTTAATTTTAAGTAAAAGATATAAAGATAAAACAAAAATTTATTATGGAACAATAACTTCATCTGACAAATTTATAGCAGATAAAAGTGAGCTTAAAACAATAAAAGAAAATTTTAAAGCAATAGCTTGTGACATGGAAACTGCTAGTAGAGCTCAAGTATGCTACTTAAACTCTACCGAATTTTTGACAGTTAGAGTAATCTCCGACAACATAAATAATGAAAACTCACATTTAGATTACGAAAAATTCAAAGAAACAGCCGCAAATAAAGGATTTGAAATAATTAAAGACTTGCTTAGTAAAATTAAATAAACATATTAAACATCAGAATAATAAAGTAATAATGTTTAAGCAAAATTTTTTAATTCCACTTGACAAAAGTGGAATTTTCCGCTATAGTGGAATAAAAGTGGAAAAGAGGAAATTAAACAATGAATTTTAATTTTGAAAACGAGACTACGGAATTTAAACGAGAATACACAGATAACATAAAAAAAGAAGTGATTGCTTTTGCGAACACTCGTGGAGGTATCATTTACGTTGGGATAAACGATAAAGGAGAAACATATCCAATTAAAAACGTAGATGAGACTTGGCAAAAGTTAACGAATACTATAAGAGATTCAATTTGTCCTGATATTACTTTTTTTATTAAATATGAATTAGAAGGAAATAACATAATAAAGATTACTGTAAGTGAAGGAAGCAAAAAACCATATTTTTTGAAAGATAAAGGATTAACACCAGCGGGAGTTTATGTTCGTCAAGGTTCCAGTAGCGTTCAGGCAAGTTATGAGAACATTAGAGAAATGATAAAAACTACAGATGGCATATCTTTTGAAAAAGAAAGATCTTTAAAACAAGAATTTACATTTAAAGATGCCAAAGCTGAGTTTGAAAGCAAAAATTTAGAGTTTGCAGAAAATAATCAAATTTCACTTGGCGTAAAAAATAAGGATAATCTTTATACAAATTTAGGATTATTAATTTCAAATGAATGCCCATTTACAGTTAAAGTGGCTGTATTTGAAGGTACAGAAAAAATGAAATTCCTAAATAGAAGAGAAATCGAAGGATCAATTTTTAAGCAACTTTATGAAACTTATGAATTTTTAGATATGAATAATAAATTACCAGCAAAAATTATTGGTACAGATAGAGTTGAGAGAAATGATTATCCAAAAGAAGCTATAAGGGAAGCTCTCGTAAATGCTTTGGTACACAGAGATTATTCACTTGGCGGGAGCATAATAATAAATATTTATGATGATAGAATGGAATTTGTTTCTATAGGCGGAATTGTAAACGGCCTTGAAGAAAAAGATTTATTAAGTGGATTATCATTAGCACGAAATGAAAAACTTGCAAATATATTTTTTAGACTCCATCACATAGAAAGTTACGGAACTGGCCTTAGAAAAATAATGAAGCTATATGAAGATTATTCTATAAAACCAAACATTGAAGTATTTCCAAATGTTTTTGTCATTACCTTACCGAACTTAAATTATTCATATACGCTTACGAATGAAATAATTGATGAAAAACATAAGAAAATTTTAGAATATATAAAAATTAAGAATTATATAACAAGCAAAGACATTCAAAATATGTTTGACATAAAAAGTTCAAGAGCTTATAAAATAATCAAAGATATGAAAAATATTAACTTAATAAAGAATTCAGATACTAAGGGACGCTACGTAATAAAATAATATTATGCGTATTTAATAATTGAAAAAATTATTATTTAAACAGTTTAATAGTCCATTAACAATTAAAGTATATCAGAGTGTAAGTTATTACGTATCCAGAATCAACCGTAACATTGGTAACATAAAAAATTTATAGATGTGAATCTAAGTAAATTTTCAACTTTATTTTCCTTTTCTGTCGAATTTACATATAGTTCACCAATGTGGCATTAGCAAATTATTTCGTTCTCTCGTATCAGCCATGACTTTGTTAGGTATATTGTAGAAAAAAGTTATTAATTGTAAATAACTTTTTCTACAATTTGTGTATTTCACTTTTTTGTTTTTAAATAAAATCATGCTTGAAATTTTTCAAAACTTTATAAACTCCCAAATGTATGCTATAATAAAATTACTGGTTAAAAAGGAGGTTTTTATTATGGCATATTTTCTTAACAACATAAATGAAGTAAATCAGTTTTCTAAAACTACTAAGGAAAAGTATTTTGTAGATAAATCTGAGTTGATAGAAAAAATGAATGAATTGGTTGGAACAGCGTCCCAATACGTATGTGTAACACGTCCGCGTCGTTTTGGAAAAACTCTAAATGCTATGATGCTAGCTTCATATTATTCTAAAAACGCCGATTTCAAAGAATTGTTTGATAAACTTGAAATTAGTAAAAGTAAGACTTATTTAGAACATCTAAATAAGCATAATGTTGTTTATATGACATTAAATCAGCTTCCAGAACCTGGATGCACTTACGAGGAATTTATAAATAATTATGTAGATGCTTTATTAAGTGATCTCAAAGAAGCTTTTATTAATATTGAAATAAAAGATGCGAAACCATTATCTAGGGTTTTTGACCAAGTATATAATGAAACTAAGGAAAGTTTTATTTTTATATTTGATGAATGGGACTATATCTTCAATAACAACCTATTTTCAGAGAGCGACAGAAAAGCTTTTTTAGAATTTTTAAGAGATTTATTAAAAGATAAACCGTATGTAGAACTTGCTTACATGACTGGTGTCCTCCCTATTGCAAAATACTCTTCTGGTTCTGCACTTAACATGTTTTTAGAATTTAATATGATGAATGATCACATATATGACAAATATTTTGGTTTTACAAATGAAGAAGTAGAAAATTTAAGTACGAAACAAAATAAAATTTCTATGGACAGCCTTAAAGAATGGTATAACGGATATTATACAAGTAATAATCTGCAAATATACAATCCACGCTCGGTAACAACTGCACTAAGGCAAGGTGTTTGCCAAAGTTATTGGACAAATACCGGGCCGATGGATGAAATAAGTTATTACATTGAAAATAATGTTGAAGAAATTCAAAATGATATCGTTCAGATGGTATCAGGCATTCCTGTAAATATTCATTTAGAAGGGTATAGCGCCGAGCAGATAAACTTAAATACTCGTGATGAAATACTTTCGGCTATGACTGTTTATGGGTTCTTGAGTTATCACGACGAAACTTTAACAATTCCAAATAAAGAGCTCAGAATGAAGTTCGACTATTCACTCAAAAACCATCAAATGGGAGCAATTTCAAAATTAGTCTTAAAATCGAATGAAATGCTTGAAGCAACTCTTAGAAAAGACACCAAAACGATGGAACAGTTGATTCAGGAAGCTCACGATATCAACATTCCAATTATAAAATACAACGACGAAAATTCGTTAGCTTGTGTAGTTACGCTTGTATATTTAAGTGCGAGAACTAAATATACGATTGTAAGAGAAATGGAAGCTGGAGCGGGAAGAGCAGATTTTATTTTCTACCCAAATGACAAAAGCAAGCCTGCGTTTATACTTGAACTTAAAAAGAATTCGACACCAGATGAAGCCCTAAAGCAAATCAAAGAAAAAAGATACGCCACTGTGCTAAAGGATTATACAGGCAAAAAGCTGGCTGTTGGAATTTCTTATGATGAAAAACTCAAAAAACATAGTGTGAAAATTGAAGACATTTAGTATGAAAAAAGAGGTTTAGATATGACAGAATCAATAAATGAATTACAGAAAATTATGGATGAGGATTTTTCTGAAAAAAAGAAAATTAGTCCGCAGCAATGGGCTGGGTTTGTGGAAAGTAATGTAGTTAATTTTTTTGACGAGCATAAAATAGAAAAGCTCTCAATAGAAGACGGCAATGGGAATAAAGCAAAACTTGCCAGGACGAAAGATAATGGCATAAAAATTGAGTATTCATCAACTGTTTTGATGTAGGATTGTAGTTTTATTTTAGTTGGATAAGCAAAATATTTTGTTTTAAGAAGTGTTTCGGATTGTATTTCTGAAACACTTCTTAATTTCTTGATAAAATTTTGTGTTTATGGAAATAGTTTGGCTAGAAATGGCTTTATACTCCAGATTATACTAAGCCATTTTTGTATCAATAGTCTAGTGATTAGGCATGTTTTACACCAATATTGATACAATACTTGATGGTGCCACATAAAATTATATTATAATAAAGTTTTATCATATTTTTTAGAAGAAAGTTCTAATCATTGGCACGAAAATAATTGCCTTTCCTTAAATACAATTTAGAAGTAATTTTGAGAACTTACAAAGATTTTTCAAATCGAGTAGAATATTTACAAGATAAGCCATTATCTAAGTCAGAAAGAATAAAATTATTATTTGACCATTCTCTAAAAAAGATATAAAAGAGCTATGCACAGATATAAGCCTTTCTATAATAGAGGCCGTATTTCATAATTTATTGAAAAGGAAGTATATAATAAAAATAAATGCCGGCAAAAATACTTCCTATATAAATAACTCTATAATATAGTAAAAAGCACAAATAAAAACCACGTCTTTTAGGCGTGGTTTTTAATTTTGATGGTTTACTTTTTAGGAACATTGAAGCTTTAAACTTCCCTGGATAAATCCTTTGACAAAATTAATTTGATCATATTTGTCATTGCTTAAAAATCGCTCCAAGATCGTAGGAACTTTAGTTTTAAAGGTAACGCCTTGGGTAGGATCATTTCCTAGTAAAACTAATAATTGTGAACAAAACAGTTTCAGATTTTGTAATCTTACACTTTGCGGTGAAGACATCAAAAACTGGGTTATTTCAAATTGCCTTTGTTGAACTGGGTTAGCTTTAATTATCATCTGAATTAATGGGTATTTTTTTAGTAATTTCTGCATTTTACTCTCTTCGCTAGAGCTAGAAGAATCAGATATCAAATCCCTCGTGAAAGGTTTGGCTCCACATTGCATTAGTGCATGATTAATGCTCCACATGTTTATAAATTCGCCATTTTCATAAGATACTCGTGGGCTTAAATTGTCATCACGGTTACAATTGGAAGTATAAACTACCGCTTGTCCTACACCTGGAATACAAAGTATCAACATTGAAAAAATTAAAATTGTTGTAAATATTTTTTTTAACATATCTTTCACCTGCTCATTCTTTAAAATAAATTTAATAAAGCTACTGCGCCAGTAACAAATGCTACAATTGGTTTTAATATAGTACTGCTACTTATTTTGTTTTCAAATTTACATTCTACATCAATTGGATAACCAGGTTCAGCAGTCTTGTTGTAGCCAATACCCAAAATGTCTATATTGCAATTTTTTATAACTTCTTCATCACTTTTAATCTTTACAGAAAAGTTCCCTTTTGGAACCATAAAAAATAATTCTCCAAATTGAGAATATGATTTTTTCTTTGAATCACTAGTTCTAACCGATGCTCTAAAAATGTCATTTTCTCCACATTGAATTGCAATTAAGCTTCTCATGTTATCGTAGCCAATATTGTCAGTATTTTTCAGGCGGCAGGAAGCTAAAAGTGTATAATCATTATCTTTTTCCAATGAAAATTGCTTGTCAAAAAAAGATTTTACGTCAGCAGTCGTATTTGTTATGGTTCCATCTTCGAGTTCGGTTGAGATTGGTACTTCAAATTCTACCGGTTCCAGCAATGAACTACTGCTATCTGCAAAACATACACAAGGTTGCACTATAAATAGCGCTAAAATAACAGATAAAAATTTTGGTTTCATAAAATTGCACCTACTTTATTAAAATTTAATTTTCTGTTTAATTGTTGGTTTGACGATATGGGTTTAGCTGCTGTCGAAAAAATGTTGCTCAAAGGTTTTCATATTAATACAACTCCTCTCTTGAATTAGATCTTGAAATAGAGTAATAATTTATTTAAATTTCAGCAAACATTATAAAATCGGCGTATTCTAAAGGTAATTTTTCAATGAATTCAATATTAAATAATGTAAAAAATACCCTTACAATTGCATTATATTACAATTAATTCCAAATCACAATACACTTTCACAAAATTCTCCTTATTTTACATAAATTAAATTCGCTAGTTTTATTAATCATTGCACTTTGCCAAAGAAATCATACAAATTTTATATAAACATTACACAAATAAAAATAAATTGAGGAAAATTAAAAATCAGCTAAAATAAAACAAATATAGGTAGGTTTCGTTTTAATGCAGACCCGACTCTTAAAATATACAAATGATGAGCCTTTGGATAAATTAGGCTTTTGTACTTCTATTGACATGTAAATTGTTCTCTTCAAAAAAGGTCAGTGATTCAACACAGACATATAAAAAAATTTAAAAAGAAAAGTCACACTTATTTATTAAGCATGACTTTAAACATTTTTATATGAAGTATAATTTTTTAGTATTTTACAACCAATTTTTAAAGTAATCTTCGGTTTTGTTTGGATAATCTCCTATATTCAAGTGAGTACGATCAAACTTTAAACTGTGTTTTATATTGTTAATATCCGTAGAATCTACACAAAATACTAAAATATTATTATCATTTTTTGAAAATTTTCTTTCTTTAACTTGTTTATAAAAATCATCAAGCAATTCTCTATAAGTTATTTGCTCACTATTTTTTTTGATGTCAATTTTACCGAATATGAGCTTCCTTATTCCCTCAAGTAAACCTTTGTCTTTGTATCCTTGCGAGTTGTCACCACACATTGTAATAATAGCATTACCAATTACTCCTATATCCGGATTGGGATTAGAATCACCTTCTGTAAAATACTCTACCACTTTAATAACCGGATTTAAAATTAACCCTAAAACTTTATTTGTAGGTTTTACGATTCTATTATAAGCGACACAAACGACAGGTAAACCTAAACTTAATCCTAAAGTAGTCACCACTGTGGTAATTGGAGCAAAGTATATTCCTGTGCCTAGTGCTGCCAAACCTGTAGTCACTATTCCAGCTTTTTCTAATGCTTCCGTTCTATAAATGCTGTCTATTTCTCTTACAATTTTATTTATTTTTTCTATTTTTGGTGTTAAACCATCGTACCTAATTAAAAATTTAGTACAATTAGCTTTTTTATATTCACTACCTTGACATGGAATTTCAAATGAATCTTCGTAATATAAATTATATTCTTCGTTGTCGTCGTGAGTTACATCACATGCTAAGCAAATTATAGAGTTCGTAAATATAAAACAAAAACAGAATATTGTTAAGATCGATGACTTAAGTCCTTTCATTTCTTTCAACTCCATAACAAAAAATTAATTACCTAGTTGCTTGCAATTGATACAAATTTCTTGAGGGATAGTGTTATCTGGAGGAATTATGTTGTCCGGAGTAAGTTCTTTGTTTTCCGCTAAATTTTTTCGTATTTTAGCAGCAACTTCTTTAAATTTTCGAGGAAATGATTCCCACTCCTCTTTTGTATAATTAATTCCTGCAAATTTTTGATCCCAATGAAAATCGTTTTCATCAGCTCTGCTAATATAATAAACCATATCGAAGTTTATATGTTCTGGCCTTTCAAGAAAGTACAATAATATATTTAACATATGTGCTTTCGCTTCATTTGCTTTATTAGCCTCAACTATCTCGTGTAGAATACTTCTTTTTTTGCTACAAACATTCTTCTTATCTTTTTCACTTTTAATTTTTAAACCTATAATTGTTGATGTTGCTCCTACGACTGCTCCTACCACTCCCCTGATTAATGATGAAAATGCTCCACCTATCGTATTGGAATCTGATGAGTTTTGCTGTAAACCTTGAGCATTAAATGATGCATCAGGATTAATTTGACCTTGAATTTTTGAACCTTTAGAACTTAATAAGCCAGTTATAGCCCCAACTAAACTACTCCCAATTATAAATAAAATATTATCTTTTCTCCAAATATTAGATAAATATGCGCAACTTTTTTCTAATGAATTATATTGCTCATTTAAGTTTTTAGTTGATATCAGTTTCTTTTTTTCAAATACTTCATCTAAAGCTCTAAAATTAAATGTATAATGTTCTTCATTTCCAAAAACACCTAAATTTTCAACATCTATGTAATCTGCAATATTATAACCCACCTTTAACAATTCATCATAAGCACATTCCGGGTAAACGTAACCGCCTTTAGAATTCTTAGGGCAATCATCCTCCTCAGCTAAAACTGATACTGGCAACGTAGATATAAACAAAAAACTTACACTTAAAATAATCGATAAAAATTTTTTAAAAGTTTTCACTCATAGTTCCTCCTTATTATTTTCATTACGATGATTTATTTGATAAACATCAAGAATAGGTTTGATATCTTGATAACGTATTTTTTTGCTTTCGAGACCTATGTCTGTAAAATAAACTTTAGCATTATAATTATCATCGCTAAAATCTAATTGTGCAACTAAAGTGTCTTTTCCCTCGTAATTATCATATAAGAGAGCATATATAACTTGATCCATTGTTGAAGAGTAAACATTAGCTTTTATTTCTTGCTTTCGAGCCTTAATCCCAAATTCTTGCTTTATTTTTTTATTTACTTTTTTTCTGCATAGGGGACTAAAAATTTTTTGAAACCAATTACATTCTTTATCCCAATATTCCTCTACAAGATCCTCATGTGCTTTTTTCCAATCTTCAATTTTGCTCGTTGTAGCTCCTTTATTTTTAAAATATGGAGAATTTTCTAACAATTTACTGGTAACTCTATCTGCTTCCTCCTCTGAATTTAGCATCAGAAAATTATTTGTTGTATCTGACAGGCTTCTTATATATTCATCTTTTTGAGCTTCTTTATTCCTTGCTAAAATAAGATTTGCGAATTCTTTTCCTAATCCCTTTATCTGGTCTATATGCCACATTTTTATTTCGTGTTCCCCATTTGGACCAATTCGTGTTTTTTCTCCAGAACTTCTTCCATCAGTTACTCTTTGATCATTTAAAAGCTGGAAAAAAGCACAATTTGTGTCCACAGTTTGGTTATATTGGTTTTTAGGGTAATCCTTACAAACATCTCTCCACGCTGGATGTGTACCAACGGAAAAACTGTACGTACTAACTGTAAAAATATAGAAAAAACTAAATTTAAGTAATAAAACTCCTGATAAAATTAAATTTAAGATTTTCTTTTGCATAAATATTCGCCCATTTGATACTTTTTATAGTGAAAATAAACTCTTTAAAATTATACCATACAATACAAGGAAAATGAATAGGTTAAAAGTAAAATCTACCTTTTCAATACATTATAATTAAGTATTTTTGTAAATTATCTGTATGTTATATAATTACATCGAAAACAAATGGTGTTTTTACACAAAAGATCATGTAATAACAATAAATAATGGTGATTTTTCCCACACTGTTACATAACAACTCTAAATGAGAAATAAGTCAAGCTATTTCTAAAAT
>OJNI01000914.1_pt1 | contig 18303 bp, 20 predicted proteins | sample 1597441 | NCBI WGS metagenome assembly OJNI01 (sample SAMEA2452131, study PRJEB22498) | human gut metagenome | reverse complement strand
AATCCATGCATAGTTCGCATTGCTCTCCGGCGGAGTGGTATAGTCTGCCCACCGGGCATCGTTTTTTAGGTTGGGATCGTACCAGCCCTTCAGGTTAAAGGGCGGATTTGCCATGATGTAGTCAAAGTAAATGCCCTTATGCAGGTCATGTGTGAAGGTGGAGTCTGCTTCCTCTCCTAAATGATGACTGAGGCCACGCAGGGCAAGGTTCATCTTCGCCAGACGATAGGTGGCAGGCTCCTTCTCCTGTCCGTAAATGTTGATGCGGCTGATATCGCCCTTCTTTTCCTTCACCAGATCGGCACTCTGAATGAACATACCGCCGGAACCGCAGCAGGGATCATAGAGGGTGCCGTCAAAAGGCTCGATCAGGGTGGCGATCAGCTGAACGGCATCATGGGGTGTATAGAATTCGCCTTCCTCCTTGGTTGCATTAACCGCAAATTCCTTCAGGAAGTATTCGTATACCCGGCCGATCAGGTCTTTCTCTTCTCCGAATGCCTTGTGGCTGATCTTATTGACCTCATCCACGACCCGCTTGATATCATTGGGGGCAAGATTGCGGGTTATAAATGTACCCTCAACGAAGCATCCCTTCAACCGCTTGCTGCTGGTGGCCAGACTGTGCAGAGCAGTATCCAACGCAACATTCAGCTGCGGTGCGGGGGTGTTAATGATGGTAGACCAACGGGCCTCCACGGGCAGATTGTAGGTGCCATCCGTAAAGGTGGCATCATCGAAGAATGCTGCAAAAATTTCTTCATCATCGGGATCAAGCCCCTGGGCGATCAGATCCTGCCGCAGCTTCTGAATACCATCCTCAAATTTCTCACCGATAAACCGCAGGAACACCAGTGTCAGCATCATATCCCGCTTCTCAAAGAAAGAGCCGGAGTTCCGCGCCTGCCGCAAAATATCTCTACATTTGAACAGAATCGAGTCCAAATTGATCTTTTCTTCTACTTTTTTCTTAGCCATGGAATGTACCTTCCTATTCTCTAATCATCGGATTTTTATCTAATCAACCTTCAAGGTTAAGACTCAACAGCGTTTTCAGTACAGCCATAATCTGCTCATATTCGATATCCACCGCGTATGCGAATTGCTTGCGGTATTTATTCCACATCGCTTTGAGTTCCGGGCTGTCCTCAAGATTGTGCAAAATCGAGGGGACATCGGCAATCTGCTGTGTGGTGCCGCGATGAGTTGCCGTTGCGCGTAGCGCCTCTGCAAAAACCGCTTTATCGAATTTCTGTGTAGTGGTCAGTATGTAGGTGTCGTAAAAGTCTCTGGGCCGGGTATTGAACACACCGCGCCTCAAAATTGTTTCCACCTTTTCGGCCATAACGGTTTCAACGTTATATGCCCACAATTCATAGGATTTTTCATCATCAAAAATCTCAGAAAAATTATATTGTACCGCGTGTGGCGTTATGGCATCACCGGTGGACACGTCAATGCTGAGGGGAGTGACCATGGTATCAAACCTCGCGTTCAGCATAACGCGGTAACCGCCGTAAATATCATCCTCACGAATGGGAGATATTATGCCAATCTCGAATACCACACCGTCATCAAACGAAATCTCGCAGATTGCCTCCAATGCGTTGCGGATGGCTTCCGGTGTGAGGGGCAGATTTTTAAGCGTGGTATCCATGTCCATAGTTGCCCGGTTATCCAGGCCAACAATAGCCGCAACCAACATACCACCCTTTAACACAAACTTTTCTTTGTATTCGGAAGCAGAAAGACGGACGAGAAGGCGCTCGAACATATAATTCTGCAAAATAACCTGGGCCGGTATATTTTTCTGTTTTGCTATATTTCTGATCTTCGCCTTCAGGCTCATTGCTTTGCTCATAGAAGTACCTCCAAATACTGACGCAGGACATTGGCTACCCGCAGCTTTTTGGCATAAACATTCAGCTTGTTCAGGTCCTTTTTCGGACTTGCCGCATACATTTTCAATGCTGCAAGGAAGGTTTCTGTACCAATCTTGTTGCGACTGCGGATAACGTCACAAATCGTGCGCTCCAGATCGTATGCCGGAACGTCGTTCCCGGCAGGTGTTTTCAATATGGTTTTTCCCATTTCAAACAGCTCCGGCTTGATGTAATACACTTTACATTCGGATTTGATCGCAGCGGATGGTACGCAACCGGATGGCGCGGTAAGCGTATGCTCAAATGGTATCCGGTCAGAAATTCCATGAAGGAACAGTGCGGTTTCATGAGAGAAAATGATTCTCTCGGAACGATTGCTGATTGTCAAAAGCTCATCCTGCATATCATCGGGAAAAATGTATTGTCCGTTTGCAATACGATGGATTTTATCTGCCTTGCACAGCTTGTAAAGCATCGCCTTGGAGATGCCCCTCTGTGCAGCTATTTTCGATTCAATAATTCCACCATGCGCTGTTGCAATGGCGGCGAGTTCAGTCATGTAATCCATACTCTCACCTCGATTATAAATACTCAACAATATTATACACGAAATTATGTTCAAAGTCAATATGTGCACAAAATATTTCGCAATGTTTTTTACGAGATAACGTCTAAAGTCAACATTGTGTTGCAATTACAACCATCGTGTACTTAAAAGCGGATGGTTTTGAAATGTCATGCGCATTTATTGGCGGTTCAAATCCGCATTCTATATCGATTGCATGACCCTTTGTTGAGGCAAAAGGTAACCAAAAGTAGTTTTCTTTCATTCAAATCCCTTCGCTTGCAAAATTTCCGTTTTCTTTACTCAGCAAAGAAAGAACATTAGTAACACGTACAAAAAGGCAGCTAAGAGCGGCATAACGGAGCGAGAAGGCATAAAAATAGCGCCGGAACAGTGCTCCGACGCTACTTTTATACGATTTAGCTCGATTTTTGTACGTTTAGAGCGTCTTTGCTGCAAAGAACGCCTAAAAGTACACCAAAATGCAAAAAAGAACACACTCTGTCGTGGTAGACAAAAGTGTGTTCTTTCGTGGTGCAGTGAGTGATGATAAATCCGAACCAAATGCCTCTTCGATTTCGGCAAAGGTGATTGTTTTTGTGCCTTCCTTGTAGTTGAATGTAATGACCAAGTAATCGTCGAACAGATAGATCGCATTTACAAAGCTATCGATCAGACGGCGGCGGTGGTCAAGCTGTTTCATATTGAGCTTGCGGTACTTGGTGAGATAGCAAAGTATTTCTTCTTTTGTGATTGTGGGCTTCGATATCTCCTCTTTGAGAATCTGAACCGAGAGCTCGCTCTTTTCGGCTTCAAGCTCGTCAAGACGTTGCTTGGTCGAGTTTGAGAAGATTCCCGCTTGAATGGCGTTGACGAGATTGTCAATGCCTTTTTCTATTTCTGCAAGCTGCTTGCGAAGAATCGGCAATGTGCTACTCTCGGCATTGAGCTTTGCTATCAACGTATCGGCAAGTCTGTCAAGAAGTACATCATCAAAGATGAACTTTTGAATTCCGTTGGGATTTGGGACACAACGGCGATGCTTGCTAAGACTGAAAGACCGTTTGTCATGACAAACGCGATGCTTCGTATGCCTTAATTAAGGACATACGAAGCACTGCATTTTTTATATATTCAATTTGTTAATCGATTTTACCGATGAAGCGGTAATAGATCTCTATCTCTTGGTCGCGGTATCCGTCCTCGGTTGTTGTGCCTTGGTGGATAACGATCTTCTCAATCAGTTCGTTGAGCAGAGGGGCTGTCAATTCCGTGACCTCGGTGTACTTCCGTATCAGCGAGATCCAACGCTCAGCGTTTCGCTCGGTTTCGGCGTTTTCGGACAGTTTGGTTTTGAGCGCGGAGATCTTTTCTTCAAGCACCATCTGCTCGTCTTGATACTTGTGCAAAAGCATATCGTAATTACGCTCGGCAATTTTGCCCATCGCGTGATCCTCATATAGTTTTGCAAACATCGTATCAATTTCCTTTTGCCGCTTAAGAGATTTGTTAAGCTCTTTTTTGGCAATATCCGTCTCGCTTACCCGTTGCTTTTGACCGTTTTTCAAGAGATGGTCTAATAACTGTTTTTCATCCTTTTGCGCCAATGATAACATATTTTTTCAAAAAATGTGTGAACATAGAGAAAAAGGCGACACCTCGCAAGGTATCGCCTTTCCGCGTGATTGTCAAGTGATCTACGAGAGCGCCTTAACTCAATTTGAAATTCACTCCATTGACGATAATATAATCTTTTCCGCACTCAAAAGATACGGATACAGCAGTTGCTACGTCTACTGACAAGGCACCGTCTTTGCACGTATAGGCATTTTCAGCACTCATAAAATCGGTCAAGCGAAGATCTGCTCCCATATCTTGGCTCAGCTCCTCGCTGAGTTCATCAAAGGAAACATTTACAAACTTAATACTGTTTTCCGTGATGATGATCTGTTCTTCGGCATTATTTTCGTTTTGATAAGTGCCGAGTGAAACAGTAAAATTACCGCATCCGCTTAATACTACGGACAACATACAAATTAACACAACTATAGTAACTATTTTCTTCATATTACACCTCAATTTATTTTTAGTTAAAAGTTTTATTAGGCTGTACCCTACAAGATATTTAGTTGATTTCTCCAATAGGAACACCGTTTTCGGTGAGATTTACATATCCGTCCTTGATTGATATGTCAAACAGATGTGTTTCGGGATTTTCTCCTTGTGTTATACCTTGAACTCTTGTTATACCATCAGAACCCTTCTGAAAAGAAAGGTCATAAACTTGAGAATATATGGTGGTTTCGTATTCCACCTCTCCCGTTTCTTTATCTTGAACAGAGAAAATGAAAGTAAACAATCCGCTTGTTCGACCAAAAAGCAAGCTGCAATTTTCTTCCTTTCCGTCACCGTCAACGTCAAAGGTTGCTTTGTCATATACGGCAGAAATCAGATTAAAGTTATCAATGATCTGAAACTCCACCCAAGCTCCGTGCGCTTCAAAACGATGTTTGCCGGGAGTGAGAACATCATAATGTTCAGACAGATTATATGATTTGGCTTTTTCGTATTCAAACAGAACTGTGTCATTACCTGATACGTTCAACTCTTTGCCCGCCAATATCTCAAGGTTCAAGTTCCATATTCCTTTTTGCTCCAACTTTTCAAGTGTTGAACCATCGTATTTATACACCTCAAAGTCGGGACCAATATCAATGTTTGCAGAACCTTCGTTTGTCCAATGAATATCAAAAATCAACTTTCCATCTTCAAAACGAGCCTTTTCAAAATTGATCGTGGCATCTTTCACGTCGCAACCGAAATCTTGAATATAGATATATGAGATTTTATCGGAATCGCTTGCAGGAGGAACAAAACCATAAATTAGACTGTTTTCACCGAGATTGATGTCATTATCATCGTCCTTTGACGGAGGATTTGTCAAGAAGCAAACCGCTACCGCAACACAAGCAACCACCGCAGCTATGATGAGCCAAAAAGCAGGCTTCTTGTAATTGAGTACCGATTTCACACGATCCTTGACGCCAACCTCACCGAAAGCAAGAGGACAAGCCGCGATCATTCGTCTGTTCACACTACAAGTCAAGAGAGCTTCAGAGTAATCGGCTCTCGCATCGTGGTCAAGCTCTTTGATGACCTTTTCATCACAAGCAAGCTCAATGTCACGACAAAGAAGAACATAGCCGAGCCACATCAACGGATTGAACCAATGGAGCGTGAGTAAAAGGAATCCGAGAGGTTTCCAAAGGTGGTCTTTGCGGCGAATGTGCGCCATTTCGTGTGCTACAACGTGCTCCATATCCTTTTCGTTCATATTGAACGGAAGATAGATCTTCGGCTTGATAAGACCGAGGACAAATGGAGATACCACGTTCTCGCTCTGATAGATGTTGTCACGGAGCAATACCGCAGTTCCGATCTTACGATTCACTTTTGAATAACTGATAATGGTATAGATAAGAAGCGCTACCATGCCGACGATCCATATTACTGCGAAGGTAGGAATCCACAACTGCAAAGGATTTGCGCTTGTTCCGGGATCGGGTGTAAAAGAGCCGCTGATTACGGGATTGATGACTTGATTGATGATCGGAATACCCGTGTTGATCTCGGGTGTTCTATCCATCATAATATCGGGGCTAACGGTTTCCGCGCTCGGTATCAAGCTGAGTACGCTTTCAATAGAAAACGGACAAATGAGACGAACCGCCACAATACCCCAAAGGACTACCGTTATCCATTTGGGTGCTTTCTTTAGTAACAAACGCAAAAGGAGCACTGCAAGCACGATATAGCTTGCGGAAATGCTCATATTGATAATCTTTAAGAACATCTCAGACATCGTTATTCTCCTTTCCGATAGCGATCTATCATCTGCTGAACCGCGTCAATCTCCTCCTCCGAGATCTTCTGATGCTTGGTAAAGGCGGCAATGAACGCAGGGAGAGAACCTTCAAAGGTTTTCTCAACCATTTCATTGATCTCCGCTGCTTGTACCTCATCTTTGCTTACAAGTGAAGTAACGATTTTATTATTATTCTCCAAGATTCCTCTCTCGGATAATCTCTTAATGACAGTATACGTCGTTGTCGGTTTCCAACCAAGCTGCTCTTGGCAAAGCGTGACCAATTCAGTTGTCTTAACGGGTTCGTGCTCCCACAAGATCAAGCAAAATCGGTATTCACTTTCAAATACTTTTGGTGTGCTCATAACTGCATCTCCTTTCTCTAATCCATTAGAGGACATTATTATTCTAACGCATTAGAGAAGATTTGTCAAGAGGTTTCACGAAATATTCACAATAAAAATTCCCTCGTTCCATTAGGAACGAGGGAAGATTTTATATACCCATTAGCATCAATTCACGCTATTAACAATGCCGGAGAAAAGAACCGCACCGTAGCTATCGGTAATGACAAATCCGAAGGCTCTGTCAACGATATAGTCGTGATAGACTTCCTCATAGCCATCAAGAGGGCCTGCCGCGCCTGCCATCGGCATAACGGTAACTGCCGCACCTTCAATGCCTTTATCGTTTACGTCGATGCTACACTTATGGATAACACAGTCGCAAGCAAGCTGCTCATCGGTTACATTTGAGAAGTCGCATTGCTCAAAGTCAAACAGATCGTTGATACCAAAGTCGTTTTTGAGTATTTCGGCAAGATCACCGTCAAAGGATGCCTTGTATTCCGGGAAAAAGACTCTTGTATGATGCAGAAGCTTGTTTTCCTCGTCAATATATCCGTAATCACCGAGATTATTGATATTGTAAATGTTTTCCGAGGTAAATACCTCCTCAATGGTATGTCCGTCGGTTGGAACGATAAACTTGATATCAAAGCCGTGATCTGTGCGTGTGTAGAAGGAAGTGTATCCCTCTCCGTCGTAGATATTACCGTTAAAATAATAGCCTTGAAGCAGTTTTGTATTTACCACACTTCCGTCTGCGTTTTTGAAATCATACGCCTTATCCGTAAACTTAAGCTCGTCACCATCCTCGTTCCAAACCTCTTTGAGATAGAATGTGTTGATAAGCGTAATCAAGGTCTCGGGTGAAAGGTCGAGGTCGCTGTCGATAATGCCGTGCGTTTTGTCCTTGATATAGGCGTTGATCGCTTTCTCGCCCTCACTCGTCTTAAAGTTCACGCTGAACAAGTCGCAGTTGAAGTTATTGGCGAGATTATTTATACCATCTTCCTTGAGCGTAGTATTCTTATCTACCCAAATGGAATTTGCAAGCTCCTCAAACGCGAGGATCTTCTTGTTATTCAGCATATTGGTGTAGTAAAACTCGCGGTTGGAAAAGGCATAGAGAACCTTGGTGAAATTCTTTACCTCGTCGTAGGTAACACCCACGGCGTTCAGTATTTCATCCCTTGTTTCGCCGTCCGAACACTCGGTTGCAAGAGCAAGAGCCATATAGACCGACACGGGCGAGATACAAATATTCGATTGCTTATTGCTGTCTGCATAAACCTCATAGGTCAGCTTGGCGGCAAAGGCATCTAATTTATCAATAAATTCCTCATAGCCTTCTTGCTCTGAATCGGAGTGTTTGACCTCCATTGCTTTCGCCGCAAGCGCTAATGAATAATTCTCGGGATTCACCGCGCAGGATGAAAAAGCGAGACACATTGTTAAAGCAAGAATTAACGATATAATTTTCTTTATCATATTTGCTCCTTCCATTTCATAGAAAATCACTTAAATGTTTTATCGATAACGGAAAATTCCACTTTACTAATGGTTGGAACTTCTTTATCTATCATCGGGAAATCAAAGAAAATTATTATACTGCGGCTTTGCCTCTTCGTCAATTTTTCACCGTCATATACACAGTTCAATTCAACAAATTCGATTGACAGCGGATAATAATATTCTGCGGGTACTGTTGATCTTCTAAAATCATGAAAAATCAAGTACGAACTGTTACCGTCACTTCGCGCCAAAGTCATATCTGTACTTATATCTTCGTCAGCTGCAAAACCTGTTTGATAGTTAAACTGATATCCAAGTATAGTAGATAAGACCTTATTGATATCGTCACCAACCTTTATCCCTTGCGGAAGGGGTAATCCATCAATAGCGAGCTCGGTGCTAAAATTGTTTGATACAGTTGTAACATCGGATGATTCCTGCCACTTGCAGCCATATGCGAGACCTCTATCTCCATATGCGTCTATTCCGTAAACACTTGCACCGTCAAAAAATGCGGCGGCAGGTGCAAAATCGCACTCATTTACGGGCTTACCATCAAACGTTAAGCTATCAACGAAATCAAGCATTTCGCTTTCAAACATTCCGAACCTTAACCCTTTTTCATTAAGCGCGGCAGAAAACAAATTCAATAATTCTTCGTTTCCCAAAGGTAGCTTAATAGAGCGATTCAGACTGTCGTTGATTTGGTTCTTATCCTGCTCGTTAACGGTAAGTGAGCGCGAATTTTCCGTATCAATAAACGTGCCGCATTCGGAATGATACCGTAGTACATTATGCGCACCAAATTCAAACTCGTAGTCATATCCGCAGTTGGGGATATCATCTACCCATTTGCCTTTGTTCAAAAGTTCAAGCATCAAGTCGTTTTCGTAGTCGAGCATTACAGCCTTCAACTCACCGTCCGTCAGCTTGGATATCGAAATCGGATGTTCAAACTTAGGATTGGAGCAAGAGGATAACGAAATAATCATTAGTGCAACTAAAATCAAAGGTAATATTCTTTTCAGCATCATTTTTGCCCCCTTTCTATTTACGGCACTATCGTAAGACTGATTCTTGTATTATCAATATTTATTGTAACATAATGCGTCCAATCGTTATAAAGTCCGCCCGTCGTCAGTTCGAGCTTGGTTTCTTCGCTTGCGGAAAGCTCTATTTCTTTATCGTCACCAAATCCTATAACGTCACCGCCATTGGAACAGAACAGCTTGCAGTTTGTTTTAATGCTGTCTTTTGCTCCTATCGTAAGCACGATCTTAATGTTCGCCCATTCGTCTTTTTCAATATCGATGCTGTCGATTCTGACATAATCCACGGCTGAATCGCTTTTGTATATCTGATTTAAGGTAATCGTTCCGTTTTCATATTTTCCCGACCAATAATCGTTTGGAAAATAATACCACGCCTGCGTCAATAGCTCCTCAAGAGTGTCGGTCATCTTCAGTTCTACACCCTCTCCGAGATGCGTTTGCACCTTGCAGATCTCGTTCATTTCGGGATTCAAACGAAACAAACCAACAGTTCCGCACTCAATCCACAGAGTGCCTCGTGTTACAGAAAGCGTTCCGGTATATTCGTCTACGGTCTCATTGGAAATCTTGGGGATGTTCTTTCCCGTTTCCTCTAATTTTGAAAGGCAATCAATAATAGCATATCCAAGATCACAAGTGAATACTTCTTTTGTTGTTATTCCGTAACCGTCCCAATTGTAACGCAGCATTTTGAAGCCTGCCTCGTATCCTGAATGAGGTATATTGTCGGGATCTGTGTATTTTCGGGTATTGCCACACTTTGTGCATTTATCCATAGCGGTATATTCATTAAAGTTATCGATACGCTCCCAATTATGCTCACAACCTTTAATATCCAACTTGGAGCAAGAAGCTGAGGAAATAACAAGAACCGCTATCAAAGTCAGCAATAATATTCTTTTCAGTTTCATAATGCACACCTTTCGTTTCATCAATCAGCCAACCGATTGGAGTTTCTACACAAGAGAATAACTCTGAACAAGTATACCAAGAAATACAAATTTACTGTAATCAACCAAGTTATCACACCATATAGAACCTTTCGAGAGGTAGTTTCGTCACAACTTTTAACTACTTCTACAACTAAGGTAACCGCATATATCATGGCACCAACACCGATAATCGAAAGCGGAAATATGAGGTTAAAGAACATAGATGCTCCATAGGAGCCTGCGGGCGAGAAGTCTACTTGAAATCCTAATCCCAATACAAGCCATACAACAGTAAAGATTAGGAACGGCACTACAATAATAGAATCTCTAATCAATTTCTTTTTGCTGTTCATAGCAACCTCCTTTACTGCGGCGTTCCGAATATAGCATCAAAGGTCGTACAGTTCTCAGTTGCCGACTTCGGTACGGCAACTGTGATAAACCATCCCGCCATATCATCTGTAACACATTCGGGATTGTTAGTCTGATGAACATAAATACCGAAGCTGTTTCCGTCATTGAAAATACTGTTCACATCAAATTGAAGTGAGCCGCTGTTTGCATCTACATAAACAAGGAACAGATCGTTTTCGCTAAAGAAAGCATCATCATAATCAGCGGTATTCTCGTTAAAGGACTTTCCGTTGTACCCGTCATCAAAGCTATTGTCTTCACCAAATCTTGCCTTGAAGGCATCAAGCTCGGAACGCGAACTGAATTTATGAAGCGGGATATGATGAACACTACTGATTGCCAATTGATCAAAATTCAAGCAACCCTCCTCCACGGTAGTTCCGTCTAACCAATTTGCCCACGAGATACGAATATCAAAGGCATCATGAACGTCTGTGCCACCGGGTTGAATGTTGTCAAGTTTGTCTGTTGATGCTTTCTTGACTTCAAATTTTATCCAAGTAGTACCTCTTTCCGAGGCACCGTTATTTTCCTGCACATAAAACTCCGTGCGAACACGGTAAGTTCCTTCCTTCGATATATCAGCAAACTTTGTCGTGTAGCTTTTCTCGCTCGTCTTATTTGGTTTAATAACATATGCTTCCTCGGTAAATGAAACGTCTGCGGTACTTACGTCCGTCCAATTGTCGCCGTCTTTCATCTCGATTACAAACCAATTTCCGTAGGTAACGGTCTTGGTGGTTTCATTATGCCATACTGCGTTGAGCTTTTTATGTTCACCGGAATCATCTACCGATGAAAGCGTAAGATATACACCTGCATAATCTGTGTGGATGTCCTCGTCGGTCAGCACAATATCCTTGCTGTTATCGCATCCGACAAGGCAGAACAAAAGAGTTATTACTGCTAAAACTGATGATATTACTTTTTTCATTGCGTTGACCTCCTTTTTTTAATTCCACATCATAACTTGAATAAATTGATATGAAATAAACAGCGATGCGGCAAGCATCAATATGACATACAAAATCTTTAGCCAAACCTTATTTTTAGGTAACAGCTTGGTGAGGAAAGCGGAAACAACCGTTACACACAAGGAAACAGCCAACCAAAAGTAAGCCGTAAAATCATTTGCACTGAAATAATCGTGTATCATTTCGCCTGTTTCGGCATCAACTTTTGGACACCCACACCCAAGCCAATCAACAATGATCTCACTGTTTACATAGCTGTACGGAACAAGCAATATAAAGAACAGGAGCAGGGGCATAAGGAGGATCAGAATTTTCTTTATCGCTGATTTCGTCATAGGAATCTCCTTTCTGTTTACTGAACTTTATCGCAAATGACCTCACTCTCAAATACGTGTTTGTGATCGATATTACATCCGCTATCGATAATTTCTCCGTCAGAGATCTGTACTTTGGGTGGGTTAATATCCACAATAACTTCAAAGCTTAGGCAGAGTTGACCTTTAGAATTGATTTCCAAATACATATAGCTGCCGCTGTCATATTCCGCCATTTTGTTTTTGAGCTTTTCTTCGGCTTCCTGCACCTTTTGAATTGTGAGGTAAGGAAGAAAACGAGAATAATTTCCTTCATTTGCAGAATTACAATTGAGGATCGTGCCATTATTATCAATTGTCACGCTGTATTGCTCGTATGTTTTATAACCGAAAAGATATAACTCATATCTGACCGTTTTTTGAGGTTTGCTTGCATGCTCGCTAATGCTGACCGAATAATGATCAAGATTCTCGATGCCATATTCCTCTTTGACCTTGGCATCGGTTATGGCAAGAAGATTGAATATTTCCATATCACCGGGATTTCTATCTCCAAGCGGTGTTTCATATTGCGTTTGAGCATAGGAATCAACGACATCGTATTTCTCAAGAATGGCAAGTTCGGCTTCATTCCAAGCTCTAACTTCATTGTCTTTTGAAACCTCAAGATGCGATGCTCTGATTGTAAGTGGATCTTTGTTCTCAGAAATAATATCTCCATAAACAATAACGTTGTCCGCAAGCTTGAGATCGTTGTAATAGGCGGTATTTAAGCCTTTGATTTGATTTAACTCATATACATCATTTGCAGAGCTGATAAAACAAGCCCCGAGTCCTTTGATAAAGACCATTCTTCCCGAAAAGACCTCGTTACTAAGTACATTTATGCTTTCAATAGGAATTGCTTCTTCATCTTCATTTTTTGCCTCATATATGATTTCCACTACATTTGCAATAAGAGGTTCGTCGCCGGGCGCTACATAATCTTTGAACTGAAAACGAAATTCCTTTTTATCTGATAGAGAATATCCGTCAATATACAGAACACCGCTTTCAATGCCTCTCTCTATATCGGTTATAACAATTGAGATCGACTGTTCCTCGGGCGTACAAGCGGAAAAAGCAAAAGTACACAGTAATAAAACAATAACAAATAGGATAGACGTTATCAGTGTTCGTTTCATATGCAGTATCTCCTCTACGGTTTTATACTATATCAATTATATAGACGGAATTTATATCCAAAAGGTTACATCTCTCTTTACTATATAAGTCGCTTTTTTCTTAAAAAGGTTTCACTTTCTGATAAAAAACAGCGCACAAGAAGAATAGGAGCTATTGGGCCCCACACTCTTGTGCGCTGATTTTGTGCCTATCATCTATATGGCTCAATTATATCAATACAGAATCCCTCGGCAACATCTTTATGCGCCTTGTTGTCGGGCTTGGTTTTGATTCCATTATAATTCCGCTATTTTATTATAGCATATTTTGGGCGTTTTTTCAAGTGGATAGAAATTATTAAAATAAAATGATAAAGAAGAAATTACTTCCTTATTCCGTAGCAATCCAAAAGTAATTCCAATCAGTATAGAACGGCTCCAATTCGACATGATAGTTAGGATCAATTCTGATACGCCACTGAACCTTTTGTGTGCCATCCACCATAGGAGCATTGGATTTTATCACTTCCCATTCATCTGCCGATAATTGATATGACGAAAAACTTCCACTGACAAGTATCTCCATATAGGAATCTTGGTTCAAATCAATCTCAATAACGAGTTCCTTGGTGAAGCATTTGCGAAGCAACCACGAAAATGTCGGAGGTTCATCCTCCTGACCGAACGTCCAATTTGTTGCCGGATGATGCAGATCAACAGTGTAGTTTTCGTCGGGATCCCATATGATTTCTGACGGTGCAGTTTCGATTACTTCGTTTATATAATCTTCTACATCTATGTTACCGGCGATCTTGTACAAGTCACCGTGTTTATCTTGAAGTGTATTATGACCTGTTATAACGGTGATGTGATCAATCTCTCCACCATTACCGAGAAAACGAACATAGTAAGATCGAGCGATTTCTTTTCTTATGTGAGTACCTTTTACTTCGAACTCGGAGAATGTATTTGTAAAACTACTTACCATATCCTCATCCGTAATTGTATAGATGACTTTTATATTGGGGTCATCGCTATCATATTTTGTTATTTCAATCTTGGTAGCCTTGGTGATATCCTCGTCTGTCCACTTGGCAGTACAAGCACACAGGGATACACTGAGCACCAAACAAAGCAATAGTAAGACGATTCTTTTCATCGGCTCGTTCCTTTTGTTTTAGAATATGATTCCTTCGCGATTGGTTACCTCGGCAGAAATTCGAATTTGCGGAACAATATCCGGGTTATCTTCAACTGCTCGTGTCAGTCTGAAGGTAATCCCATCTTTTGTTGCAACACGTGTTTTGATTGCGCCTTCAGCCCAAGAAAGCTCATATCCAAGCGACTCGAACACGGAATCAAATTCCTCGAATGTGGATGTTATTGTTAGCCCATGTACTTTAACAGCAGGATCGGTAACGGTGATATCCGTTACAAACTGCCCATCGTCCGCATAATCGGGCCATGCAGTAATTACGTAACTGACGTAATGTTCCGGGTGCTGATCTGAACCATCTTCGTCCTGCGTTTTCTTATATCCGCTGCCGAGGAACTCTCTCGCTCCCATCCAACCATAGATCTCATCGTGTCCGGTCCAGTTGTAATCCTTCACGTCCTCGGTAATCCAAAACTCCAAGGAAGTGTTTTTTGGCATCTCTCCCGAAACCGAATTTCCCGTTTCGGTTAAAACATCGAGAGCCTTCTGTGGAATATCATCTTTTGTTCCGGAACCGATCTTCATCACAAATATGGTTCTCGCTTGCTCGGGATAACTTTCTGCAAATGCACTGGCATGAATTATAAGAAGTTTATCACCAGTTTGGTAATCCTTCTCGTCACCTGCGCTTATATGAACAGGACGTTCATCGTACACCATATACAAACTGCCGTTTTCGGTTACAATGCATCGAGCAATTGTTATCTGATTGCCGCTCAGAAAGAGCATCACAAAGCCCAGCAAGGCAAGAGCCAAAACAGCAATAATGACAATCAAAATAATTTTATTGCTTTTCTTCATAATGACGCCCTCCTTACTTAATCAAATTATCTTCAATGTATTGCTCTATAATATCACGCACTTCTTGTGATTGACACAAATACGACTTGTGACCACTCGAAACAGAGAATAAGTTAATTGTATACGATTTATCACCCTGATTAACGGTGATCATACGATGGTAGGCGTCAAAACGGATATCATCGGGAAAGTCTTCTAATTCCATGGTGAAGATCGCTGACATCAAACTATCTATTACAGATGCATCTTCTATTACAAAATCATATACGGTTTCTATTTCACCCACGTAAGTGTACTCCACTTCAATCGAAGTCGTGCCATCTTTCGTCATAGAAGAATATTTTTCAATTTCAATCAATTTTGAAATTTCCTCTTTGTTTGTATCTGCATCGCCACTTTCGGGAGGAACAACGTTTCCTTCGTCTCCATTTTTATCGGGCATTTTTCCGGTGTTAAAGTAATTCTCCAATTCAGCCACGGTAAAGCTGCGTCCTTCTTCAGATACAACCGTAGAACTAACTACTTTTACATTTTTATCGACGCGATTGCCGCCGTTTTCGGTCTCATGGCAATTGAATTTATATGCTTGACCTTGTGTATCCATTTTAATAGTGAAACCATAGTTTTCCTGCGCAAGATTTTTGACGATGAAGAATCCCTCCACATATTTATGTGTGGAGAAATCCCAGTACCATTCTCCGGTTTGGCGATTATATCCGCCACCATTTGTCAAACAAGAGTAGAAATTTTCTCCATTACGGAAGGTAATCAGACTTTCACCCCAAATACAATCCTCAGTGATAACTACGTCTACGATTCCAAGACCCAATTTAGAAGCTAAGAAGCCGTTTTCGTCGGTTAACTCTATTTGGAACATACTAACCCTATTAATATAGAACGGCTCATTAGGATCTAATGAATAATAGTAAATATCTTCAGCAGAATCGGGAACGCCAGAATTATTAGGCGTGACTACATTGTCTTCCGATGTGTTAGGTCCTGTGGTTTCAGGAACAGGAGGTTCATCTTTTTGGTCTACATCGTTTCCTACGGACAGTAGCATAATTCCATAATTTATATTAGTTGCTTTGCCTTGGGACATAGCAAGCCCTGTCGTTTTGGGTTCGTCTGTAATCATACGGATTGCAGCATAATAATTTAGTTGTGCAATGCTGTTGATCGTTAGGTAGCCTTCCTCGCCTTTTAACGAAGGGGGCACAATTCCTCCTTGATAATCTTCTTGACCAACTTCGTTGCCTCCTTGATTAAATATCGAAGGAACAGAAAATATTACGCCAACGATCAAAACAAAGCAAGCTACAATTGTGGCTACTCTACGAAACGCAGGTGTCATATAGAACGGTTTCTTGGTCTTTGCGTTTTTTGTTTTGATATACTGTCTGAGTTTTTCAGCATCATCAATCTCGTATGCATTGGTAAGAATTTCTTCGTCAACATTCAATAAGTGTTCGGACAATCTTTCATTGCGAGAGTTTTTCATACTTTGATACCCTCCTTTTCAAGCACCTTTTTTAGTTTTTTTCTCGCGCGGTACAGCTTTACCGAAATGCGATTTTCATCAAGTTCAAACCGTTTCGCCAAATCGGTCACTAATTCAAGATACATATATCGGCGTACAAACAGAATTTCAGTTTCGGGATCAAGACTTCGAATAAAATCAGACAGGACAGCGCCAATTAGTTCACTGCGTTCGTCGCTATCATCAATCGGTTCGTCAGCCGGTAAACAATCGTCAAGCTCTGAGAGCATTACTATATAGCCGGTGTTCCGTTTTTGTCTTGTGTTATATTTGAATCTGTTTATACCGATACGTCTTGCGATTTTGCATATGTAGGAGGACAAACTGTCGGGACAATTCGGTGGGATCGTATTCCACACCGCCATAAGAACATCATTTTCGCATTCCTCCACATCGCATTCATCGCTCAAAACTTCTCTGATAATCCCTTTGTACAGTCGGGAATATTTATGGGACACTTCATCCAGTGCATTTTCAGCACGCTCAAATAATAATTCGATTATTCTGTTATCATCCATAATACTCCTTTCCGTGACAATTGGCACCGCGCGTTATGCCTTTCACTTATTAAGTCAACATTTTATTTCAAATATGACAGGTTTATAAGATATTATATCATAATTTTGTAAATTTTTCAATCGTTCCACTTTGATTGTTGTAATGCAACACGAAAGGGGTAACCGTGTGGTCACCCCTCGTAAATATTAATTATTGGAAAGCGTCTCGATCGCAATAGTCATTCCGACCTTGAAAGCATACTCGAAGATGGCTGCTTCGGCGAGGCTTACGTACTCATTCCAACAATCTTGGTACTTTTCAAAGATTGCTTTTTGTTCGTCGGTTAATAGCTTTTCTAAATCCTCATTGTGTCTTGCTATATAACTGATGAGTTCCTTCATTTCCTTGGTGTTGTTTCTGCTGTCCTCTTGCGGTACGATGTTTCCGTGCCACAGCTCGTTGATGATCGATCTCATTGATAGATCACCTCCTGCAAAACAATCTCTTCCGCGATTGCTTTGATGTTGTTCATCTCAGCAACCCAAATTAGCATATCACGAGTTTTTAACTTCTCGTCAATGCCTCTTTCAGCGGCGAGGCGGGGGATAATGGCATCAAGCATTTCATTTGCTTCAATGTCGATTTCGTGCAAGTGAGCGTTCAACTTTCCTTCAGTCAGCAGGGTTGTGTACCTTCCGCGACGGTGTTGCTTGATGTAAACAAGGTGCATCCGCCCGTACTTGCCAATCTGATAGTCGGTCTGTTCGGGAAGTGCAATATCGGGAATAAGGTGTCCGTTTTCCTCGTGGTATGTACCACCGAGCTTTTCATAAAGGTTATCAAAGTTCTTTTTCATTTTCATTCTCCATTACATTTTATTTTTTATAAGCAAGTATTGTAATGGATTGCCTTTGTGTCTTTAATTAAGTCAGTAGTTGCTAAGAGCGATAGACAAGCAGAGCCGTTAAAGTTTTTTGATGACTTGCGTAGCAACTCCTTGAATCTGCACGTTTCGCTCGATGCGATCATCGTAATCGGGATTCTCAGCGTGAAGTAAATATGCTTTCTTATCGGGAAGATAAGTGATGGTTTTGAGCAACGTTTCAGTTCCATTTACAAGGACAACGACATAGTCACCGTCCCTGCAAGTATTCTGCTCTCGCACGATTACAAGGTCACCATCGTCAACTCCGATGCCCGTCATCGAATCACCTTTTGCGGTAAGAATGA
>OJNI01000900.1_pt1 | contig 18507 bp, 12 predicted proteins | sample 1597441 | NCBI WGS metagenome assembly OJNI01 (sample SAMEA2452131, study PRJEB22498) | human gut metagenome | reverse complement strand
AAAAAAGGATTTCAAAACAGAGCAGCCGGACGGCGGCGAGCTTCATAAAATACTCGAACCGATTGAAAGACGGCTTTCTTATCCTTCCGAATCGGAAATACGCGAGGTTCTGCGTCAGATGGGAAAAACAAAGCCGGAGGACGAGCTGAACTGCGGCTCCTGCGGTTATGACACCTGTCGGGAAAAGGCAGTTGCCGTATATCACGGCAAGGCGGAAATTTCGATGTGCCTGCCTTATCTGAAAGAGAAAGCCGAGAGCTTTTCCGATAATATTGTAAATAATTCTCCGAACGGGATCATTGTTCTGAATGACAAGCTGGAGGTTCAGAAAATTAATCCGGCTGCGATGAAAATAATGAATATCCGTCTTGCCGCCGATGTTCTCGGAGAGCCGGTGGTAAGGATAATGGATCCCAGACCTTTTCTTGATGTTCTTCAAAGCCGAAAGGGCGCTCCGTCAACGAAAATTTATCTTGCCGAGTACGGTAAATATGCAGAACAGAGCATTGTTTTTGATAATGAATATCATTTGCTTATCTGTTTGATACGAGATATTACCGAGGAAGAAAATGAGCGCCGCCGGAAAGAGGAAATAAGTGGGCAGACCGCTGAAATTGCAGACCGCGTGGTAGATAAACAGATGCGCATTGTGCAGGAAATCGCTTCTCTTCTCGGAGAAACCGCCGCAGAGACAAAGATAGCGCTTACAAAGCTGAAGGAGTCGATCAGAGATGAATAATCTTTGCGCAGAGGTGGGCTGGAAAAGCATAAATCATGTGGGCGAGGAGCTTTGCGGCGACCATGTCGATATTGTAAGTCAGGGGGAGGATTCACAGGTGATTGTCCTTGCCGACGGACTCGGAAGCGGCGTAAAAGCGAGTATTCTCTCTACCCTTACTTCGAAAATAATATCTACTATGATGGCGGAGGGGCTTTCTATTGAGGATTGCGTTGAGACGATTGCCGCTACACTCCCTATATGCTCGGTGAGGGGAGTAGCGTATTCTACTTTTACGATCATACATCTGATTGATAATGAATATGCAGAGTTGATACAGTACGATAACCCCGGAGTCATTTTAATCCGCGATTATAACAGCTGCGAGTATCCGAAAACCGAGATCAGCGTCGGCGGTAAAAAAATAATCAGATCCAAAATAAAGCTGAGAGAGAACGACATATTTATAGCAATGAGCGACGGCTGTCCGCATGCCGGGATCGGTACTGCCTATAATTTCGGCTGGCAGCTTTCTGATATTGCTTCCTTTATGGAGGGAATCGCCTATGCCGGATATACGGCGAAAACGCTTGCTACCATGCTGGTTGACGAATGCAATAAGCTTTATGGGGAGCGTCCCGGAGACGACGCTACCGCCTGCGTTGTCAAAATCAGAAGGAGGGAACCGATGAATATTCTGTTCGGTCCTCCGTCAAACCGCGACGATTGCAATCGTATGATGGCGTTGTTTTTTTCCAAGGAAGGAAAGCATATTGTCTGCGGAGGCACGACAGCGTCGATTGCCGCAAAGTATCTCGGAAAGCAGGTCAAAACCAGCCTTGCTTTTGAAGATAAGGAAATCCCTCCGATTTCCGAAATTGAGGGTGTTGATCTTGTTACCGAAGGCGTTATTACGGTAAACAAGGTATTAACCTATGCTAAGGACTATCTTGCCGATAATAAGTCCTATGAGCATTGGGGGTTCAAACGTGACGGTGCATCTCTTATCAGCAGAATGCTGTTTGAGGAGGCAACCGATATCAACTTTTATGTCGGCAGAGCGGTTAATCCGGCACATCAGAATCCGGATTTGCCTATTAATTTCAATATTAAAATGAATCTTGTTGAAGCGCTTTCGGAATGTCTGACTAAAATGGGAAAAAGGATAAAGGTCAGTTATTTCTGATTGCATACGATATCTATAGGAAAGGCTTTCAGTCCCATGAGAAAATTTGATACAAAGGTACAGCATCTGAAATATAAAGTGCTCCGCGAGGTAGCGCGCCATGCGTGGAACGGAACGCTTTTTGAAAATTTGACGGATATTCCGAAGCAGATTGTTCCCGGTAATGTTCCGACCATGCGGTGCTGCGTTTATAAAGAAAGAGCCATTCTGTCGGAACGGGTAAAGCTGGCGATAGGAGGAGACACTTCCAATCCGAATGTTATAGAAGTCATTGAAATTGCCTGTGATGAATGTCCTGTCGGAGGATATGAGGTGACAAACGCCTGCCGCGGCTGTCTTGCGCATCGGTGTGAGGATGTCTGCAAGCGGGGTGCTATCAGCTTTGATCATCAGCAAAAGGCTCATATTGACAAGAGTAAGTGCGTGGAGTGCGGCGCTTGCGCGAAGGTATGCCCCTATACGGCGATTATGAATTATAAACGCCCCTGTGAAAATGCCTGCAAAGTAAAGGCAATCTCTATGAGTGAGACAAAGGCGGCAAAAATCGACAATAACAAGTGCATTTCCTGCGGCGCCTGCGTTTATCAATGCCCCTTTGGAGCTATCTCCGACAAATCCTTTATTTTGAATGTGATTGATCTGATCAAAAAAAGCGAAAATAATTCCGAATATAAGGTGTATGCCGTTGTGGCGCCGTCAATATCAAGTCAGTTTACCTATGCAAAGCTCGGTCAGGTAATAAGCGGAATCAAGGCGCTCGGTTTTCATACTGTTGTTGAGGCGGCGCTCGGCGCCGATATGGTAGCCGACGCCGAATCGAGAGAGCTTGTTGAAAAGGGTGTTCTCACAAGCTCTTGCTGTCCGGCGTTTGTTGATTATATAGAAAAGCAGTTTCCTCAGCTTAAAGGCTATGTATCACATAATCTTTCACCGATGGCTACGATCGCAAAGTATATAAAGAGTTTGGATTCTTCTGCAAAAGTCGTGTTTATAGGTCCCTGTACGGCAAAGAAAATGGAGTTTCAGAAACCGGAGGTTCACAAGTATATCGATATAGCTATGACATTTGAGGAGCTTCAGGCACTTTTTGACAGCAGAGATCTCGATATTACCTCAATGGAGGAGGGCGTACTTGACAATGCTTCCTACTTCGGAAGAATTTTTGCGCGCTGCGGCGGGCTTGCCGACGCGGTGCGGGAGGGACTTAAGGAGCACGGGAACGAAGATTTTGAATTGAGAGCCATTTCCTGTGACGGCATTGAAGAGTGCCGTACCGCACTTCTCAAGCTCTCGAAAAAAGTCGGAAATACCAATTTCATTGAGGGTATGGCTTGTGTCGGCGGCTGTATAGGTGGCGCCGGGTGTCTTACTCACGGTGAAAAGAACAAGGCAGAAGTTGATAAGTATGGAAAAGAAGCTTATGAAAAAACGATTGCAGACGCGATTTCCGTTTTGAAATAGTAAAGCACTTATAATTGAATTTGACAAAACGGGTTTTGGATGAAATAAGAAGATGAACTATCATCGCTATTGCAGGCGATAGTTCATCTTTCTGTTTTTATAAGATTGGTGTTTGATCTTTGATTGACGGGTTTAAAAAGATTTCCTCTGCTTTCTTTGATATTTTTGCATATTGGTCGGCAGTCAGCCGCATGTATTCTGTAAAATCTTCGGTGGGGCGGCAGCGGCAATGGATTGAAATCGGAAGCTGTTCATACCGATTCAGGTAGTATTTTGCACAGCAAGGATAGGCAAGAAGCGCAAAATCGGAGGCGGAACCGAGGTAGGATTGAAGCAGTGCGGCTTTTTCGGAGTTGTAATTCGTGTTTATCAGTTCTGAATAGAGTTTGGGATGAATGTTTCCCATAACACCGCTGAAGCCACTTGCACCGAGGCGAAGCGAATATAACAGCGTTGTGCTGTTCGCATTAAAAAGACACATTCCGCTTTCCCGTATAATGTTAAGTCTTGCCGCAAGCATCTTCTCATCGCAGCAGGTATCCTTGATAAAGAGAAAACGATTGGTCGCTGCGCACCATTTCAGCATATTTTCGTTTAAAAGCCGTTTATACGGTTCCGGACTTTCATATAGCCCGAGCGGTATGGCGGAGGGAAGACGGGAGATCAGTTTTTCGGTATCTGAAATCCATTTTTTATCTCCGGTTTCCGCGATATCCATTCGGTTTGTAACGAGAATCAGAGCGTCCGGCTTTGCGGATGCTATTCCGGTAAGCTCTTCGACCTGCTCGTCAAAACGGTTGGAAACGTGACCGGAGGCGACTACTCTCATTTTTCTTCCGGAACTATCGAGGCCTTCCAATCGGTTTCTTTCCGATATAACGGCTTGAACGAGTTTGGTTCTTTCTTCGGAAGTGAGATGACGGATTTCGCTTGATTGGCAGGCGGCAAAAATACCGTCGCATCCCTGTTTCCAATACCATTCGGTAAGCTTTTTGACTCCTTCATAGTCAATTTTTCCGTCAGAACAATACGGTGTGATCATTGTCGGATATACGCCGCGGCATTCGGATTTGGTCAACATGTTAAATAGGATGTTTCCTTTCTGTTTGGCAGTTATGATTTATTTTCCGAGGTTCTTCTCTGCCATTTTTTCATATTTCTCCATAAGGGAATTGAAACTTGTTTCCACTTCAAGCGTTAATTCCTTCTTCTTTTTTTCAATTATATCTTGACTAAAACTGTATTTCAATGCTTTTTTAGGACATTAACTTGAATAAAAAGGACAAAATATGATATTTGCCGGATATTTGCAAAAAATATCGGTGTATTACTTCTTGACATTATTGTAAATGTTTAATATAATATCTTAAATATAGTGATTGCAGTAAAAATGCGACGGCGCTTTTCCAAAGGGTTTGGGGATTATGCGGCGCTTAACGAAAAAAGATAAACCCATATTTTCGTGTCGATATTATGCAGTATCCCCTAAAATGCAACAGTCGAGGGAGGTTGTGCAAATGGAATCGGGTTTTGATGAAAATGAGATGCGGCAGACACAACGACTTAATTATATTTCATCTTTTTCCATATCTTATCCGTTGGAGACGGAACTTCGGTATTTCAAAAAACATTTACGCGGAATCAATTACTTCGAGCTTCGTCATTACCCGCATAGTCATCCTTTTTTTGAGCTTCATTTTCCCGACGGGGAGAGCATGAATATGATAATAGAAGGAGAAAACGTTACCGTTCCGGCAGAGGGCGGAATCCTGATTTTTCCCGATTGTATTCATTATTGGGATGAGAACAATACTGCATCGCGTCATTTCTCGATTGCCTTTACCGTGAAAAACCAATCGGTAGAATCTTATATAATGGAGCTAAAATCGGATATGAATTATATTCTTTATGGGAAAACCGAGGTTGTGAGCTTTGTTCTCTCATATGCTCTCCGCGCGATGGATAACGATTATAATACAAGAGTGTCGCTTCTCAAAAGTCTTACTTCGATATTTATGAATGAAATCATACAGGATTTCAATTCACGCAGCAAACATAAGGTTACTGAGATTTCCAAGCCGTCACGGACAGCGCTTGCAAAGAAATATATTGCGGAAAATGTCCGATCGGGACTCAGTGTATCAGAGGTTTCACGAAAGCTTCACCTTAGCGAGAAACAGTTAAACCGCCTTTTTGTTAAGAATGAGGGAATTTCAGTTTCACAGTATATCAGAAACAGACTATGCGAGGAAGCGGAGGCACAGCTTTTGCGCCAGGAACAAACGGTGAAAGAGATAAGCTACGAGTTGGGATTCTCGAGTGCAAGCTCTTTCTCTAAGTTTTTTAAGCTTCATAAAGGGCTTAGCCCGACGGAATTTCGTTTGAAGTGTAACGAGAATTGAATGAAATGTTTCGGATTCATTTTCTTCTTATCGTTAGATCACTATAAAAGTATACCAATTAGAAATAATATGTCCTAAAATGTCAAGAGGATGTCCTGAAATACCATGGACATCCTTTTTGTTATATGATAAAGTTATAAAAAAGAAGGCGAATCGGATGCTTGCCAAAGAAGAAAAGTTAATCGTGAAACCGGGATTTGTCTTCTCCAATATCCTCTCAGAAAGGATGGGAATCATGATATTCTCAAAAAACATTTCTTTTAGTGGAACTGCTGTGATACGAAACTCACTTCTGTTTCTGTTATCTCTTTTCTGCTTCTGTTCATGTCAGAGCGGTTCCGAACAAAGTAAGGAGAGCGAAATAATAAAACCTGTTTCCTATATCTCATTAAGTGACTATGTCCTTGTTTGTCCCGAAAATGCCGATGCCTCTCTCAATCGCCTGTGCCTTGATATTCGCGATGCGGTGGAGGCGGAGACGAAGGTTAAGTTACTTTACAAGGATGATTTTATTAAGAATGGTGACGATAGTGAGATTGAAGGAAAAGAGATTCTTGTCGGAAATACGTCACGCAAGGAAAGCGATGAAGCGCTTAAAGAGCTTTCTTGCGCCCTTGACTATCGTATCTGTGTCATGGGTGACAAAATCGTGATCGTCGGTGGTTCAGAAGTTGCACTTCATGAAGCTATTTCTGATTTTATTCAAAATATTATTCAAGGAGAAAATGCTATGATTCCTGAAAATTATGACAAGCTGTACCGCTTTAATCGAGAGGAATATCTTGAGGTACTTAATCCGGTTCTTTCTTTTGATTTTAATGCTATTGAGAATAAGTGCGTAAAATCAAGCGACGGTATAGTTGAGGCAAGACTTATCAATGCCTTGATCGAAGGTGGTTATTCCGGTACGGCTCCCCGTTTCCAATACAGTAAGAAGGGAGGAGCGGTTATGGAGCCGGGTACAATCGCCTCCCTTTGGGAAGGAAAGACAGGATATTCGGTTTCTATGTGGTTAATGCCCTATCAGTCGATTGATGCCACTATCCATTACCGTCTGCTTTCAGTATACGGCGAGCGCTCTAAGGAAATCCTTGCGATAGAATACAGTAGTCCGACTGTCTATGTTACCGTCCGCGATTCGGGGGATAAAGAAGCACAAAAGCTTTCTTTTACTTACAATCTGGATACCGCAGTTCCTCCTTTTAATGCTACGCATACCAACGACGGTGTTTGGCAGCTTCTAACCGTGACGGTTGATCGTGCCGGTAACGGTGTTAGGCTATATATCAACGGCATCGAGATTGCCGCCTTCGGTGATAAGATTGTTTTTGAAACAGATGCTCTTCCTGAACAAAGCAAAATAGTAGTTGGGGATTGTATCGGCGGTGATGGTGAAACCTCTTCCCGTAGTTTCAATGGCGTTATCGATGATGTTATGTTCTTTGATCGTGCCCTCAGCGCTTCCGATGTCTATGCACTTTATCTAACCTATGGTGAAAGCGAAACGCGTTCGATAACCGAAGATCAAGCCTTCCTTGATGCTATGATAGAAAAACTCGGTTCTAGTTTGGCCGTTAAAGCGGAAACCTCGAATGTTATCTATTTAGGCCGAGTGGTTAAGGCGGATGTTACCGATTACTCGATTAAGAATACTGTAATCGACGACAAATTGTATTTGCCCTCGAATCTCTGTGAACGGTACTTCGGAATCGTTGACGGGACTACGCTGACAATAGGGGAGACAAAGGTTGTCGGAAAGATGGTTAATACTGTGGCCTATTTCTCCGCTGTTGATATTTGCACAGCAATGGGATGGAACTATATCGATCAGGTGAGTACAAACGGTATGTTCTTACTGCTTGCTCCCGATTCCAACATCGATGCCGACGCTGATACTGCTTATATTACTCGTATGATCCCTTTCTGTGAGGTCGGTGAGGATGAACCAACCATAACCGTGGAACAGACTCGTGTTGTTATCGCGGATTCGGATACTAAAGGAGGCAACTATACCTACAGTCCCTCAATCGTACGTGTCGGTAACGCACTTTACGCCTCTCGCGACATCTCTTGTCTCTATACCGAAATTTTTCGCTCAGAAGATGAAGGTAAGACATGGAATTATGTCGGAAAGGTAGAAGGTATGTGGTGGGCAACCATTTTTGAAAATAACGGCGAACTGTATCTGATTGGACGTTATACGAGCGGCGGAATTTCCGGATCAGGTCCTCATTATATTGGCGTTACCAAGAGTACTGACGGCGGTGTGACCTGGAGCGATATCGATGCAACGAAGGGCGGCATCAGTTATGATGGCGGTAGAGGAGTTCATTGTGCACCAACACCGGTCCTTAAGCTGAATGGAAAAATTTATCGTGTTTTTGAATCGACTTCGGGTGGGAATCGTGAATTTATCATTAGTGCCGATGAGAACAGCGATCTTCTTAATCCGAACAGTTGGACAATTTCTCAATACTTTAGTGGCTACGGCTTTCCGTGTGAAGGTAATGCTGTTATGGGGCCTGACGGCAACGTTTGGATTCTGGCACGCTACACGGCAAATAATGCTTTTCTTATGCGACTGCTTGAGGATGGTAGGGTTGTCGGTTACAATGGTGACGGTTCCGCTTCCTTGATTGATTTTCCGAGTACTGCAAATAAGTTCACTTGTCGCTATGACGAAAAAACAGGCAAGTATATCGCACTTACCTGCCCACAGATGGATGTTAATTGTTACTATCAGCGCAATTACGCAGCACTTTGTGTCTCAGATGATCTTATCCACTGGGAACTGAAAGAGATTCTTCTTTGCGACCGTGAAATTTGCAATGACACCGTATCGGTTGCCCAACACGCCTTCCAATATATTGATTGGATATTTGATGGTGATGATATTCTCTTTGTAGTACGTGAATCGGCAGAGGATGCCGCGAACTTCCATGACAGCAACTATTTGACACTTTACAGGATCGCGGAATACGCCAATCTTGTTAAGTAAAGGCACCCCCCTAAAAGTGCAGGGATAACTATGTCAAAAATTGGTGATGACGACCAATTTTGGAGGCTTTCAAGCCTCATATATAACGATTTTTTGGCGTGGGTGCGTTTCAACACTCAAAAATCGTAAAAGTTTGCATTTGAAACGCAAAATCTAAGTTCGGAAATCAATTTTTTGAGGTTTCCAAAATAAAAAATTTGTGGCACTGCCACAAGAAAGAGGTATTTACCATGAAACGAACTCTTGTAGCACTTTTCCTTGTTTTCACCATGCTATCTACTCTCGGTATGATGGTATCGGCAGAAACGACTGCCAACAGCGCTAACGGCAGGTATGCCGGAACTTATCTGGACATTGACTTCGATAGCACCGCTGATGTTAAGACCACAGTAGCTCCTACTGATTCCTCGATGGCGATCAAGGACGGTGTCCTAAAAGTGTCCACTTCCCTGACTTCGGTTGCAGCTAATCAAGCTTTCGACTTTGAACTCAATGTTCCTGAAACCACCATTGATATGTCAAAACCCTTTACTTACTCCTTCCGTCTTCGTATGAGCGGTGCCGCTGCCGGTTTTGCCCAGTTCGTTACTGACCTTGCTGATAATTCTAAGCTGGCACAGATTTCGACCGATGGCAAGTTTGGAGTAGCTCAGTTTGCTGCCGCTAGCGTTAACACAAACGCCAATACTGTTGCTTCGGAAACAGGACTGACCAACCTGAAGGACGGTAATTGGCATACCATAGATATCCTTTTGACTCCCGTTGAGAACGGTAACGGTAAATGTGAATTTGTTGCTTATATCGACAATGTTGAAATCTATGACTCTACTGGTGCCGAAAATCAGAATACCGCTCTTGAAGATAAATTCTATACCCATACCTTTACCGACAACACGATCAGTAGTTTTATTCTTAAGTTGTGGCTCATGAGTAGTCTCACCAGTGAAGAGGCATGGACCCTTGAAATGGACTACTTCCGTGTTGGTGACGGTACTCTCAATTCTGACAACACCGATAATAACGGGAATACTAACCCCAGCACCGCTGACATAACCCTGTCGACCGCTATCGTCTCGGTTGTCATAGTGATCAGTACTGCAGTGATTTCCAAGAAGCATGCAAAATAAGAAAAATTTTATTTTGAAATGAACATAACAAAACTACGCAAAATTCTAAAACATATGAGAAGGTTTTGCGTAGTTTTGTTAGTAAAGGAGAGGTATTATGAAAAAAATAATTGTTGCGCTTTTGACGGTGACCTTACTTGTATGCAGTATCGTCTCTTGCAACTTTGGCGATGATAATCCTGACGATGTCTCAACGAGCAATACGGCGGATGATGAGACTTCCGGTACAGTCGAAACAACCGAGGATCCTCTTTATGCTGATCCTGCTCTTGAAAGGCAGGATTTCGGCGGACGGGATTTTGTTTTTCTTGAGCGTGATCGGACTAATTATATGGAATTCGGTATCTATGAGGATAGCGCTAACAAAGTGGATGCTGCTGTCTTCGCTCGTAATTTAGCAATTCAAGAAAAATACAATGTCACGATTAAGACGAATAAATATGGATTTAATGAGGCAGTTACGTATGCTTCGACACAAATCGCAGCGAATTCATTGGATTTCGATGTGATCGACGAAGGTTTTGAGTATCATATGATGCTTGCCAGCAGCGGTTATATCTATGATATCGATAGTGTTCCCGTTGTTAATACAGCAAAACATTATTGGATGCAGGATGTTCTTGATGATTCCAGTATTGCGAACAAGAATTATTTTCTTGTCTCATATGCGAATATAAATACCTTGAATGCGACCGGTGTTGTTTTTTTCAATACAGAGCTTATTGACGATCTGAAGCTTGAATCTCCCTATGATTTGGTGCGTAACAATGAATGGACTTATGACAAAATGTTCGAAATGAGCAAGTTGGCGTATAAAGACAACGGCGACAATGTTTTCTCTTACGATGACACTTTTGGATCGGTAACGACAAATGCGGTCACGGAGTGTATGCTTGCTGGTATGGGAGGAGAGCTTATCACAAAGGATAAGGACGATATGCCCGAGTTGAATCTCAATAATGAAAAAACCATTGATATTATTACCAAGATTGTGGAATACTGGGCGGATGATTCTTCTCTTCATATTAACCGTTATTCTTCCTATCAGTCACCGAATAATGGTGGGAATCTGCTTAGTGATACTATGCTTGCAGGTCGTGCTCTTTTTATGCCTGAATTGCTTTATCAATTGAACGGATTTGCCGATTCCGATTTTATTATTGGAATGCTGCCGTTGCCCAAATTTGACGAGAAACAGGAATATTATTGGTCTTATGTTCATCAGACACATGGTACCGCTTTTTCGGTCCCGATTATTATGGAAGGTGAACAGCTGCAGCAGACAGGTACTATTCTTGAGGATATAGCCTACATCTCCTATTATGATATTCGTCCCGTGTTCTATGATGAAAATCTGAAGATTCGCCGTGCGCAGGATACAGAATCCTCTGAAATGCTTGATATTATCTTCTCTCATATTCGAGTTGATCTCGGTATTATTCTGCATCGTAACGGTATTGCTCCCAACACTCTTATTCGTAATTTTGTTTTGAATAAAAATACCTCTTTCGTCAGCTCTATCGAAGGTGAATCGCTCAATTACCAAGCGAAACTTGACGAATACGTTGATAAGCTGTCCGGCTGAGTGAAAGACGAAAGACGATTCGAATCGGAATCGTGACGAAAAAAAAAGTATATGAAGATACCCACCACATTGATTGGGATGTGGTGGGTATTTGACTATTCAAGCGTGAATTTATTAGTATTCGTTATTCAAGAATTGTATGGTGCTCATTTTTATGATATACTAAGAATAACTTTTCTATAGAGAAATTTTTTGATTGTACCGTTACCCTGCCGGGAAAAAAGTTGTCTTTATAATTGAAGATCTTCAAACCGTGAAAGGAGAAACCGATGGAGGATTCCCGTATTATCGCACTGTACCGAGAGCGATCCGAGGAGGCAGTTTCAGAAACCGAGAAGAAATACGGAAAAATGTGCCGCAGTATTGCAAGAAATATTTTGCGTAATGAAGCTGATGCGGAAGAATGCACCTCCGATGTCTATCTTACCGTATGGAACTGTATTCCGCCGCAGGAGCCGTACGATTTTTGCGCGTACATAGCAAAAATCACACGGAACCTTGCCTTTAACCGCAGAAAAGCTAAAGGCAGGCAAAAACGTGGCGGGGGCAGATACGATGCAGTCCTGGAGGAGTTGTCGGCTGTTTTACAGGACACCGAAGACATTGAGGATATAAGCGAAGGGCTTCGTATAAGAGAACTTATTGAGAGATATCTTTTCAGTATAGATTCTGACAAGCGAAAAGGCTTTGTTATGCGATATTGGTTTTGCGATTCGATTTCGGATATTGCGCTTTCTCTCGGTATGAGTAAAGGGCAGGTAAAGATGATGCTTCTCCGCACACGGAAAGATTTAAAGATTTATCTTGAAAAGGAGGACGTCAGTATATGAATAAAGATAAATTGTCTCGGATCATCGGAGAGCTTGACGACCGTATTGTCAGCGAGAGCGCGGGTGCCCGTATATCCTCGGGCAGGTCAGAGACGGTGCCGGAGAAAAAGAGAAGAGGTATTGGACGATGGATTGAGGCGGCAGCGTGTCTGCTTATCGTTACAGGAATGATAGGAGCTGCGGTTATTCTGCCGTCTCTGACGAAAAAGAGCGGACCAGCAAGCACCGGGGCAGAGACATATATATCGTCCAATATATTGATCGATACGGGGAACGATATGCCGAATCAGATGGGAGAGATGATTCCCGTTATCTATAAGAGCGCTCTGTTTTGTTGGGGATACAACGGCAATGTAGACGGTTGGAATAAGGCTGTGGTTATCCGCAGCAAGAATGAACTGACAGAATATATTGAGGAGAGAAAAGAAAAGAACCCTTTGGTTGTTCCGGATGTCGAAGATGAAAAGTTAATATCACAGATAACCGATGCGTATTTGAAATGGGAAAAAGATATGCTGGATTTTTCCGATTCATACAGTGACGAATACTTTGAAACGCACGACCTTATAGTGCTTCCGATAGAAGCGGCAAGCGGCAGCTTTCGGTATATGCTTTCCTCGCTTGTCAGGCAAGAAGCGGGAGTGGTGACAGTGGTGGTGAACACTTATATGCCCGAGGTATATACAGATGATCTGCGTGAATTTTGCTGGCTTATTGAAACAGGTGAAAAACTCGGAGCCGATGAAACGGTAGAGGTAAGTTTTTGCGAAACAGATGATACGGCCAAAGCTTCTTACTTCAGAGTCGGTGTGTATGATGATGACTGTACGGAGCCGAAATGTACGCTGATCCGGTCGCGGGATGAGCTTGAAAAACACCTTCAACGCTATCTTGAAAATTCCGATGAGCTTGACGCGATGAAGGATACGCTGGATCGATACTCGGATGATTATTTCAAGACAAATTATCTCGCGATGGTCGGTGCCAGTGTCGGAAGCGGTTCTTATAGGCTGAATGTACGATCCTTGCTCAATGATTGGTCCGGAATTGAGGTTATGCTTGAGACCGTAACAGAAAAAGGGGCGAATGTGACTGCCGATGAAGCATCATGGACAGTTATCATTGAAGGAGAAGGAATACTTCCCGATGACATTAAGGCGAGCGTCCGCAGCGACTTCAGAGAGGTTGACAGCGAGGAGTTTGAACAGTATCGCTGATTCCCGTTTGTTTTATTAAGGAAATACTATTGGAGTACGGCTTGCGTCTTGACGGCATATCTGCTTGTTCATTTTCCGTCACACTTCATAAAATTCGTCGGCAGAGTAGCCTCTCTTGCCTTCTCATTTTGTATCGTTGATGGAAAATATGACTTCGCATCTGTATCGTCAGAACCCGGCGGTATTGCCATAAATGAAGCATTAAAGCGAAAGAACACTTGTCTCTGCTTTTCGTGATGTTCTTAACGGATAGTGGGTAGCCGGAAGGTATAAAAACCTTCCGGCTGCTGCTTTGGCACCTATGTTTTTCTTGTGTTACGGTACTTTTGTGGATTCTCTGCTCCTAAAGTGCCCTCTTGCTCTTAATGATGGTACTACTTCGGAGAAAAAGCAAAAATGTCGAAAAAAACTTGTGCGGTCGGCAACGCCGTCCGATGTGAGCCGAGTCGAGAGGCGTTTGCGCCCCGACTCTTTCTCCTGCTTGATTTTCAACCCAATAAAAAGCTTGAAAAGTTACCGCAAATCTTTCAAAATCCCCCTTGGCTAACCTCGTTCTCAAATCGCCCGGAATAGGCGTTTTTCTTTTTGGTTGTTTGTCGTTTCGCTTTTCCCGGTACACGGGCAACACGAGGAATATCTACAGTGTTGGCTTTGTTTTTTTCTTTGGAAGGCAATCATCTGTATTCCGCTGTAAAGATGTTAATGCGCTCTTTTTTCAAGAGAAACGCATACGCCGCAAGAGACACGATGCTGTCGAAGGCGTTGCCAATACCGAACAGCAGAGCAATTCCGACGAGTGTGGGCACCCATGCACCCGTTACATAAAGAACAAATGCGATACCGTAATAGACGATATTGGTTACCACTGATTCGAACAGCATATATTTCGTCTTGCCGAGCCCGTAGAAGGTAGAGTCGAATACATTTTGGATGGCGTAGAGAACGTAGAAGCCAACGAGAAGCAGAACGAGTTCAAAGAGTTTATCCACGTCAGTGAAGCCGAGCACATACGTCATAAACGGTTTCCAGCCGGGAATGCTCACGAACCACAGCGCTGAGATGATCGCCGTGATTCCGAAATAGCCCAACGTATTTTTACGAATGTTTTCTTTATCTGCAGCTACCTCTTGCTTAATGAGTTCTCCCAACTGGAGTACGGGCAGAAGAAGCCACCCCCATATGAAATTATTTGCCACCCAATAGGTGCCTTGTTCTCCTACAACGTTGACCATTCGCACGATCATCACCATATAGGTAACGTTGCGGACAAGAGATTCCACGCCCGATATTCCGCCGATCTTAACGAATTCTTTCGTCCATGAGAAATCCGGCTTTGCCTTGGTGAATATTTTGATTTTTTCTTTGGCGAGAAGAACGACCGATACGGCAAGCAGAAGCGCATTGACGATTATGTTGGAATAGCCGATGCCGTTCACACCGAGGTGCGCCGACACAGGCAAGTTTGACACGAGAAAGGTATCTGAAACAAGGCATAGAACGAGCCGCGCACCGGTAAGTACGTAAAGATATTTGCTCTTATTCACCGTTACTAATATGACGAGAGCGAACTGCGAGAGGATGGAGAAAATATTGGCAATGCTTTCGATGCGTATGTAGGATGCTGAGGCTTCGACGATGCTTGCCTCAGTTGCCATCAGCTTCAGCAGCGGTTCTGCGAACATTAGCACTACAGCAGAAAGCACAGCATATACGCCGAAGGAAATTAGCATACCGGTTCGTACGCAATTAGTGAATTTTGCTTTATCGTCTTTTACCTTGCCAACGAAATAGAACAGTGGCAGAATGATGGCTTCATTCAGAATTTCATAAATCAGATTGACCCATGAGAGCTGTCCCGCAATTGAGTAAGAATATTCGCCCGGTAACTGTCCGAGGAAAAATACGCGCACCGTGGTGTAGACGGTCGGTGTAAGCCCGAGGACGAGCAATGCGAAAAAGAGCTTGTAATTGATTCTGCTAAGCGACAGTTTGAGCTTGGGAAACATATCCGTCGCCTCCTGTTGTTATTAGCAAAAAGGACAAAAGAAAGACATCTGCATACAATCGCAGATACCAAAAAAACGACAACGCTCCCGTCACCCCATGTCTGCTACCATAAGTGCGATTCGCCGGAAGTTACCGAAAATCTGTCAGGTTTGCGGTAAGCTTCCCAATTGCCATAGCAATCGCTTAAAGTCACTATTTGCTTATGATTATTCTATCATTTTTAATTGCGGAAGTCAATAAAAATTCCATTGCAGTTACAATTTGTCTTTTCATCTTATTCGGTTTTGGTTTTCTTCGTTAAGGGCATCACGCTTTGGAGTGGTGGGTATTTTTTGATTTGCCTAACGGGTTATTGAGAAAGGTTTTCCGAACAGAAATATGCGTCTGCCGAAAACGGTGTTTTCGGCTAATATTCTTTCCCTCTTTCTTGTTAAGAAAGAGGCGGGGAATGGGGCAGCGCTCCAAAATAATTATAATTTACTTTTCTGCACTGTCAGCCGCACAAACCGCAGTGGAAAAGGCGATTTGAAGATTAAACCCGCCGGTATATCCGTCAACATCGATAATTTCACCCGCAAAATACAGTCCTTTCACAAGTTTGGATTCCATTGTTTTCGGGTTAATCTCCTTGGTGGAAACCCCTCCCTTTGTGATGATTGCTTCCTCTATCGGGCGGAAGCGGGAAAGTCTCACAGGAAAGGATTTAAGCAGAGAGATGATTCTGCGGCGTTCCTCTCTGGTTATGGAATTTACCTTCTTATTGGGATCAATTCCGCTTAGCGAGACGAAAACAGGAATCATTTTCGAGGGAAGAAGAGCACCGAGGGAATTGGAAAAATCCCGATTGATATTTTTCGAAAAATCAGAGAGAAGGCGGCTGTCAAGTGTTTTTTCATCGAGCGCCGGCTTGAGGTCGATGACAAGGGTGTATTTTCCCGGTTCAAGGTCGGGAATCATGGAGGAAGCCGATAGTATCATAGGACCTGTCACTCCAAAATGAGTGAACATCATTTCTCCGAAGTCAGAATATGCTTCTTTTCCGTCACTTCTTATCATTACGGCGGAAACATTTTTTAGTGACAGTCCTTGCATTTCCGCACAGAAACGGTCGGGCGATTCTATCGGTACAAGGGAGGGAGAAAGCTTTGTTACCGTGTGACCGAGCTCTTTGGCAAAGCGATAGCCGTCGCCGTCAGAGCCTGTTTTGGGATATGACATTCCGCCTGTGCAGAGTATGACCGCATCGAAGCGGTAATGTTTTCCTCCTGCGATAAGTCCCGTAACAGAACCATCCTCAGCGGTTATTTCGGAGACTCTTTTATTTACAGTATGTCCTTTTACGATATCGCGCAGAGCATGAACGATATCTCCTGCACGATCGGATTTCGGAAAGACGCGGTTTCCTCGTTCTGTTTTGAGAGGCACGCCGTGCTCTTCAAAAAAATTCATGGTATCCAAACAGGAGAAGGCACTGTATGCGGAATAGAGAAAACGGGAATTGGTCGGAATGTTCGCCATGAATTCTTCGGCTGTGCAGTTGTTGGTTATATTGCATCTGCCTTTACCTGTGATGCCGAGCTTAAGACCGAGCCTGTCGTTTCTTTCGAACAGGGTAACATCGGCACTGCCGGAAATAAGCCTTGCCGCCGCCATCATACCAGCAGCGCCGCCTCCTACTATTGCGATTTTTTTCATTTGTTTTATGACTTTGCCTTTGATTTTGCAAAGGTCTCCTTTTCTGCCGGGATTAAGCAGGCTGCGCTTAACCAAGATTGCCGGCTGCTTTTCGGCAAAGACTCAAAACCGTCAGGCGGTTGCCCGACGCGTGGCCTTTTACACTTTATCTTTGTCGTAAACGTCGTATTCGTCCCATATTTTTTCGAGTCGGCTGAATACATCTTCAAGCTCAGTCTGTTTTTTGCGAGACACTGCCACGATAAGAGCGTCGATTATGCTGAGAGGAGCGACAAGGGAATCAACAAAGGACGCCATATCACTTTTGGCATAGAGCTTTGAATCGGCATAAGGCGCGATCGGAGAGCGGTCGCTGTCGGTGAGAGCGATGATATGCGCTTTTTGCGAACGTGCATATTCAACGGCACTGATGATCCGTTTTGAATAGCGGGGAAAGCTGATTGCGATAACCGCATCTTTATCGGATACACGCAGGAGCTGTTCAAAAACCTCGCTTCCGCTTGTGGTCTGTACGAGCGATACGCGTTCAAACATGAATCGGAAATTAAATGCGAGAAAATTTGCTAAAGACGCTGAGCTTCTCATTCCGATTATATAAATCTTGCGTGAGTTCATAAGCGCGTCTACCGCACTGTCAAAATCCTTTCTGCTTACGCTTTCAAGGGTGGCGCGTATTTTGGAAATATCGGAATTGAGAACGCTTTCCAGTACGTCTCCGTTTCCGATCCGATCATTTGTTACCTCCATACGCTGAACAGGGGTAAGCTTCATTCTGATCAGCTCCTGAAGAGCCGTCTGAAGCTCCGGATAGCCTTCAAAGCCGAGAGCGGAGGCAAATCTTACGACGGTGGACTCGCTGACGCCTGTTACTTCTCCGAGCTTTGAGGCAGTCATAAAGGCCGCTTTATCGTAATTGGCGATGAGATAACTGCCGATAGATCGCTGTCCTTTTGAAAATTCCGGGATCATGTCTTTTATTCTGTCAAGAAGATCGTTTTTCATATGCCTTCCGCTTATCATCGAAATCAGATGAAAGCCCTCCGTTTGTGATGGTTTATGAATCGGACTTTGCCGTTTCCTGCAATTTGAGTCTGTTATTACGCAAAAAAATACACGCATAACCGGATATGCAGGCTGAAGCGGTATATCCTTCATAATGCGAATTATTATCTCAATTATAGAGTTAAAAATGAAATTTGTCAAGAGGCGGAATGAATATTCGGGAAATGAATCAAAAAATAACGGGCTGTTGCGTTAAGCAACAAGCCCGGCATTTTCCCG
>OJNI01000871.1_pt1 | contig 18973 bp, 17 predicted proteins | sample 1597441 | NCBI WGS metagenome assembly OJNI01 (sample SAMEA2452131, study PRJEB22498) | human gut metagenome | reverse complement strand
CGATGCTGCCGTCTTCGGAATAGGATTCAATGATTTTGCGCACGGCGGTTTTCAAACCGGAAAAAGAAAGGTTACAGTCGCCGGAACCAATCAGCGGACGGGGCAGAACAAAGCGGTCGGGATTGCCGACGGCGGCCATTTTTTCAATCATCGGGCCGCCCGGATATCCAAGGCCGAGCATTTTGGCAACCTTGTCGAAGGCTTCGCCGGCCGCATCGTCGATGGTGGTGCCGAGACGTTCGTATTCGCCGACGTCCTTAACGACCAGAATCTGACAGTGGCCGCCGGAAACCAGAAGCAGCAGGTAGGGATAGTGTACGTCGCTGGTCAGGCGGGCGGCAAGCGCGTGGCCTTCCAGATGATTGACGGCGACAAACGGTTTGTTCAGAGCCAGAGCCAGAGCTTTGGCCGCCATGACGCCGACGACGACCCCTCCGATGAGGCCGGGACCGGAAGAAGCAGCAATTGCGTCGACGTCTTCCAGCTTTATGCCGGCGCGTTTGACGCAGAGTTCGATTATCTCGTCAATATGTTCAAGATGCGAACGGGCGGCAATTTCGGGAACCACGCCGCCGAAAGCCTTGTGTTCTTCCTGAGAAAGCAGGCTTTCGCCCAGAATTTCGCGCTTGTCGCTGACAATGGCGGCGGCGGTTTCGTCACAGCTGCTTTCTATTCCTAAAACTATCATCCGAATATCCTAAAATCTGTTGCAGTTTTTGCAAATTCTTAATACATTATAGGCATAGTAATAAACTATAAATGAAAAATTGCCAAGAATTATCAGCAAAAGGATTGAGAAATGGTCAAAACCGAGGATTCCGGGACGAAAGAGAAACCTGCCGCGGAAAAAATGCCGAAGGCCGGGGTTTCCAAACTGAAACTGTTTGTCTGGCTGGTCGTTATTTTGGCCGTTATCGGAGCGGCGGCTTATCCGCAGGCGGTTAAAAACGCCTATGTCTATCTGGAAGAACTGCATCGCCGGAACGCCGCGCAGGAACCTGACCCGCTGGAAACGCTGCGGCAGGAAATCGGCTCTTTGCAGCGACAGCTGGCAGATATGCGGTACAGGCTGGAGAATCAGGCGCCGACGACCGCCAACGTCATGATTGACGACGAATCGCTGGCCGAGATGAAAGACAGGCTGAACGCAATTGAAAAGCAAAATCTGAACGTGATTGATTCCAAGGCCGACGTGGCGCTTGTGCTCGGGCTTCTGACCAGAATGGACAAGGTTGAAACGCAGATGGGCAGGCTGGCGAAAATTTCCGACGACGGGGCGCTGATTTTGAGCGCAACCGTGATGATTAAGGAGGCGGCTGCCAAGGGCGAGTCTTTTGCCTATGAGGCTGAGGTTCTTGACCTTTTGGCCAGAGGCGATGAGAAAATCAGCCAGCCGGTGGCGGAAATCGTCAAATACGCGCCGCAGGGAATCAAATCCGAAAAGGCACTGGCGGCAAGCTTTAACAAAATTTACGCCGAACTGCTCGAACAACAGAAAGAAGAGTTTGCCAAAACCTGGAAGGACCGTCTGAACAGCAAACTGAACGAGATTATCAAGGTCAAACGGGTTAAGGAAGAGGCTCCGGAATTTGAAGAAGACAAGGTTCTCGAAAAGGCCAAAAAGCTGGTTGACGCCGGCAAAATCGCCAAGGCCGTCAGCCTGCTTGACGAAGCGCAGCACAAAGATGCCGCGGCCGACGCCGCCTTGAGCGGCTGGATGTCCGAAGCACGGGCAAGAATTGAATTTGACAGAGCGGTGAGCCGGATTTCCACTCATTCGCTGGCTTTGATGAAAGTGAACTATCTTAAAGGAGAGACCAACCATGACTAGAAAAATTTCGTCTTTTATTTTTATTGGTCTGATTTTTACATTAGCCGTGTGGATGTCGGATAAAAACAGCGTGATTACCGTGGACTGGCGCGGTTATGTCAACCGCTTTTCCATTCCGGAAGCGATGCTGCTGGTATTGGTTTTTGTGGCAGTAGTTGATTTCCTGAACCGGATTTTGCGCAAGCTGGTCATGGCTCAGGTCAAGGAAACCTACCGCTATAATTTGGGCAATACGGTCAACGAAGGCGAGGCGATTAACGTGCTGGCAGACAAAATCAGCGAAAAAATCGTCATCAACCGCCATGATTTTGACAACTCGCTGTTGTTGGTGCTGCGGACGATGACAAGCATTACCGCCGGCGATATGAAAGAAGCCCGTATGAATCTGCGCGCGCTGAAAAAACTTATCGGCAACGACCCGATAATCGATTTGCTGAAGATGAAGATTTACAAGGGCGAAAAAGATTTTGACAAGATGGAAAAACTCTCCGCCAAAATCATGAAAAACGAAGATATCCGGCTGGTCGGCATGAAAGCCGCGGTTGAAGCGCAGATGCAGAAAAAAGAGTTTGCCGAGGCGCTGGCAACGGCAAACAAGGCTTTCGAACTTCGCCAGGATCTGTACTGGGTCATTGAAAGCGCTTTTGAACTTCGCGCCAAAGCCGGAGATTGGGACGGCGCTTTGCAGGTGCTCTCTTCGGGGATTAAGAAAAAAATTATTCCGCAGGACAAGTTTAAACGCCTGAAAGCCATCGTGCTGTTTGAAATGGCGCTGGAAGCTCAGAAAAAAGGCGACGACGTCAATTTCTTCAGGCTTTGTTCGCAGGCGATTGAATGTGACGAAACGCTGGTTCCGGCCGCGGTGGCCATGGCCCGCTATTATGTGGCGAACGACAATCAGTTCCGCAAGGCGGCAAAGGTTCTGTTGAATGCCTGGGCAAAAAATCCGACTGCTGACGTGGCTTACGAATATCTGAAACTGTATCCGAAAGATGACATTACCGCCAAAATCCAGCGGATGGAAACTTTGTCGCAGACTAACGTTCTGCGTCCGTCGCTGAACAACATTATTCTGGCCGAGCTGGCGACCGAAGCGGGATTGTGGGGCAAGGCCAAAGCCGAAATAGAAATGTTCCTGATTAACAATCCGGCAACCAAGAAGCTGGCGGGAATGATTTCGAAATATGAGAAATTCAGCAACAATGACAAGAAGGAAGCGGCCAAATGGAAAGAAAAAGAAGCCAGCTGTGCCGATGACGCGATGTGGGTTTGCGACGAATGCGGTCATGCTTCCGCGGAATGGGAAGCCGTTTGTCCGCACTGTAACGCTTTTGGCCAGAGCCATTGGCGGCTCTATGTCGAAAAAGCCGAAAATGAGCCGGTTGTCGAGGTTCAGGCTGCGGACGACGACGACGAATAGCTTTATCTGGTCACAGCCGGCAGATGTTTTCCGCCGGCTGTTTTTTTTACGGGGTTAACAATGAAAAACGAAGAACTGAAAGAAATCTGGGCCGAAAAGTTTAAACAGGTTCCCGGCATTCTGGAAAACGTCAGGCAGGTAAAGTCAGCGGCAACGGCTTTTAATACCAATGTTGATGCGGTGCTGAAACTGAAGGGCGCCGATTTGGAAAAACTGATTGCCGCGGAAAAGCTTTCGCTCCGGGATCTGACGAATATTGAAAGAACCAAGCTGCTGGCGCCGTCAGACGTCGTTAAGGGTATTTTCAAATGTTTTAAAAGCGGCATTGCCGAGGAATGGCTGACCGAAGATAAGACCGTTTATGACTGGATGGTTAAAAATCTGGGGTATGACCGTTTGCAAATGGGCGGTCAGGGCGGCATTGTCGCCAATGCGCTGGCGGTGGCCGGCGTCGGCAAAGTCATTGCCCATACCAATTCGCTGCCGAAGCTGCAGGCCGACCAGTTTTTGAAACTGGATAATCTGGTTTCCTATGACGAAAAAGGCGTTGAAAAACCGGCCTGCAAGATTGATCGTCAGACCGATATTCCGCTGATTCACTGGATTATCGAATTTGACAAGGACGACAGCGTAAGCGTTGACGGCGAAAAGTTTGTGTGTCCGAAGTCAAATCGTTTTATTGCAACTTATGATCCGTTGAATCTGCATTTGGTGGTTGACGAGAACTTTATCCGCGCGTTGAGCAGGGATAAGGCGGAATATATCGTTCTTTCCGGTTTTCATGCCCTTACGGAGCAAAATAACGGCGTTAAGCTGCAAGACGATATTCTGCCGATTATCAAAGCCTGGAAAGCCCAGGGGAGCCTGATTCATCTGGAAATAGCCTCGACGCAGGACATTGCGGTTCGCCGGGCGCTGATTAGGAAGATTGCGCCGCTGGCGGATTCCATCGGCATTAACGAGAGGGAAGCGATAGACATTCTGGAAGTTATCGGCGAGGAGAAACTGGCGGAAGAATGCAATGTTCATACGACGAGCGTCAATATGTTCAAGGCGCTGCTGAAAATCAAACATCATATCGGGGCACCGCGAATCCAACTGCATATGTTCGGGCTGTATATAACGCTGGCTGACAAAGGGTTCAGAATTTCGCCGGAAGCCAATCTGCGCGGCATGATGCTGGCGGCAACCGTCGCTGCGGGCAAAGCCGGTACCGGCAATATCAACAAAGCTGAAAATCTGCTTTGGGCCTGCGGCCGCGAAGTTTCCGACGTCGGTTTGCGCGAACTGGCTGATTTGGCAGATTTTATCGGCAATGAGAAGCTGGTTGAAACCGGTATCGGTTCTTATGACGGTTTTGACGTCATTGCCCTGCCGACGATAATCATCGAAAAGCCGCTGACGCTGGTCGGCATGGGCGACACGATTTCTTCGCTGTCGCTTTTGGCCGCCAGATAAAGGCAACCGGGACAAGGCATGCTGGCAAAACTGTCGGAATTAAACCGGAAATATGTTCAGAATAACGGCTTTGGTGCCGGCAAGGACGCATTTGTCTTTACCGACCGTTGTTCAAAACTGGTGTTGTCGGCGCCGCATGCCGTCAAAACGCAGCTTAACGGACAGGTCAAGGCCGCTGACTTGTTTACCGGTGCGCTGGCAGAGCTGGTCGGCGAAAACCGCGGTATCTCTACGCTTATCCGCACGGCTTATCTGGAGCGGGAATATCTGGCCGACGAATTTGTGAAGGAGAGAGATTTGTCCGGTCATTTCTTTCTGGATTTGCACGGCATGGTTGATCATGAGAATTTTGAATTGGCGGCCGGTACCGGGTTGTTGGAAGCCGACGCCTATGCCAAGGCACTCAAAGCCGTTGAAAAACTGGGTAAAAGCTATGGGCTGCGAATGGCGCTTAATCATCCCCATTATAGCGGAATCGCCGGAATGAAAGCCTTTACGGCGCGAATGCAGATACAGACCGGCAAACCGCAGGTATTGCAACTGGAAATCGGCCGCGCGTACAGGGATTTTTATGAAAGGCCGGAAAACGTAACGGCCAAAACGCTGCCGTTTTTGGCGGAACTGGCCGAAACGCTGGAAAACTGCCTTTAATCGGATTTCTTTTCGGCTGCGGCGCTTTCATCCGTCTGCGGCGTGATTTTTATCAGGCTGAGCTGGTTCTTGTTGCGTTTGACAATTTCAAACAACAGGCCGCCGAAGACGAATTTTTGTCCCGGTTCGGGAATCGACTGAGTCATTTCCAGCAAATAGCCGGCAACGGTAACGGCGCATTCATCGTCGATGTTCCAACCGAATTTGCGGTTGATGTCGCGGATGGGAACCTGTCCGTCAACCAGCCAGCTGTTTTCGCCGTTTTTGCGAATGCCCATGGTATCGAGATTCTGAATGTCGGTTTCGTCGTTGATGTCACCGACGATTTCTTCAAGGATGTCTTCCAGCGTGACAACGCCTTGCAGGGTGCCGTATTCGTCAACGACGATGGCGAAATGCTCCCGGCGTTTGCGGAACATTTGCAGCTGTTGCAGCAGAGTTGTGTTTTCGGGAATGAACCATGGTGCCGACATCAGTTTGCGAACGTCGATTTTGGAGAAATCGTTTTTCTTATCGACGCATTCTTTCAACAGATGTTTGACTCTGATGACGCCTACGATGTTTTCCGGTTTGTCCTGATAAAGCGGAATACGCGAGAACGGCGAATTTTTGACTTTGTCGACCATTTTTTTTACCGGCATGTCGATGTTGAGCGCAAACAGGTTGCGGCGATGGTTCATAACGTCGTAAACTTCGACGTCGTCCAAATCGAGAATGCTTTTAAGCATTTCGCTTTCTTCCTTGATTTCTTCGCCCTTATACATGTCTATCGCGCCGCGGATTTCGGAAATGGCGGCGTCTTCGCTGTTTTCGCCCGAGGACTGAAGTTTGAACAGGCGGAAAGTAAGATTGACGATTTTCTGGAGTACGTAAGTCAGCGGCGAAAAGACGGCAACCCAGAAATTGACCATCGGCGCGACGACCAGAGCAACGGCGTTGGCGTGTTTTACCGAATAGCTTTTGGGCAGCATGTCGGTATAAATAAGAATCAAAACAGTCATAATAACCGTAGCGTAAGCGACGCCTTCGCTGCCAAACAGGCTGATGAGGACGCTGGTTGCCAGCGAGGTGGCCATGGTGTTGAACAGGTTGGAACCGAGCAGGGTTGTGATAATAAGTTTGTCGCGGTGTTTGAACAGGCGGTTGATGGTTTTGGCTTTGGGATTATGCTCGTTTTTTTCCTGGTCGAGCATAAAAGCCTGCGACGCTCCGGTCAAGGCGGTTTCCGATCCAGAAAAGAAAGCTGAGAGGAGGAGAAAGGCGATGACCGCGGCGATTGAAATTATCATTTTTTATCCTTCAGAAAGTCGGTTATGGCTTCAACAACCCGTTGGACGGTGTTGTCAACCTGTTCTTCGCGGGTTTCGACGACAATGTCGGCCTGCGAATAATAGGGGTATTCTTCACTGATGTATTTTTCCAGCTTGTTTTTCAGATGTTCGTCGTTGCCTTTTAGAAACGGACGGTGTTTGCGGCCGGCCGTGCGGTGATAGAGGACGTCGACGTCGGCTTTGAGCCAGACGGTAATGGCGTGGTCTTTAGCCAATGCCCGGGTTTGTTCGGCCACGAAAGAACCGCCACCCGACGCCAGAACGCAGGGCGTTCCCTGCAGAAGGCGCTTCATAACCCGCTGTTCGCCGGCGCGGTATTCTTCTTCGCCGAAACATTTCAGAACGTCTACCAAAGAAAGCCCCGCGGCTTTTTCAATTTCCTGGTCTCCGTCGACAAACGGAAGATCAAGTTTTTTTGCCAGTCTTTTGCCAACGCTGGTTTTACCGCTGCCCATCAGGCCGACCAGCAAAATTATTTTATCAAACTGTTGCATTTTTTCTTAATTTTTCTTTCAATCTCTTTTGATAAATAATATAGTGAATTAAGCAATTATCAATATTTTTTATAAGGTTATATAACATGAGACAGAAAAAATCAAACGCTATATTTTACGTTTTGGGCGCTGTTGTGCTGGCCGGAATCCTGTTTGTGGTTTCACGCGAAGTCAGCGTAAAGACGGAGCATGTCGAACAGCCTTTGGAAAATACGTTTTTGAACAAATAAGGCTTTTTATGGAAAATTTAGGCATTGACGATTTTCTGGAAATGATGGCGGCGGAAAAAGGCGCGGCGCAAAATACGCTGGCGGCTTATCGGCGCGATGTAGAACAGTTTGCCGCGTTTGCAAGGGTTTCCGGCGTGTCGGCTTTTCGTCAGAGCCACGTTTCCGCATTTGTACAGAAACTGAGTGAGGACAAGCTGGCGCCGAAAACGATTGCACGGAAAATTTCGGCATTGCGCGAATATTTCAAGTTTCTTTATTCCGAAAGAGAAATCAAAGACAATCCGGCCGCCAATGTTTTGTCGCCGAAACAGAAAAAGCCGTTGCCGAAATTTCTGACCGAAGAAGAAATCAGGCGGTTGATTGCAGCGGCCAAAGCGCACGACGACTGCCGACACCGTCGTACCGCGGTAATGATGGAACTGATGTATGCCTGCGGTTTGCGCGTATCTGAACTGGTCAGTTTGCCGGAAAACTGTCTGAATTATGACAAACGGCAGATTATGGTAAAAGGCAAGGGCAGCAAGGAGCGAATCGTGCCGGTTGCGCCGGCGGCTCTGAATGCCGTTTCCGAATATATGGGGTATCGGGATTTCTTTTTGAAAGCAGGGCGGAAATCCGTCTGGCTTTTCCCGTCAAAAGTTTCTTCCTCCGGACATGTTACCCGTGACGCTTTTTTTAAGAATATTCAGGCGGCGGCGATTGAGGCGGGACTGCCGCGCGAAAGGGTTACCCCGCATGTTTTGCGTCATTCTTTTGCGACCCATTTGCTTAATCATGACGTTGATTTGCGTTCGGTACAAAAAATGCTCGGCCATGAAGATATTGGTACGACCGAAATTTATACGCATATCATTTCAGAAGCGTTGATTAAGAAGGTGCAGAGCAAGCATCCTCTGGCTAAAAAGTTTGTATAATGGTCATCTAGTACAGAAATTTATTTGTACCAATTCCGACTAAGCGTTTCCGTTTTTCCGGATTTAGTCCTAACTTTTTTGTCATTTCCGCACTTGATACGAGCATTTATGGATGTCCGGGACAAGCCCGAACATGACGGTTTTTCTTTCGTCATTCCTGAGGCACAACGAGGTAAGCCGCACCAGTGAAGTGCAAGGCGGCTGCGGTGCAGTTCTGTTGATGAGCGGTTTTTGCGGTTGTTTTAAAAAAATTTAAGGGAGGTGCGGTTGAGCAACTCCTCCCAAAGGTTAAACATAATTTTTATTTTAATTTCTGCTCATAGCTCTTACAGAAGAGGTCGAGCAGATCTCTGACCGTGCTGTCGTCGGAGATTTCAGCCGACAGTCGGTGGAAAACCTGAACGTCGAGTTCGTCTTCGGTCCAGGCAACGGCCAAATCCCATTCCTGAGGGCCAAAGCCGACCGGATGCAGTTGTTTTACTTTCTTCTTCAGAAAGTCCTCATCCAGTTTTTCACCAACCTGCTGAGAAAAGATAACAGCGGTCTTGGTGCGGAACCGCTCAATCAGCTGTTCTTTGGTCGGCGGCAAGGATTTCAGAATCCGGGCACGGATATCGTTGACCTTGTTGCTGCCGGCGCTGAAATATTCGGCAATGTCGGCAAAAGTGGCTTCCGAATCCAAGTAGGCCAAAGGCTGATTGTCTTCCGAACTCAGCGGGCGGCCGGTCAAAAATTCGAGCGCTTCAACCAGGTCGATCAGAAGAGTGCGCGGAATGACGGGGCTGGAAACCGGACGCTCAAGATCCCGGACAAAACATCCCGACTTTTTGATAAAGAAGGTTTTGATGTCGTAAGAATCCTGAAAGTTCAACAGGTTGAGAGCTTCTCCGCAATAAAAATTGACGATTGCTTCAAAGTTCAGTTTCTTTTGGAAATATTCCAAAGCAAGCCGGCAGAACTTCTGATTGGTTTGTTTCGCAACGGCTTTTACGGCGCTGCAAAAGACTGCGGGTCTGAAAAAAGCGGGGGCTTTCATCAAAACTTCGGCAACCTGTACCTCGTCTTTGGCGTTAAATACGACCTCTCCGTTTGCATTTGCATAAAGAGGTTTCAACTTCGGTGATCTGTTTACCAGCTCCTGAGCCAATAAAGCAGAAACTTTTTTCTTTTCCATAATTTATATAAATTTATAGGGTTTTAATGAAGACAAAGTAACATCATCGGACAAAAAAATCAAGCTTTATTTAGGCGGAATGGACAAAAACCTGTTGGCATAAAAAAAGAGAGCCGTTTGGCGGCTCTCTGGAAAGGAAGTTAAGTTTTTCTATTCATCAGAAAAAAATGCGATTAAATCCCTGACGGTGCCTTTGGAAATAAGGTCTTTGTCCGGGAATTTTCCAAACCTCTGCCTACACCAGTTCAGGACGGTCAGATAAAAATTGTAATCTTTGAAATCAGCCGGAAGCATTAAATCTATCCGGGTGTTTTCATCCAACTGTTCGGCTTTGATGTTCAGACAATCGGCCAAAAACTGTTTTACCTGTGCGGCCGTGGTTTTCGGCTTCATCAGTTCGGCGCGGATTTCGGCCGAAGTCTGTGGGTCTGAGCAAAAATATTCGGCAAATTTGACTGCCGGGAGATCAGAATCACGCAAACGGCGCTCGACATATTTCCATTCGGCCTGATTGTTAAGAGCGAATGAGGAACGGCCGGCACGACAGCGTATCAGTTCGACTATTTCCTTAAAATAAGGGTAAGACACCTTTCCGTTGTTTAAGGAAATCATAAGACCTTCAACCTGTTCTTTGGAGAAGGCTGTTTTGCGACGGATAATGTTTACTGCTTCTTTCCGTCTTAATGTTGCTGTTGCCATAATCTTTCTGTTTTTGAGGTTTAACTTATGTATAATAGTTAATGCTGCATCATAATTCAAAGTTTTCGAACCTATCTTATACTACAGCTTTAAACATAAATCAACAAAAATCGACAAAATTTCCTTAAAGGCGCCGAGCAAGGGCAAGGAACTGATTTGGCGTAATTTGTTCTGCTCGGGAAGTCAGCGGAATTTGCAGTTCGCAGCATATTTTTTCCAGGCCGGGAATCGATTTAAGGCTTTGACGAATCATTTTGCGGCGCTGTCCGAATGCCAAAGCGCTCAGCTTTTCGATGCCGGCGATGTCTTTGGCAGAAAGTCCGCTGCGAAGCGGCGTGAAGAGGAGAACCGAAGACCAGATTTTCGGTGCGGGTACGAAACACTCGGGATTGAGATCAAAGAGTTTTTCGACTTTGCAAAGCAACTGGGACAAAATGGATATGCGGCCATAGTCTTTGCTGCCGACCGGCGCCATAATGCGATCGGCGACTTCTTTTTGGAACATCAGGGTCAGGCTGGCAAAATTTTCCATTTCTTTCAGCCAACCGACCAGCAGCGGGACAGAAATGTTATAGGGCAGGTTGCTGACGATATGACGCGGAGTCTGCTTAAATTCGGCAAAGTTCTGCTTCAGGGCGTCGCCGTTGACGATTTGCAGACGTTCTCCGACTTTGGCTTTGATTTCTTCCATAATGGCAATGCAGCGTTCGTCCATTTCAACCACGATCAGTTTGTCCGGTTCGGCGCGGAGGATTTCACGGGTCAGGCCGCCCGGGCCGGGGCCGACTTCGTACACGGCGGCGCCGCGGTAATCGGAGAGGTTTTGCGCATTCAGCGAAAGCCTGATTATTTTGCCGGTAATGTTGCGGTCGAGGAGAAAATTCTGTCCGAGAGCCTTTTTAGCCAGCAAACCGTGCGCCTCGACCGTGGTGCGAAGCGAAGGAAGCATGTCAATTTTTTCGCCGAGATTCATGTTCATTTACATTCTAACCTCGATAACCGCCGCCTGACGCAGTTCCTGCAGATGGCGGGCGGCGATTTCTTCCATGCGGCGTTCTTCAAGAAATTTTTTGATGTTTTCCTGGGTGGGGGTTTCGGCTTTATCGCGTTTGGGGTCGAATATCTTGTCAAGCTTGAGGATATAGTAATCCTGTCCGACTTTGACCGGATCAGAAACTTCGCCGGGTTTCAGTTTACCGAGGGCGTTTTTGAGCGGAGTTATAAGACGTTCCCGGTTAATCCAGCCAAGGCTGCCGCCCTTGGAAGAACTCGGAGCTTCCGAAAACTGCATGGCATAGAGTTCAAAACGGGGATCCTGCCGCAGGTTGGCAACCAGACTGTCCAGATTTTTGGCGTTTTTGCGTTTGATGAGAATTTCGGAAACCATATATTTGGCGGTACTGAGGTCACGGTCGGCTTCGGCCTGGGCTTCTTCAATTTCTTTCTGGGTCAGTTCTCCTTCGGCCATTGACAGTTTGCGGATAACGCGTATCCAGGCCAAATCGGATTTCATCTGTTGCAGAAACACCTGATAGCTGACGCCGCTGTCTTTGAGAATCTGCCGGAGTTTGCCCTGAGGGATTTTGTTGCTGGTTTCAAAAAAACGAACGGATTGGTCAATGTCTTTGTCGGTTATGATAATGCCGTTTTTTTCGGCGTCCTGGAGTTTAAGCTTTTCGTCAATGGCAGCCTGCAGCGTGCGCTGGATAATCATGTTGCGGGTCTGGTCGTTGACGGGGATGCGGGTGTTCATGACGAAAGCATTGACCCTGTTTTCCAAATCTTCGGTCGTCAAAATTTCGCCGTTGACGACGGCGACGATTTTAACGGCGCCGGGAAAAAGCTTCTGCGGTTTCGGCGCGGCGGGCGCTGTTGCCGGTACGGTCGGTTCGGCAGGCTGCTGACGGACAACGGAGTTTTCGTTTTCTTCATTTTCGCCGTCGTTTTGAAACATGACCGAGTTGCCGGCCGGTTTGGTGCTTTGGCCGATAGAGGAAAGGTCGAGCGCCTGAGCCGGAAAAACTGAGGTTATACCAAGCAGGAAAGCCGTCGCAAAAATTTTTCTCATTAACTTTCTCCTTATCTTAAAAAAACCTTATTTGGAACCGAAGCCGCCAAGCGTTTTCAGCAGGAAGGAAACGCTGAATTCGTAATTTCCTTCATATTCCGGATCGTTGGAATGGTAGCGGTGGATGTCGGTTATCAGTTTCAGACATTCGTCTTCATAAATTATTTCGGCACCGTGTTCGATGGAGCCGCCTTTGGGCGCCAAGTCCTGACGGTTGTAAATGGTCAGGCTCCAGTCGCGCGTCAGTTTGGCGGTCAGTGACGTATAGAGTTCTTTGCGTTCGCGGGCATCATAGGCATAAGCTGCCGAATCGTTTCTTTGCAGATAGATGTAAGAGATGTAGCCGCGCAGCATGCTGGGACCGAAAGACGTGCCCAGTTCACTGTAGTTAATGTCGAAGGTGTCTTTGTCCAGGCGGAAACGATAGGTTAAATCCAGATAATCGGCCGGTGCGGCGTAAATACGGCCGACGTAGTCGGTAAAGTTGCTGTCTTCGTCGATGCCCTGCGTAAAGCTTTCGTCTTTGTTGAATTTGTAACTTTGGGCGATGAAGGCTGAAGTGCGGCCGAGGATGTTGCCGTAAGAACTCCAGTTGATGCCGTAGCTGATACGGCTGCCTGTGTCATTGCGGTCGTAACCGGGGTAACGGTCGAGGTCGAGGACGTTAGAATCGGAAAGTTCAATATCCTGACTGTCTTCGTTGGGAATTTTATCGGCTTTGTTGCCGCCGTTCGGCGCGGCGACGGCGACAATGACCGGTTCCAGAATCTGACGGGAGGTTTCGGTTGCGCGGACAAAAGGCAGGCGCCATTCCAAACCGACCTGGGGGAAAACGCGGGCAACGCCGCCGGTAAAGTTTTGGTCATCTTCGTTGGTATAATTGTCAACGTAGTAAAGGTCGGACTTTACCGAAGCAACCATGCGGTATTTTTCGCCGTAGGGGCTGGTGTAAGGCAGCACCCATGAATTTATCATTGATGCGCGCTGGGTGGAGACGTCGTCTTCGCGGTAAACGGAAGCAAAGTCGAGATTGGTTTTGGTGTAGGCGCCGTAAGTGCCGACATCGCTGATGTTTTCGTAAGAAATCAGCGGGGCGACGAAAGGTTTGTTGAGATTGCGACGGTTAAACTCGTTTTTGTCCGCTTCGCGCAGATTGTAGCTGACCAGTTTGTAATAGTAAGCTTCGGCCGAAGCATAGTTGCGGTTGTCAAATCCCTGCAAGCGAATCCGCGAGGTCAGCCAGGCATTGTCCTTATATGGGAGGGAGAGGTCTTTCAAATACAGGCTGTCGGAGGCGTAATTAATGTCTGTGTCGGCCAGCCAGAAGTCGTTGATTTCATAACGGGCTTTTAAAAACAGGTTGCCGCGGTTCTTGTCTTTGTCTTCGTCCGTGAGGAAGGAACCCTGCGCCTCAATGTCGCCCTTATAGAAATATTTGCGATATTCGCCGTTCCAGACGATGCCTTTGTCCGAGCTTAACATCGGTGCAAACAGCAAGTCTTCATGATCCGAAATGTTCCAAAAATAACGAGGCTGGAAGTAGCCGCCCAAATAAGAGGAGCTTCCGATTGTCGGGGCGATAAAACCGGAACGGCGTTTGACGGAAGGATCGGGGTGTGAGAGAAACGGCGTGTAGAAAACCGGCACGCCCTTGACTTCAATGAACGCGTCATTGTAGTAAACATCCTGATTTTTTGCGTCGTGCTTTACCTTTCGCGCCTTAATCTGCCAGAGCGGGTCTTTGCTGCGGCAGACGTCGCAGGGCGAGTAGACGACGTTTTCCATAACCTTGTTGTCGTTGGCCATTTTGCGGAATTTGCTGGCCGCGATGCGGGTTTCGTCTTTCATGATGATGCGGACGTCGGTCATGTGGCCTTTGGTCATTTTGTCGTCAAGTTCTACATAGTCGGAAAAAACGACGGTTCCGTCGGCCTGAACAATGCTGACGTTGCCGACGGCCGTGACAATATCGTCTTTCTGGTTGTAAATGACCTTGTCGGCCTTCAGCGTCTGGTCTTTACGGATAATATTGACGTCGCCGACGGCGGTAATGGTCTGCATGTCTTTATTGTCAATCATTTCGTCGGCACTGAAATAAATATCGTCGGTTTCTTTTTCAACCCCGGTGGCCGGCTGCGGTTTGGCGTCCATGAAAGAGGTAATGTTGTAGCTCGGTTCCAGTTCGGCATAGGGTTTGGCCTTACCTGGCTTTTTGCCGAAGGGATCAGGTTCAAACGCGGCGGCAGAAACAGCCGAAGCGACCCAAAGAGCCGTTGCTGTCCAAAGGATTTTTTTGCCGAAAACTTTATTCATCCGTACTTTCCCTGAGTTTTTTCTTCCGCGTAAAGAAAGCCGGATTATAGAACAATAAGAGATAAATGCAAGTCATCAGCGGAACCAGAAAATTTGCGTACAAAAGCGGCAGAAAATAAAGATTTTTGGCCGAAAGGTTGGTAAAGGCCAGATCGCCCGCCTGGATAAGAACCATAATAAAGATAGATACAGAAATGATTTTGGTTTGGCCGCGGCGGTTAAAGTTGCCGACCAGCAACCCGGTGCAGGCCAGCAGTGCAAAGGCCAGGTTGTACAAAGGCGTCAACAGGCGTTTGTTGCCTTCGGTAATGTAACGGTTTGCCTCGGCAGGAGTCAGGCTTGGGTCGCTGCGGGCGTTGAAAAGTTCCATCAGCGTTTTTTCGCGGACACCCTCTTCCTTTTCCTTTTTGGGGCCGGTCGTGCCAAAATCGACCGAATAACGGTCGAAGGCCAATGACGAGAACTGCGAACTGTTCCGGTTAATTTCCTGTCGTACGCCGTTGACGAGGATAATCCGCGGGCCTTTGTCGGTATAAACAATGCGTCCGCGCTCGGCAGACAGCGTCGTTTTGGTTTTCGGGTTGCGCTCGTCGTTGACGAGAATGCCGGTCAGAGAGCCGTCTTTTTCGTGCGTGGTAACGAAAACGGTCAGATTGAACTGCAAAGTGGTAAATTCGCCTTCCCGGAACATCAGATGCGAAACGTCATTTTTGACTTTCCACTCCAATTCGTTAAAAGCCTTTTCGGCCTGCGGGATGCCGATATTGTTGACATACAGTCCGAAGACGGAAAGGGCGATACCCATGAACAGCGCGGGTTTGGCGTTTTGCCAGGGACTGATGCCGGCGGATTTCATTACAACCAGTTCGCGGTCGGAAAGCATGCGGTTGTAAACGAAAAGGACGGCGACGAACAAGGCTATCGGCGACAGAATGATATACAGTCTCGGCATCAAGAGCGACGTCATTTCGATAAACAGGCTGAGCGGCAGCCCTTTGTTGGTAATCAGTTCGACAAAGCGCAGCGATTGGGTAAGCCAAAGGATGGACAGCAGCGAAAAAGTTACCAGCAGGAAGCCGACAAAAATCTGTTTGGCGATGTAGACGTTTAATTTTTTCATATCATCAGAGTTTTATTTGTACAAATCGTTATGGATTATAACCAAAATATCTTATAAAAAAACTAATATTTTTAAAAATTTGCAGATTTTATTTTGCCGTGCGCAGAATCGGTGTTATAATAGACAAAAAATAACCGGGCGGAGACAGCCGATGGCTCAGGACAAAGAAGAAAAAAAGACCGAGGATGAGACGTACAAGGCGGAAGCCGTGCATCGTCTGGAGCTGGCCAAGGCTGACGAAAAGCGGATCAGGGAAGAAATCGAGGCCCTGAAAAAGGAAATCGAGAAAGCCAAAGAAGCCAAGGAAGGTAAGGTTATCGACATTCAATGGGCGGAAGAGGAGCTGGCCGACTGCCGCCTGCTGGAAGAGATTGCCGGACGAAAAAAGGAACGTCTGGAAAAAATCATCAGTTCCGACAGCCGCGAAGAACTGCCTGACTTAATCGGTTTCAGTCCGAAACAAAGGGTTTATGCCGATAAGGACGGAGAGAGCGGCAGCGACGGAAAAAAAGAAGACAAGGGCAAAAAGGAAGAAAAAACGCCGGAAGAAAAAGACCGGCTGCGCCCGTCTCCGGAAGCCGCGGCAGCGGCAATGACGGCGGCCGGCGTGGCTTCGGCTCTCAAACGCAGCGAAAACACCAAATTGAAAGAAGTGGCGCGCGGGGTCAGCGCGGTTTCGGCCATTCAGGCGGAAAGGAGCAGCCGAGCGCAGATTAACGGGCGCGACAAAGGTTTGCGGCTGGCCGGAACCGGTTTGAGCCGCGCGGCGGAAAAGAGGCTGATGAAAGAAGAGCGCCGACAGGAACGCGCGTTTAAAAAACTTCAGAAAGATAACGAGAAAGGCGTCACGGCTGTCCGTACGGAAAGCCGGTTTGTGACCAAAGACGGCGAAAAAGCCGATAAAAATAAAAGCATGCCGCCAAAAACCGCCGGCGAAGACAAGAAGAAGTCCGACGAGCTGCGCCGTGCCGAACTGGAGCGGAAAATTGAAAAACTGCGCGAGAAACCTTGCAACGCCGAAGAATACGGCAGGCCGGAAAGGTTGCGGACGGCAGCGCCAACGAAGTCAGATTCAGCGCCGAAGAAGCAAAGGCATTGCCGAGCGTAAAAGCCGGCCGGGCAATGGAGGAGGCTTATAAGGCCAAAGAACTTCCGGCGGCGGAAAAAGGCGGCGCGGTTAACGAGGCAAGCCTGACAAAAATGGAACATACGGCGGCAAAGGCCGAAGAAAACCTTAAAACGGCGACGCTGGTTCCGGATTATGCCACGCCGGAATTTAAACGAAAAGCTGCTGAGCAGGGGATTGATCCGAACAAAGGAAAAAGCAGGGAGGAAAAGAAAACCGACCGGCAGAAACTGCTGGCACTGAGCGGCCGGCCGGGAACGGACGAGGCCTTTCGGAACGAAGAAAAACCGGCGGCGGAAGAACGTCAGGGCGAAAGACCGGAACTGCGAATCGATCCGGAAAAAAGCCGGGCGGCGTCTGCGGAGAAAAGCGGCAAGGAAATCAATATGCAGCAGTATCGTCTGACCAAAGAGTTGCAGGGAGGTCGGCAGGCCGGCTGATTTATGTCAAAAGGCGTATCAGGAGGGCGGAAGGCTCTCCTTTTTTATTAAATCTTTCAATTTACATACGTTTTTTTCCGATAAGTCTTTTTTGTGCTTGAATAAGGTTTTGTTTACGAATAGTCTGATAGCATAACGTTATTGTCCGGAAAAGCTGACAAACGGCGTTTGCGGACTGAACTCAATCTTTCGAAAGGTAAAATTATGACCGACGCTTCAGCTGCCTCGCAGGTTGCCGCCAAATGGCGCAAAAAAAGAGGGTCTCTGATTATGGCCCTGCACGAAATTCAGAGTGTGAAGGGTTATGTGCCGTGGGAAGACGCCGTTGACATTGCCAACGGAATGGGAATTCCCCTGGCGCGGATTTACGAAGTTCTGACCTTCTACAATTTTTTCAAGTTAGATGCTCCCGGCAAAGCGGTTATCTCAGTTTGTACTGGAACCGCTTGTTATTTAAAAGGCAACGACAAAGTGTTGGAAGAGTTTAAAAAGGAACTCGGAATTAACGAAGGCGAAAGCACTGCCGACCGGATGTTTCATCTGCAGGTGGTTCGCTGCGTGGGCTGCTGCGGCCTGGCTCCGGTCTGCGTGGTCAACGGCAAAACCTACGGCCGCGTTTCTCCCAACGACGTCAGAAACATTCTTGACGAATGGCGCAGCAAATTAGCCGATGATAAGGAGTAAGGACGATGGCCGATATCGATATAGACAAAAGATTTGACATCCATGAGATTGCCAAGAACAAAAACGCCGATTTGGAGCGTTTTCGCTGTACGATTTACTGTTGTCATTCCACCGGCTGCAAGTCTTCGGGCAGCGACGACATCATTTCCCTGTTGCAGGACGCGATTGAGGAGTACGATCTGAAGGACAAGGTTCGCATTGTGGCGGCCGGCTGTATGGGATTATGCGCCCAGGGACCGCTGATGCGCGTGGAAATCAAAGGTCAGAAAGACGTTCTTTACAAACGTCTGGAACCGCTGATTGCCCGTCTGGTCGTTGCGGAGCACGTGGTGCCGGCGCTGAAACTGGAGGACGGCGAAACTTTCGAAATACCGGAATTTTTGCAGCAGCATGTTCTGTCGCTGGATCTGCCTTTCTTTACGAAGCAGGAAAAAGTTGTGTTGAAACTGGCCGGGCACATGGATCCGGAAGACATTCACGAATATATTGCCCACGGCGGTTATCTGGCGCTGGAAAAAGTGCTGAAAACGATGACGCCGGCGCAGGTCGTGGACGAGATTAAAAAATCCGGCCTGCGGGGTCGCGGCGGCGGCGGTTTTTCAACCGGCATGAAATGGGAACTGGCGGCAAAAGTGCCGACGGTCGACGAAAAGTTTATTATCTGCAACGGTGACGAGGGGGATCCGGGAGCCTATATGGACCGCAGTATTCTGGAAGCGAATCCGCACGCGGTTATCGAGGGTATGATGATTGCCGCCTATGCCATCGGGGCGACGGAAGGCTGGTTTTATATCCGTGCCGAATATCCGCTGGCGGTCGAACGGTTGGAAAAAGCCATCAAGGCCTGCAAGAAAAACCGTTTGCTCGGCAATAACATCATGGGTACGGATTTCTGTTTTAACATTGACATTCGTCTTGGTGCCGGCGCTTTCGTCTGCGGTGAGGAAACGGCGCTGGATTTATATTGCGGCAGCGGCACGATTACGCTGTGTCTGGCGCGGCATGTGAAAAAGGTCTACG
>OJNI01000870.1_pt1 | contig 18983 bp, 17 predicted proteins | sample 1597441 | NCBI WGS metagenome assembly OJNI01 (sample SAMEA2452131, study PRJEB22498) | human gut metagenome | reverse complement strand
CAGAATAGTTGTCAATGGCATAGAGGCTAAAAACGACGAGTCGATTTTTGATGTCCGCCGTAATGTCGGCATGGTGTTCCAAAATCCCGACAACCAAATTGTTTCATCAATTGTTGAGGAGGATGTGGCGTTTGGTGTCGAAAACCTCGGTATCCCGTCTGACGAATGTCGCCGCCGCGTTGATGATGCGCTTAAAACCGTCGGTATGTATGAATACCGCAGAAAAGCACCGAGCAATTTGTCGGGCGGCCAAAAACAAAGGGTTGCCGTTGCAGGAATTATTGCAATGAAACCGAAATGTATAGTCCTTGACGAACCTACTGCAATGCTTGACCCAAGCGGTAGGTGTGAGGTTATCAATACTGTGATGAAGCTCAATAAAGAGGAGGGCATCACAATTGTTTTGATTACTCACTATATGGACGAGGCTGTCAAGGCGGACAGAGTTGTTGTTATGGATGACGGAGAAATAAAACTTGACGGCACTCCGCAGCAGGTTTTTTCCGATGTCGATAAAGTGAAATCGCTTCAGCTTGATGTTCCGCAGTCAACAGAGCTTGTGAACGAGCTGAACATTGAATCACACGATACTGTTCTCAACGCACAGCAGTGTGCAGAGCTTTTATATAAAAATTTAGTTTAGTGCAGCTATATGCACGGAGGCTTAACTTTGGCAATTTTAGTATGTGAAAATCTTAATTATCTCTACAATGTAGGCACTCCATTTGAAACAGCCGCAATCGAAAATGTTAATTTTTCTGCCGATAAAAGCGAAATTATCGGAATAATCGGTCATACCGGCTCCGGTAAATCAACGCTTATTCAGCATTTTAACGGCTTGCTCGAGCCGACCTCGGGCAAAATTTTCGTCAATTCAAACGATATTTGGTCAAAGGAAAACAGAAAGCAGATTCGCAATGTGCGCTTTGCCGTCGGTCTTTGCTTTCAGTATCCGGAGTATCAGATTTTTGAGGAAACGATTTTTAAGGAAATAGCCTACGGACCGACTCAAATGGGGCTTGCCGATGACGAAATCAAAAAGCGCGTTTACGAAAGTATGGATTTTGTCGGCATTTCAAGAGAACTTGAATCAAAATCACCGTTCGATTTGTCGGGCGGTCAAAAGCGCAGAGTCGCAATTGCGTCAATAATTGCAATGAAACCGCAGGTTTTGATTTTGGATGAGCCGTGCGCAGGGCTTGACCCCAAGGGCAGGCAGGTTATTTTAAACCTCGTTCGCGACTATCAGCGAAAAGAGGGCAACACCGTTATTTTCGTTTCTCACTCAATGGAAGATGTTGCCGCCGTTGCCGACAGAGTGCTTGTTTTAAACAAGGGCAAAATCGCTATGGACGGCTCGGTCAACGCCGTTTATTCCCGAGGAAAAGAGTTAAAAAAAATCGGACTTAATGTCCCCGAGGTTACTGATGTTTTCCTCAGACTTCACGATATGGGGATTGATTGTAAAACCGATATTTATACAATTGAGCAGGCTGTTAATGAATATAATCGACTGCTTGATATAAAGGAGGACCTCGCCCGTGAATAATATAACATTCGGGCAGTATTTGCCCGGCGATTCTCTCCTTCACAAAATGGACCCGCGAATGAAAATAGTTTTGCTGCTCCTTTTGATGATTTCAAATTTCATCGGCAAAAATTTTATTACTCTCGCGCTTGTTGCCGTTGCAACTGTAATGCTTGTGATTTTGTCGCAAATCAACCTCAAAATCATTTTAAAGGGCATTAAGCCGATTGTGCTTATTGTTGTCATTACCGCGTTGCTTAACTTGTTTTACGGCACCGGTGAGCCGCTTGTCGAGTTTGGATTTTTGAAAATCACACAAGCCGGCATCTACAGTTCGATATTTATGTCGATGAGGGTTATATTTCTTGTCGTTCAGGGTCTTATGCTCACATATACAACTACACCGACCTCACTTACCGACGCTATGGAATCGCTTATGAAACCGCTTAAATATTTGAGAGTCGATGTTCACGCAATCGCAATGACAATGACTATTGCTCTGCGCTTTATCCCCACTCTTCTCGAGGAAGTGCAAAAAATCACCGCCGCGCAAAAGTCAAGGGGCGCCGATATGGAAAACGGCAGTCTGATAAAGCGTGCCAAGGCGATTGTTCCGGTGCTTATTCCGCTTTTTGTTTCGGCATTTCGCCGTGCAAACGAACTTGCCGATGCTATGGAATGCCGCTGTTACAGGGGCGGCGACGGCAGAACAAAAATGAATGTTATGCACCTTAATACACGCGATTATGTTTCCCTTGCGGTTGTTCTTGTGTATTTCGCCGCAATAATCGTTATAAAAATTTTTGTCAAGAATATTGTTTGATTATGAGAAGATTACTGCTCACAATTCAATATGACGGCTCGGCGTATCACGGCTGGCAAGTTCAGCAAAACGCCGTCGAAAAGTTGTTCGGCAAGCGCCTTGATGTCAAAGGTTGCTCACGCACCGACAGCGGCGTTCACGCAAATATGTATTGCCTCAGTGTAGATACCGATATGCAGATTGAAAACGAAAGCGTTGTCCGTGCGCTCAACGGCTTTTTGCCAAAGGACATTGCCGTTAAGAGTTGCAGGGAAGTTTCGCTTGATTTTCATCCACGATACAACACTGTATCTAAGGAATATATTTATAAAATCTATAACGGCAATACGCGTGATGCTTTTCTTGCCGATTACGCGCTGTATTATCATCCTCATATAGACGCCGAGTATCTTAACGCCGAAGCAAAGGCTTTCCTCGGCAAGCACGATTTCTCGGGCTTTTGCAGTATTAAAAGCGATGTTGAGGACACTGTAAGAACAGTTAAAAATTTTGAAGTTTATCGCGACGGCGATACAGTCATATTCAAGGTCGAGGCAGACGGATTTTTATACAATATGGTGCGCATTATGATAGGCACTCTGCTTTTTGTCAATGAGGGCAAAATCAAAAGCGGCGAGCTTGCCGATGTCATCAATTCAAAATTCCGCAAAAGGGCAGGGAAAACCGCGCCGCCGCAGGGATTGTATTTAAACAAGGTTAATTACGGAGATATTCAAAATGCCGACTAATCAAAGAAAAAACGCGCGCAAGGAACGCAGCCGTAAAAATGAGGCTAAAACAAGAAAAATAATATGGGCAGTGCTTATTTTCGTCATTATCGTTTTGATTATAATGAGAGTGTGCGAAATTGATTTTGCTTCGCTTAAAAACAGATTTACGGATGCAAACGGAAATTTCACTCTTTCGCTTGTCACCGATGAAAACGAGTATCCGCTGAGTATAGACTCATCAAAGGATGTCAGTGTCAATATTGTCAGCGATAAGCTCAATGTTCTTACCGATGTTTCCTATTCAGTCTACAATCCGGCAACGGCGAAAAAACTGTATTCGTTTAATCACGGCTACGCAAATCCGATTTTAAAATGTGCCGGCACATATAATTGCCTTTATGACCAAGGCTCATATCGCCTGCGTCTTGACACTAATAAGGAAAATGTTTACGAAACCACGGCAAAAAGACCTATTTTAGCAGCTGATGTTTCAAAAAAAGGTGCTGTTATTTACGCAACACGCGGCGACAAAACTAAATCAAAACTTTTTGTTTATGACAAATCGCTAAAGAAAAAGGCAGAGATTGATGTTAATGACGGATATATAGTAAGCGTCGCAATCGACCCGTCAGGCAAAAAACTTGCCTATGCCGTTGTCAATTCAAAAAACGCAACATTCACGACAACAGTTTTCACACAGTATGTTTCGGACGAAAAATCAACCGCATCATTTTCGTATCCAAATACCTCTGTTCTTTCTCTCAAATTCGCAAATTCGTCGGATTTGTATTTTGTCGGCACTGATACCGTGTCCGTTATTTCATCGCTGAAAAATAAAACCGATGTCCACAAAAACGGCTCAATCAGCACTCTTTCGTATTGCTATACCGATGATAACGAGCTTGTTGTTGCTTATTCCGATTATGAAAACGCAAGTAACGGCAAGGTTGAATATATAAGACCGTCGGGTAATGTCAAAACAACGATTAATCTTGATAAAAAGGCAAAATATATTTCGTCATCATCAAATGAAATCTGCGTTTTGTATAATGACAGAGTCGATGTCTTTTCACTCACAAAGGGCGAGCGCAACGAATCGTATAAATGCGACGATTCGGTTACAAGCGTACATAAGCTCTCGTCAAGGGTTTATGCTTCGCGCCAAAAGGTAATCGACCTTCTTGATAAACAGTAGGTGATAAGCTATGGTTGTCAATTATGTTGATGTTGCGCTTGCTTTGATAATCGTCGCCTATATTATCAGCGGATGGGAAAGGGGATTTTTCATAACGGTGCTGAATTTTGTTCGCTACGCGTTTGGTTTTGCGCTTTGCTTTTATATCAGCGATAATTCGGCGCAGGCGGTATATGATGATTATGTCAAAGAAAGGGCGCTTGAGCGCATAAATGAAAAAATCGTCACCTCCGACAAAGCACCGCAGTTGCTTGAAAATTTGCAGCAGGCAGTAAACGCTTTGCCGAAGGATATTGCAGGCTCTCTTGATATTTCATCCGTCAATCTTTCAAGCAAAAATGTTTCGCAGGAGATTCTCGATAATTTATTTAAACCGATATTAATGTTTCTTACTCAGGCAGCACTGTTTGTTGCCGTGTTTATCGTTTTTTTCGGTGCAACCGCTGTTATAATGTACTATGTTAAGCGTGCAAAAAAACGACGCCGCAAAAAAGAGAAAAAGGCGGCTGTTACAAGGGCGGATTGTTTCTTCGGCGCATTGTTCGGCGCACTCAAAGCGGCACTTGCCGTTTGCGCAATCGCTGCGGTTTCCGCATATGCGCTAAGTCTGTTCGGCGATTCGGCGTCAAATCAATTTATAGTCAATTTAAAATCAAGCGAAATTCTTTCTTGGTTTAATAATAAAAACATATTTAATTTGATTACTTCATTTTAGCAATCAAAAATTAATTCACAGCGGAGGTCGTTATGAGTAAATTTAAAGAAAATGTAAAAGATCTTTTCACAAATTGGAACACAATACCGAATTGGCTTTGCTTCATTCGCATTGCGCTTATTCCTGTGTTCACCGTCTTGTTTGTCAAGGGTCAGTATCTTTGGGCGTTCATCGCAATGATAGTTGCCGCCCTCACTGATGTTTTTGACGGCAAAATCGCAAGAAAATTCAATATGGTGTCAAACCTCGGCAAAATTCTTGATCCAATCGCCGATAAGCTTTCTCAAATGGCAATCGTTATTATTTTGATTGTTAAATTTTGGCAGAATGACGGCATAGTTAAATACATATTCTTCCTCTTTATCTTTAAAGAGTTGATTATGATTGTCGGCGGTGCAATTCTTCTTTCAAAGGGTTTGCGCCCGACAGCAGCCGAAATTTGGGGCAAAGTTGCCACAGTTGTTTTCTATGTGTTTATGATTACAATTATAGCAGTCGGTTCGCCGGACGGTCCGCTCGTTAATGTGTGGATTTTTAAGCAGCTTCCAAATACGGTTACAACAATTATGGTTATTATTTCCGCCGTGCTTGCCTTTGTTTCGCTTTTCGGCTACGCTCCGGGATTTATTAAGCAAATCAAGGAAAACAAGGCAGCAGGCAATTCAGACATAAATAACGAAAACAACGACTGATTAAGGAGTTAATATTATAATGAAACATCAAATGTGCGTGCGCTGCGGCAAAAGACCTGCCGTTGTGTTTGTTCAAAAAATGGAGGGCGACGAGGTTACTCCAGAGGGCTACTGCATTCAGTGCGCAAAAGAGCTTAATATCGGTCCCATTCGCCAAATGATTGACAAACTCGGCCTTTCCGATGAGGATCTTGAAACAGCCTCCGAGCAAATGAGTCAGTTTATGGAGAATATGCAGGATTTCGATTTCGGCGATTTGGGCGAAATGTTCAATCCTGATAACGCCGACGGCGCTCAAACAATGCCGTTTGCCGATATGTTCGGCGGTATGATGGGCGCAAACGATGATTCCGATACAGAGGAAAAGGATTCAAAGGGCAAAAAGGGCAGGGGTAAAAAACGCTCCAAGAGGTCGCAGGACGATTCAAGAAAGTTTTTAAACAGCTATTGCACCAATCTTACAAAAAGAGCAAAAGACGGCAAATTAGACAAGATTATCGGCAGAGAAACCGAGATTGACCGTACTGTTCAAATCCTTTGCAGACGAACTAAAAATAATCCTTGCCTAATCGGTGAGCCGGGTGTAGGTAAAACAGCAATCGCCGAGGGTCTTGCCATCAAAATAGCAAAGGGCGAGGTTCCTGCAAGACTTGCCGACAAGGAGATTTATTTGCTCGATTTAACCGCTCTTGTTGCCGGTACTCAGTTCAGAGGTCAGTTCGAGGGCAGGATTAAGGGACTTGTCGACGAAGTAAAGCATGAGGGTAATATCATTCTCTTTATCGACGAGGTGCACAATCTTGTCGGTACAGGCGACAGCGAGGGTACAATGAATGCCGCTAACATTCTCAAACCTGCACTTTCTCGCGGCGAAATTCAGGTTATCGGCGCAACTACCTTTAATGAATACAGAAAATATATCGAAAAGGATGCCGCTCTTGAACGCCGTTTCCAACCTGTTAAAATCGAGGAGCCGTCAATTGACGATGCTTACAGAATGCTTCTCGGCATTAAGGGATATTATGAGGATTATCATAAGGTGCAAATCAGCGATTCTCTTGTTTATAAAGCTGTCACGATGTCGGAGCGCTTTATTACCGACCGCTACCTTCCCGATAAGGCAATCGACCTTTTGGACGAGGCTTGCACAAGTGCAAATCTTCGCAATCCGGCAATAAGCGAGTGCCAAATTCTTACTGCCAAAAAGGAGAATCTTCTCTCTCGTATTGACCAACTTTCAGAGCCGGAGGAAGGCGAGGAGATTGATTACGAGCTTATCACAAAGCTTAAATCACAGCTTATTCAAATTGATGAAAAGCTTCCGTCAGTTCAGGAAAAAGCAAAGGATAATCATGTCCTTGAGGCAGACCTTGCAAAGGTCATCTCGCTTTGGACGGGTATCCCTGCCGCAAAGGTGGAGCAGGGCGATATTAAAAAACTTGCAACTCTTGATGACGAGCTTAAAAAGCATATCATCGGTCAGGACGAGGCAATCAAAAAGGTTGCCGATGCGGTGCGCCGCGGAAGAGTCCAAATCAGCCCGAGAAAGCGCCCACAGTCCTTTATTTTCGTAGGACCCACAGGCGTCGGCAAGACAGAGCTTGTTAAACAGCTTGCAAATGCGTTGTTTGACTCTCCCGACAACCTCATTCGCCTTGATATGAGCGAGTTTATGGAAAAATTCAGCGTTTCGAGAATTATCGGCTCGCCTCCCGGATATGTAGGATACGATGAGGCTGGCCAGCTCACCGAAAAGGTACGCAGAAAGCCCTATTCCGTAATTCTCTTTGACGAGATAGAAAAGGCTCACCCCGATGTAATGAACATTCTCCTGCAGATTCTTGACGAAGGCAAGGTAACCGATGCTCACGGCAGAACGGTCAGCTTCGAGAATACCGTAATCGCCATGACCTCAAACGCAGGCTCATCGTTCAATACAAGCGGTCTTGGCTTTGCAAAGAGCGAGGCGGATATTTCAAAGGACAAGGCGATGAAGGCTCTTGGCGAATTCCTTCGCCCCGAATTCTTAAGCCGTGTTGACGAGGTAGTAGTGTTCAAGCCCCTCACCCTCGATGCCTACAAGGGCATTGCCGGACTTATGATAGGCGAGATGAAAGAGCCTCTGCTTGAAAAGAACATAACGCTTAACGTCAGCGATGAGGCTTATGAGCTTGTTGCGAAAAAAGCGTCCGGCGGCAAGTTCGGCGGCAGAGATGTCCGCAAAGTTGTCCGTAAGGATATTGAGGACAAGGTAGCAAATATCATAGTCGAAGCCGACGGCAACATATCACAGATAGACGTTGACGCAGACGGCGACGAGATAAAGGTAACAGGCAAGTAAATAAGCAGGGCATTGCATTAACTTAGGCAGGTAATGCAATGCCTGTTTTATAATCGAAAGGATTACTATGGCAGTAATTATTACAGGCGGAACAGGAGCTATCGGCAGTGCTATGGCTCGTGCCTTCGCAAAAACAAACGATGTTGCTATAATCTACAAAAGCTCCGATGAAAAAGCCTGTCAGCTTGAAAATGAACTCGGTTGCACGGCATATAAGGCAGATGTTACCTCCGCTAAAGAGGTGTCGGCTGCAGTAGAACGCATAGCGGCTGATTTCGGAAAAATAGATGTGCTTATCAATAATGCCGGCATATCACAGATTAAAATGCTGAGCGATGTCACCGAGCTTGACTGGTACAATATGATTGATGTTCACCTTACAGGAGCATTCAATATGACAAAGGCGGTACTGCCTTTTATGATAAATCGCAAACAGGGAAGTATCATCAACATTTCATCGGTGTGGGGAGTATACGGAGCATCCTGCGAAGTGCCTTACTCAACGGTCAAGGCAGGACTTATCGGCTTCACAAAATCGCTCTCCAAAGAGGTCGCCCCCAGCGGAATAACCGTAAACTGCATCGCACCGGGAGTAATCGACAGCCCTATGAACAATGCTCACCTGTCGCCCGATGAGATGAACGAGCTTATCGCCGAAACTCCGCTCGGCAGGCTCGGAACACCCGATGATGTGGCAAAGGCGGCTGTATACCTTGCCTTTGCAGGCTTCGTCACAGGTCAGATACTCGGAGTAGACGGCGGATTTTATTGATTAACTTAATACATCTGAGCTGTACCTTTTCAGTACAGCTCAGATTGTCGATAAACTGATTGTTATTAAAGCCCACACAGTGAAGTATATTGCCAACACCGCTTAAAACAGTTCCCATACCGACAAGTTATTGATAATTTCGTGAGTGCATCATTACAACTGCACTGACATTGGCTCTTCAAAAAAACGCCACTAACCTGAGATATATGTACTAATATGCGGACATGTAGCATTAAGCGTCCCTGATTTGACAGGATATACAATGTTTAGGTGATTATTCGAGTTCCACCAACACCCCGACGGGGTGGGGGTGTGAGTAAGGAAAGAGGGATGCCACGCTGAGCATTGCTTTAGCAATGCTCCCGCTCCTCACGTCGCTCAAGAGGAATAACTGATTTGGGAGAAAACCTAAGGGATAGGGTATAGGGCTGAGCACTAACCTTTGGCAAGTGCTCAATCGTTTCGCTTTGCTTCACTGCGGCAGTCCAGCGGAGCTTTAGCGGAGTGCACGAGCCTTGCGTAAGCGAGGCTCAGACTTGTACCTAGTCTCTTTGGTTCTTTCCCTCGTTAATATTGACAAGTGTACCAATTCGAATAGCGAACCCGAGAAGTGCTGTCCGACAAATAGCACTATTGGTAGCCTGCTATTGTAGTTAAAGCTGAATGATATAACAGAAGCACATTAAGTAACATACTTTTTCTACAGTCTGAAGCTGTACCTTTTCGGTACAGCCTTTTCTTTTTCCCTGACAAACAGTAATATTATGTCCCGCACCCTCATATATTGTGTTAAAACCCGTACAAGAGGGAAACAGCTAAAGGAGGATTATATGGACTTTTCCGTAAAGAAAGAGCCTGTATTTGTCACAGAAGTGATATATGACGGACAGGCGGAGCAGGGTGTCGAGTTTGATTATGTCCTGCCGGATTATTACCCCGACATTTTCAGAATATTAAGATGCACCCTTCGTCCCGGAATAGTATCCTGCAACATTTCGGGCGACAAGCTGATACTCGACGGTGTGATATGCATCACCGCACTCTATCTGAGCGAGGGCGGTGGAATGGAGTGCGTAGAGCATCGCTACAGCTATTCAAAAACAGTCGATCTGCCGAAATCAGCCGACAACGGCACGGTAACTGTCGAGCCTAAGGTGGATTACACTACCTGCCGTGCGGTTTCGGGCAGACGCATTGATGTCAGGGGAGCGGTCAGCTTCAGGATAAAGGTCGAGAATATAACACCGTTTGAGATAATAACGGATATTGAAGGCTGTAACATACAGACAAGAAAAAATAAAGTAAGCTGTACAAGAAAGCTCACCGCAGGAAAGCAGTTCGTTGTCCGTGAAGATATAGGCGTATCCGGCATTGACGGCACAGTGAAAGCCGTTGTAAGCTGTGATGCCACAGCGGTCGTGAATGACTGCAAGATAATCGCAGACAAGGTCGTGCTTAAGGGCGAGGCAAAGCTGAAAGCGCTCTATCTTGTCGGAAGCGATAACGGCACATATCTTCAGACGATGGAAGCCGAGATTCCGCTCAGCCAGATAGTCGATATGCAGGGTATTGACGAAAGGCACACCTGCTACGCCCTGTTCAGAGTTCTGTCATGCGCTCTTACGGTAAAGTCCGCCGATGACGATGCATCGGGAGTGTTCGGCTGTGAGCTGACAATCGGCTCTCAGATTACCGCAACGCTTGAAGAAAGCATTTATCCCGTCACCGATATGTATTCCACGTCTTACGAATCAAGCTACACCACTTCTGCGTTAAAAACCGAATCCGACCACAGATTTATCAGCAGAACGCTAAATATAAAACAGCTTATCGAGTGCGAAAACGGCATTCCCGACAGCGTGACGGACACTGAATGCTTCGTGTCGGAAATAATCTGCAGACCGTGTGAAAACGGCGAGCTTAAAGTGAGCGGTAAACTGCTGTGCTTTATCAGCGCCGTAAAGGACAGCGAGCCTGTATTCATAGAAAAAAATCTGCCGTTTGATGTTACCGAACAGCTTGGTATGGTTACCGACGGTTGCGTAATACAGCCTGTCGTGAACATATCGTCCGTAAGCTACAGCATCACCGATGACGGTATCGAAATAAGATGCTCGCTTCTTATGCAGGGATGTATGTATGTTTGCGGCACAAGTCAGATAATAAAGCAGATAGAGCTTAACGAAAACGCAGAAAAGCAAAAGTGCGATGATTATTCGCTGAAGCTGTATTTTGCCGATGAAAACGAGGATGTATGGAACATAGCAAAGCGCTATAACACTTCTGCGGCGGCGATAGAATCCGAAAACGAGGTCACCGACGGCAAAGTGTCAGGCCTGCTTCTGATTCCGATAATATAACAATACTCAAGATACGGCATTTTGCTGACAGATAAGGAGAATTTATGCCAAAATCAATTTATAAGGATATTTCCGAGCGAACAGGCGGAAATATCTATATAGGAGTTGTCGGTCCCGTCCGTTCGGGGAAATCGACCTTTATCAGCAGGTTTATGAACGTGCTGGTCGTACCGTCAATCGAAGACGAATTCCGCAGGGAAAGGGCAGTGGATGAGCTTCCTCAGTCTGCGGCAGGAAAAACGATAATGACCACAGAGCCGAAATTCGTGCCTGAGGAAGCGGTAAATATCACCGTTGACGAAAACGTGGAAATGAATGTAAGACTTATCGACTGCGTAGGCTACATAGTTCCAGGTGCAAAGGGTTATATAGAAAACGAAGCTCCGAGAATGGTCAAAACGCCATGGTTTGACGAGGAAGTGCCGTTCAATATGGCGGCGGAGGTCGGTACTCATAAGGTAATCACAGAACACAGCACCATAGGACTTGTGGTCACCACAGACGGCAGTATCACCGATATTCCGAGAGAGGAATACGAGGCGGCGGAGGAACGTGTGATAAACGAGCTGAAAAGCATAAAAAAGCCGTTTACCGTAGTGCTTAACTGCAGCGATCCCTCATCGGAAGAATCAAAAGAGCTTGCTTGCAGGCTTTCAGAAAAGTACGGCTGTACCGTTACACCGCTGAACTGCCTTTACATCACCGAAGAAAATATAAAGGAACTGCTGTCCGATGTGCTGATGGGCTTTCCCGTAAGGGAGATAGGCATAAAACTGCCGAAGTGGTTAGCGTCCCTCGACAATGACCATTACCTGAAAAAGCAGGTATTCGAAGCTGTAAGGACATCTGCGGAAAATATCTCCTGTATGGGTGATTTAGACAGCTTCACGGGTAAAATAGGGCAGTGCGAAAGTGTCAGCCGTTGCAGTAAGGATAAAACGGAGCTTGGCTCGGGAACTGCCTATGTCACAGTGGAGCTGGGGCAGGAGCTTTTCTATAAGGTACTTGGCGAAACCACAGGCATCGAGCTTAGCGACGAGGGCGACCTTATGCCTTGTATGATTGAACTTGCAAAAATCAAGAAAGAGTACGAAAAAGTCAGCACCGCACTTGAGCAGGTCAGAGCCACAGGATACGGAATAGTAATGCCGTCTGCCGAGGAGCTTACCCTTGAAGAACCCGAAATAGTAAAGCAGGGCGGAAAATTCGGCGTAAGGCTCAAAGCGTCAGCCCCGTCAATTCATATGACCCTTGCAAATATCAACACTGAGGTAAACCCGATAGTCGGCAGTGAAAAGCAATCGGAGGATCTTGTAAGGTATCTTCTCAGAGAATTTGAGGAAAATCCCACAAAGATATGGGAAAGCAATATTTTCGGAAAATCGCTCCACGAGCTTGTAAACGAGGGCCTGCACAATAAGCTGAGCCGTATGCCCGATGACGCAAGAGCAAAACTGCAGGAGGCGATACAGAGGATTATCAATGACGGCTGTAACGGGCTTATCTGTCTTATATTATAAAAGTCCGCCATATAAAAAGACCGCACCTCATCACAGGTGCGGTCTTACTCTGTCGATAAACCTATTATTAAAGCCCACGCAGTGAAATATTTCACCATCCTCGCCTCGCACCAGCCCCTCCAAAACCGCACTATACCACCCGCTTTTCGTAATGCCAACATCTATATGCACGATACGCTTTCACATTCGCACTATCCTATTCGCTTTTCGTAGGGGAGTGGGCTTGCCCCTCCCGTTGCACCAATCCTTGTTGTTTTCGCTAATCTTTGTAAAAGAACACCTATCACTTGCCTTGCTTGCCCCTCCCGAAACATCATTGTAATTATAAAAAAGCAATTCAAAAGAAATCCAATGTAAAGAGGCAAAGCCATCAGAGGTCCTCAGTGGAATAGGGATAATAAATCAGAAGTTTATTTCAAAAACAGCCCTTCCCTACAAACCAAAAGACCGCACCTCATCACAGGTGCGGTCTCAGGCTGTCGAAAAACCTCTTGTAAATATTAAAAATGGGGTCGCAGGGGTGAATCCCCCGACAGGGTCTAGGGGCGGTAGCCCCAGTAATATAGCCCCTTTCCTGGGGAAAGGGGTTTGGGGATAGGGACAGAGAATTCGCACTATCTTATAAATAAACAGCCCTTCCCTACAAACCAAAAGACCGCACCTCATCACAGGTGCGGTCTTACTTATTCTAAACCTTACTGCATCGCAGGATTACCGCCAAGCAGACTGAACATATCAATCCCCGCAAGACTCAGCAAAAAGCTGACAGCAATGAACAGCACAACAGCAACAACAGCCGCTATCCATACCGTTCTTTTCTGCTTTTTCGTCCAGGTGTGCTGAGGACGGGCTTCATCGCTCACGCTGAATGAGATTGTTTCATCGCTTTTTACAGTGTCATGTGCGATCATATCGTCATTTTCGTGGTTTTCGCCGTCTTCTGCGTTTGCCAATACTTTTTCTTCGCTCATATCCGTCCTTATTTTACTATATATTCCTTAGCCTTTTCAAGGATAAGCTGCTCCCTTTTAAGCACAAAGCTCATCTGATATTCCTTACACTGCTCGGAAAGAGCCTTAAGCCTGCTTACAGCCTCGTCATAAGGCATCCATTCTATTTTATATCCCAGTCTTTCCTGCGAACGTTCAAGCATCGCAGTATCGCACTTGTCCGATACTTTCTTTGCCACATAGCAGTGTGAAACCATGCAGAATTTTCTCTTGAACTTATGCTCCTCTATCCATCCGAGATAGCCTAAAAGCTCGGCAGGGTAGCCGGTTTCTTCCGTTACTTCCCTTAAAAATGCCTTGTCGGGAGTTTCTGTTATCTCTATACTTCCGCCGGGCAGCTTGTAATATTCAGAGTCTTCTATCTTCATCATGGCAATGTTGCCCTCGCCGTCTGTCATGACGCCTCTTGTGTTATAACGTGCGTCGTCATCGATGTACTGAGGCTCACCGCCAAAGAAATCGCTTTCGGTTATCTTTGCAATAAGCATTAATATGTCGTCCCTTTCATAGTGCGGAGCTTTCCGCTGTTTTTTCATACATATAATATCACAAACGCACCTGCATTGCAATATAAAAAGGTAATTCACTTTTGTAGAAAACACCTATATATATGCCTTAATTATTGGTGATTATGCACAGTGGAACTTGATGTGCATTAGTGATATAATAACTTTATCCGACTAAAAAAATATGAGGAAAGATAAAAAATGGAAAATACAGCAACCGTCAGCGGCACAGAAGTTAAAAAATACAGACGTGCAGGCTTTATGGACGAAGTAAGAGGCTTCTGCATACTCTGTATGGTAGTATACCACGTCTGCTTCGACCTTAACTACACCTATAATATTCATATCCCGATAATGTTCGACGGCTGGTTTGACATTGTCCGTGACATTTTTGCGGGAGCATTCATGTTCATATCCGGTATGAGCAGCCGTTATTCGCATAATAACGCAAAGCGTGGCATCCAGTGCTTTTTTATTGGTATGATAATAACCTTCATTTTCGCATTCTTCGCACCCTCCGCCCCCATACTTTTCGGAATACTGCACTTTATGGGCGTATCTATGATGATATATGCGATAGGGGATAAGTTTTTCCTTAAGATTCCCGCACCGGTCGGAATAGCCGTGTGCGCCGTGCTTTTCTTATTAACAAGAGGAATTATGTACGGCTATCTCGGACCTGCGCAAGGTGTCGGAATAAAGCTGCCAGAATTTATCTACAATGCAGGACTTCTTTTTCCGCTCGGCTTCAGAGCACCGAGCTTTCAGTCAATGGATTATTTTCCGCTCCTGCCGTGGTTTTTCGTCTTTCTGGCAGGCGCTTACACCGGAAAATACGCTATCGAGGATAAAATGCCGGCGTTCTTCTATAAAACCCATTGCAAACCGCTTGCGCTTGCAGGCAGATATACCCTGTGGATATATGTTCTGCACCAGCCTGTAGCAATGGTCTTTTTCCTGCTGATTTTCGGAAGAATATAAAATTTCAAAAAAGTCTTGACAAACCGTTTTCGGTTTGCTATAATAATATAGCTTGACAAGTATACAACTTTGTCAACATCCCTTGCTCGTACAGGAGTACGGGCTTAATATCCACAAGGAGGTGCTTTATAATGGCAAAGCTCAGCGAAAAGTATGAGGCAGTTGTTGTATTTTCACTCAAGAACGGTGAGGATGCAGTAAAGGCTCTCGTTGCTAAGTTCTCTGATCTGATCAAGGAACACGGCACATTAGTTGACGTTGATGAATGGGGCGCTCGTAAGCTCGCTTACGAGATTAACTACGAAACCGACGGTTATTATGTAGTTTACAGCTTCGACAGCAAGCCTGATTTTCCTATGGAATTCGAGCGTATCATCAACATCACTGACGGCGTTCTCCGTTCGCTCGTAACGGTACGCAAGTAATCAAGGTTTGAAAACAGACAGGAGGAACGATAACGTATGTACAACAAGGTAATTATGATGGGCAGGATCGTCAATGACCTTGAGCTGAGATCGACACCTGCGGGTGCTTCCGTGCTTTCTTTCAGAATTGCGGTAGATCGCAGATTTCAGACAAAGGGTGAAGACAGAAAATCCGATTTCTTCAATGTTGTCGCATGGCGTAACGAGGCAGAATTCATTTCAAGATATTTTGCAAAAGGACGCATGATACTTATCGAGGGTGAGCTTCAGAACAGATCTTACCAGGATAAGAACGGCAATACAGCTTACATTACCGAGATCATCGTTGACCGTTCCACGTTCACAGGCGAAAAGGCAAACAACACACAGGGTACATCCTCTGCTTATCAGAGCTACCCCGGTAATGCCGCTAAAAACACCGCTCCCGAACATCCTGCACAGACTTCAAACACAGCGCCCACAGTGTCGCAGGGTAACAATTCGGATTTCACCGTAGAATCCGGTGACGATGACGATTACCCGTTCTGATCAAAATAAGGAGGATAAAACAATGTCTGAAAGAGAAAAGAACGAAAAGTCAACAGTTCGTCCTATGAAGCGTACAAGAAAAAAAGTTTGCGCATTCTGTGCCGACAGAGCTGAATTCATTGACTATAAGGATGTAGCTAAGCTCAGAAAGTGTATGACAGAGCGTTACAAGATTCTGCCCCGCAGAGTAACAGGCTGCTGCGCATATCATCAGAGAGAGCTTACAACAGCTATCAAGAAGGCAAGACAGGTAGCTCTTATTCCTTACGTTTCTGACTAAGTTATAAACAGCTTTATAAAAAATCGATGCTTAAATCGCATCGATTTTTTAGTTTGTCGAAAAACCTCTTGCTTATTTAAAAATGGGTGTCGCTTATTGCTTGCTCTGTTGGTTTTGCATCGTGCAAAACTTTTGGCAAGCAACCAAAGCATCCTTGCTTTGGGGCGAAGTCCCCGTACAGGTCGTCAGCCATTTGTGCCACTGCATCGTGCAGTGGCTTTGTGTGGCTGACTGCAAGCATCCTTGCTTGGTCTAGGGGCGGTAGCCCCAGCAAAATAGCCCCTTTCCCGGGGAAAGGGGTTTTCGGCAAGGATGCCGAAATAAGGACACACCGAGCTTTGCACGAGGCAAAGCCATCAGAGTGTCCTAAAGGGGATAGGGATTGAAGACTAGCACTTTTTCTACAAGCTGAAATCGATGCTTAAACCGCATCGATTTTTTTATTTTTATCTATTGATTATTTCCTTAAAATGCTGTATAATAATACAGTATGATTGTGAGGTGTGTGTTTTGGCACAGAAAAAAGGAAAAAATAAATTCGGAATAACACCGTCTATGATATTTCTGAATCTTTTACTGGTTCTTATCATCTGCACAGTGTGTTTCTTTACCTATAATATTATAAACGGCGAGGATAATACTTCATCCGAGCCGCCGTTCACAGCGGTGACATCCGCACCGCCCGAAACTTCCGCTCCCGCTACTACCGCAGGCAGTACGAAAAAGCCCGACAGCAACTCATCCGCTGCCACATCGGATAATGAGCCGACACTTGACTTTGATAAGGACTATTTCTCCTCATCACTGTTCATAGGCGACAGTATCTCCACAGGCCTTAGCCTTTACGGCTTCCTCGATCAGCAAAACGTATTCGCTCAGCAGGGTCTTGCACCCTCTACGGCGCTTGACGCTGACATTGACGGAGTGATGCTTTCGGATAAGATTGCTTCATTCAAGCCTAAAAAGATATTCGTAATGCTCGGCACAAACAGCGTCGGCTACGCCGATAACGAAACGCTTGCAGGCAATATGAAGGAGCTTGTGGAAAAGATTTCTTCTCTTACAAAGGCTAAGATATACGTTGTATCCATCCCGCCCGTAACAGCAGAAGCGGAGAAGTCGGACGAGAATGCGCTTACCCTTAAGGACATCACCGATTATAATACAAAACTCAAATCTGCAATTTCAGGCACTTCGGCAACATTCATCGACCTTAACAGCATCCTTTCAGACAAGGACGGATATTTCAATGCCGATTATGCAGAAATGGACGGTATTCACTTTATGGGAAAAACCTACGAGGTAATGCTCAGCTATCTGCAGAAGCATTCTTCGTAAATATCAAAGGGGCAATATATTAGAATGAAACATATAGCTGATTGTAAAACAATAGCAATATCGTTAATCTGTATATTTTCAATAGTTCTTTGCAGCTGTTCGGACGTAACAGTGTCGCAGGATAGTTCATTGTCAAAAAATGACACAACAACCCCTGTAAAAACATCATTAACCGACACCAAATCATCAACTGTAGCGACAACCGTTAAAATCGTAACTACATCGGCTACTACAGCCGTTACAACGACCGAAACGACACCGCCTGAAACTACAGCTGTAGCAACTGAGCCAAAGCCTGCTCCGACCGATCCGCCAAAAACCTCTGAAACCGCTCCACAAGCCAAACCGACAGCATCAACAGACTTTGATACCTCATTTTTTGACGATGCGCTGTTCATAGGCGACAGCATTACCACCGGTCTTTACCTTTACGGTTATCTCGACGAGTCCCTTGTCTACGCAAAGCTCGGGCTTGCCCCCTCAACCGCATTGGAAAGCGAAATAGACGGTGTAACCATAAACAGTAAAATAAAAGCAAATAACCCCAAAAAGATATATATTATGCTCGGCACCAACAGCGTAGGCTATTCAGACGGCAATTACCTTGCAAATTGTATGGGCGAACTTGTACAACATATTTCACAAATCACAAAAGCGAAGGTATACGTTCTGTCTATCCCACCGATAACATATTATGCCGAAGCAGACTATGACAACGCACTTACAACATCTGCGATAAACGAGTATAATGCCGCATTAAAAAGCGTAATTAAAGGCACAAAGGCAAAATTTCTCGACTTTCATTCTGTGCTGACCGCTCCCGACGATTATTATTACGAGGAATATCACGAGATGGACGGAATTCACTTTATGGGTTCAACGTATCAGGTTATGCTAAGTTTCCTTGAGAAACATTCTTAATATAAAATGTGCATAAAAGAAAGGAATTATGAACAATGAAAAGCAGTATCACAAAGAGAATAATGGCAGGAATTGTCTGCGCTATGGTCGCAGTTTCAATATGCGGATGCTCCGAAAAACCCGCTCAGTCATCGGCTTCGGAAAGCTCCGTCACATCCGATGCAGGCTCGGTTTCAGAGGCTTCTGACAGCAGTACGGCGACCGGTACCGCCGCCGAAATCACAGCTAAGATACAGGAAGATGTCAAGTTCCCCGGTATGGCTGAAATAGGCGCAGACCGCATGGCAGGCTACTATGACGTTGCCGCCGACAAGATAGACAGCTACAGTGCCTATATC
>OJNI01000868.1_pt1 | contig 19000 bp, 10 predicted proteins | sample 1597441 | NCBI WGS metagenome assembly OJNI01 (sample SAMEA2452131, study PRJEB22498) | human gut metagenome | reverse complement strand
ACCGGCAAAGGGGGCAGAATACTGACAGACGAATTTTGCCGGGTGAAAAATCAATCCAATATCTTCGCTATCGGGGACATTGCACAGCAAAACGAACCCGCTTATCCCAACGGCCATCCACAAGTAGCCCAGGTAGCTTTACAGCAGGGAAAATTACTGGCCCGCAACCTGTGCCTGCTCGAACATCATCAACCGCCACTACCTTTCCATTATCGTGATAAAGGTACTCTGGCAACCGTCGGACGCAATAAGGCCGTAGCCGACCTCCCTCATCTGAAAACCCAGGGATTCGTCGCCTGGTTTCTCTGGATGGCTGTCCATCTGCGCTCGATCCTGGGTGTCCGTAACCGACTGGAAATCCTACTCAACTGGTTTTGGAATTATCTGACCTACGATCAGGCAATCCGGCTGATCTTTAAGACAAAACGAACTCCGCCCGATGACACAGATTCGTCTTCGTAACGTATTCTCACACGTTTTCAACGATTTATCCGCATTTTCACCTCCACTATTTTCATTGTCAATAATTTATTGTATTTTTGTCCCCCTAAAATTATAGATACACAAATGCGGAAATTAAGAAACATTGCCATTATTGCGCACGTCGACCACGGAAAAACAACCCTCGTGGATAAAATGATTTTGCAGGGCAAACAATTCAGAGAAAACGAAAAACAAAGTGGAGATTTAATTCTGGATAATAATGATCAAGAACGTGAACGGGGAATTACTATCCTGGCAAAAAACGTTTCTGTTCATTATAAAGACTATAAGATAAACATTATAGACACTCCGGGCCACTCGGATTTCGGCGGAGAGGTGGAACGTGTATTGAACATGGCCGACGGCGTATTGTTACTGGTGGATGCTTTCGAGGGCACGATGCCCCAAACCCGCTTTGTATTGCAGAAAGCGTTGGGATTAGGCAAGAAAGCTATCGTGGTGGTAAATAAGGTGGATAAGCCGAACTGCCGACCGGACGAAGTGCAGGAAGAGGTCTTCGATCTGATGTTCTCACTGGGAGCCAGTGAAGAACAACTGGATTTTAAAACGATTTACGGAAGTGCCAAACAAGGCTGGATGTCGACGGACTGGAAAAACAAAACAGAAGATATTACCGCCCTTTTGGACGCAATCATCGAAGATATCCCCGAACCCGAAGCAACCGAAGGAACTCCTCAGATGATGATCACTTCATTGGAATATTCCTCTTATATCGGGCGGATCGCTATCGGTAAACTGACCCGGGGAAAACTGAAATCCGGTATGCCGGTCACCCTTTGCAAACGAGACGGGGTGACACAGATCAAAAGCCGGATCAAAGATTTGATGTTGTTCGAGGGACTGGAAAAACAAAAGGTAGAGGAAGTAGAGGCCGGAGAAATATGTGCTATCGTAGGTATCGAAGGATTTGAGATCGGAGATACTATCGCCGATTTTGAAAATCCGGAAGCCCTGACCCCGATCGCTATCGACGAGCCGACGATGAGTATGTTGTTTACGATCAATAACTCGCCCTTCTTCGGTAAAGACGGTAAATTCGTCACATCCAGACATATTGCCGAACGACTTGAAAAAGAGCTGGACCGGAATCTTGCTTTACGTGTAGAAAAAGCTCCTGAAGATGGAGTATGGACTGTATATGGACGTGGAGTTCTCCATTTATCTATTTTAATCGAAACCATGCGTCGTGAAGGTTACGAGTTGCAGGTTGGCCAGCCGCAGGTTATTATCAAGGAAATCGACGGCCAGAAGTGTGAACCGGTTGAACAGTTGACAGTCAATCTGCCGGAAGAATGTTCCAGCCGTATCATCGACATGGTAACCAAACGCAAGGGTGAAATGACGATGATGGAAAGCAAGAATGACCGTATGCATTTGGAGTTCACGATCCCTTCCCGTGGTATTATCGGTTTGAACAATGCTGTTCTGACTGCATCGGCCGGTGAAGCTATTATGGCACACCGTTTTCTCGAATATCAACCGTGGAAAGGTGAGATCGAACGCCGTACGAACGGTTCTATCATCGCGATGGAAACGGGTACTGCCTATGCGTATGCCTTGAACAACTTGCAATCCCGCGGACGTTTCTTTATTTCCCCTCAGGAAGAAGTATATGCCGGTCAGGTGGTTGGTGAACACACGAAAGACAATGACTTGGTGGTTAACGTGACGAAGTCGAAGAAACTGACCAATATGCGTGCTTCCGGTTCGGACGATAAAGTATCTTTGGCTCCTCCTACGGTGTTCAGCTTGGAAGATGCTTTGGAATATATCAAAGGCGATGAATATGTAGAAATCACCCCGAATAGTATGCGTATGCGTAAGATCATCCTTGACGAACTTGAACGTAAGCGTCAGGGAAGATAAGGATCATCACGACATAATCGTGCCGATAATGCAAATCATAGCTGGATTTGCGTTATCGGCGTTTTTTGCTTTAATTCCTATTTGTATTCAAACGTGGTATGGTTATCGATTGTCAAATTAATAATGAATAATATCAAAAAGTAAGGGGAGGCATTTGCGTATACTGATTATTTTTGCCCTATTAAGTAAAAAACTTTAAAGGAAAATGAAGAAAAAAGTATATACAGCGTTCGTATGTCTTTGTTGTACCGTGGCGTCTCTCTCTGCCCAGAAGCGCGTAGTAGAATTAACAGATCCGAACGAAAGTTGTACGAGTATTGCTGTCGGCAAATTGGCGACGACTGATGGTTCAGTCATGACCTCGCAGACATGTGACGGGACTTCGCGTACTTGGATGGAGGTCGTGCCTGCCCAAAAGTGGGCGGATACTGCAAAACTCGATCTTTATTGGGATCTCCGTCATACGGAAAGCAAAAACGATCGGTTGGGAGTGAAACTGAAAGGTTCTATCCCACAGGTACCTTATACATTCGCTTACTTGAATACCGGTTATCCTTGTATGAACGAGAAACAGCTGGCGATGGGAGAAACGACTATCGTTGGCCGTAAGGAACTGCGCAGTCCGAAAGGCTTGTTCCATATCGAAGATTTACAGGGGATTGCTTTGCAACGTTGCAGTACGGCACGCGAGGCGGTTTTGCTGATGGGACGCTTGGCAGAACAATATGGTTATCGTGATGGCGGGGAATGTCTGACGGTTGCCGACAAGAGGGAACTTTGGTTTTTCGAGATTACAGGTGCGGGTCCGGAAGATATGGGGGCTTTGTGGGTCGCCCGACGCATACCGGACGACCATGTGACGGTTTCGGCTAATACACCTCGTATTTCCGATGTTGATTTCGGGGACAAGGATAATTATATGTATAGTGAAGGACTGAAGGAGAAAGCACGGAAGTTAGGGTATTGGGACGGAAAAGAACCTTTCAAGTTCTGGAAAGTAATCCATGAAACGGGGAAGAAGCCTTTTACTGTCCGGGACCTTTTTGTTTTGAAAACGTTGGCTCCTTCTTTGAACCTGACGATGGATATGGAGGAGCTACCTTTGTCTGTCAAGCCTGAACAGAAAGTTTCGTTGGCGGATATGAACCGTCTGCTGCGTGAAACATATGAGGGAACGGAATGGGACATGACGAAAGATATAATGGTAACGAAGAAGATTAAGGATAAAGACGGAACAGAGCGTGATACGACATATAAAAGCCCGTTGGCTCAAAATTGGATGACGAACGATATGTTTGAATTCCTGAACGCGCAACGTGGTGAAAAGAAGATAGAAAAACAGCGGACGATATCGGTTGTTTGGTGCGCTTATTCATTTGTGATACAATGCCGTGACTGGTTACCGGACGAGGTGGGCGGTGTTTGCTGGTGGTCGGAAGATAATCCGGGCGAAAGTCCCAGGGTACCCTTATTTGCCGGGATGACAGATGTCCCCGAAAGTTTTAAGGTTTGTGGACATAAGCGTTACCGTCCTGATGCTGCCCTTTGGACTTACCGGCGTACGAACCGTCTGGCCCAGGTGAGTTGGGGACATGGCCGCAAACTGATTGAACCTGCCGTCCTCTCTTTCGAGCAGAAGGCGGCAGACGAAATGCCTCTGATAGAAAACAAGGTGTCGGCGCTTATGCGGGAAGGCAAGAAGGACGAAGCCCAAGCTTATCTTACCCGTTATTCCTTCGATTTTATCTATTCGACTTTGCGTTGTTGGGAGGAAATGGAGGGACAGCTTTGGCATAAGTTCGGACGGGGGTTCTGATCGAGATCTCTTTTTAGTGCGAGTTTTTCTTGGCTTTTTCCCGCTGCTTTTCGATTTCTTTCCGGTAGGAGAGTGGGTTTATGCCGGTTTTACTCCTGAAAAAGTAAGAAAAATAGTCGGCCGATTCGAAATTGAGCTTCATTGCGATGTCTTGGATTGACATCTCCGTACTGCTCAGCAAATCTTTGATCTTGCTGAGTTTCAGTTGCAGCATGTATTGGTGGGGAGCGATCCCGGTGTATTGCTTGAATGATTTCCTAAAATTGGAATAGCTCATGTTGATGGATTCGGCAATGTCTTCCGGTGTGAACTTGTCGTAGATGTTTTCTCGCATCAGTACGCATGCCTCCTGTATCTTCTGCATGGAGACCGGTCCGTAATCCTGATTTTTATTGATCGAATAGATCAAGCCGATCGTATGCATCGTAATTCCTGCTAAAACAGCCTGGAATCCTGACTTCTGTGCCCTGGCACAGTCAAGCATTTCCCCGAAATGCTTGACAATTTGGTCGTTCATGCCGATATGAAATATAGGATTTGCACGATTAATAATTCCATTTAATAATTTTTCAAAATAATCACCTTGGAAGATTACGTAATATTCATCCCAACCTATGTTGGCAATAGGTTGATAGCTATGCCATTGTCCGGGGAAAATAAAGAAAGCGTCTCCTTTTGATATTTTCTTTTCAAGGCAGTTGATGGAAGTAAAAGTTCCCTCTCCTTTTACAATATATACAAGTGCGAACTCATCAATGATTCTGCCTCGGTCGGGATTAAATGTATATCCGATAGGGTGACCTTTAAGGGGATAACTGCCTTTTGGATCAATAGACTGAAAGCCTATGCCGTTAATAGACATTCCCCAGATGTTCTCATCATTATTTGTCGGTAAGTACTTTATGACATTATGTTTACTGCGATCAAAATCCATTTGGTGTTTATTTTGAGTATTTCAGAATAAAATGTTTCTCTCTTGGAAGATTACATTTATCTCTGTTTACAAAGGTATTAAATTTATTACATCTGTCAAAAAGCAAGGGAAAAATATCATTTTTTCATGATTATAAAGATAATAAAGGCAGACATTTGTGAAAATAAATATCGTTTAACCTAATAAGTTTGGAGATTATGAGAAATCGAATTCTATTTTTGCTATGTTTCCTATGTGTGGGATTGCAAGCATTTGCCCAGATTTCTATTTCAGGAAAAGTGGTTGATGCAGGAGGGCTTGAGCTTCCAGGCGTAAATGTGATGGTAAAGGGAACGACTATCGGTACATTGACCGATGGTGATGGAAAGTTTACGATTCCAGATGTTCCGGGTGGCAGTAATGCCGTATTGGTATTTTCTTATGTCGGTTTCCAGACACAAGAAATAAAAGTAGGGAATGCTAAAAATCTAACTGTGAAATTACAGGAAGATAATATGGCATTGGATGAGGTTGTGGTGGTTGGTTATGGCACATCCCGTAAAAAAGATTTGGCAGGCTCTATTTCCAGCGTTAAATTGGATGATTCCCCGTTGACGCAGTTGGCAAACGTAAATGCTTTGGTTGCATTGTCAAGCAAGATTCCGGGCTTTAATTATTCTCCGACGACAGATGCCGGTGGTGATAATACGGCTTCAATGACGATTCGTGGTATGAATTCTATTATTACAGGTCCTTCGGAGGCAAGCTTGAACAAACCGTTATTGGTTGTCGATGGTTCTATCTTTAATGGTAGTATCAACGAAATTGCCATGACGGATGTTGAATCCATTGATGTCCTGAAAGATGCCAGTTCTGCTGCTATCTACGGTTCACGTTCTGCAAATGGTGTAATTATTATTACAACAAAACGTGGTCGTTCTTCCAAGCCGACGGTTAATCTGGATGCTTATTACGGAATTCAGAGTTGGACGAGAAAACCGCAGATGGTAACGGACCAAAATGAATTTTTGAATCGTCGTCGTGAAGCGATGATTGCTGCCGGTTCGATTGATCCGAGCGTAGGTTTAGACGCCGCACAGTTATTGAATGCAGAAGAACTGGAAGTCTACAACGCTGGTGGTTGGGTTGATTGGATTGATGAGGTCTCTCAAAATGCGCAGATTCAGAATTATAATCTGAGTATTTCGGGAAATGCTTCGGATAAAGTGAATTATTATCTGTCAGCCGGTTATATGAAACAGGATGGTCTGATTGTAGGTGATGATTATAAAAAGTTGACTTTCATGGCTAAAATGGATGCAAAAGTTACTGAGTGGTTGACGGTTGGTATGCGTGCTTCTTATTATAATGCCTCTAATCCTGGTCAGATCGCAAACATTCAGTCTGCAACATGGTTGTCGCCTTATAGCCATAAGTATGTACGTTATGATGGTTATACTGATTGGTATGAAAGATATGCAAATGGTAATGTTGCCAGTCCGTTCTGGAGTTCTTCCGAAACTACTTCCTATTTGTGGACAGATCGCGATAAGAAATATGATAACCTGAATGGAACAGGATTTGTACAGATCGATTTCCCGTTTGTAAAAGGTCTGAGCTATAAGTTTACCATGAATGCTGTAAAGAATACGAGCAATATTGATATGTTTGTAAACCCTCAATATTTTTTGGATACAAGAAAAGTAGAGGAACTAGCTGATCCGTATAAATATACGGCGGAGGCAAATGGTAAATCGGAGATTAACCAGACGTATGCGTGGACCATGGATAATGTGTTTACTTATACGAAAGATTTCGGAAAGAACCATTTGGATGCGATGCTCGGTTATACGCGTGACGCCACTCATCAGAATCAGTTGAAGACTGCTTATAGTGGTTTCAAACTGCCGACTGTATTAGGCTCGTACGGACAAAATTTGGCAACGACTCAGCAGATTAACAAGACATTGAAGGAATGGCAGAATGTCGGTTATATGGCTCGTGTCAATTATAACTATGCAAACAAGTATTATCTGACGGCGAACTTCCGTCGTGATGGTTTCTCTGGATTTGCAAAAGGTAGTAAATGGGCTAACTTCCCAGGTGTGTCTGCAGCTTGGACATTGTCCCAGGAAGATTTTATGCAGAATGTAATTCCGGGATTGAGTTTCTTGAAGCTGAGAGGATCCTATGGTTTGACCGGTAATCAGAGTATTGAAGCCTATGCTACATTGGCTACAGTCGCTTCCGGTTATACTTGGTATGATGCATCTTCTTTGTATATCTATCAGAATTCGTTGGCAAATGAGGAATTGACTTGGGCGACAACTAAAACGGGTAATTTCGGTCTTGATTTCGGATTCTTGGACGGACGTATTTCCGGTTCTATTGATGTTTATAAATCAAAGACAAACGATATGCTGCTGAACCGTTCATTACCTTATATGACCGGTTTTTCGGAAGCAAAGTTTAATGCGGGGGAAGTAATGAACCGTGGTGTCGAATTGGCTTTGAATACAATCAATATAAATGGGGACGGTAAAGATAATTTCCGTTGGGAAAGTGGATTGACTTTTTATCGTAACAAAAACAAGATTGTTCACCTTTTTGGTAAGGATGCTAATGGCAAGGAAGCAAACGATACGGGTAATGCGACAACAAATGGCTATGAGACTGCTCGTGCATTGGTTATAGGCGAGTCGATCAATGCAGCATGGGACTTGAAAATGTTAGGTATCTTCCAGTCTCAGGCTGAGATTGATAACTATGTAGATGCAAATGGTAATAAGATTCAACCTGATGCTGTACCTGGTGATATCAAATTCCTGGATTATAATGGCGATGGTAAGATCAGTACGGACGACCGTCATTGTATTGGCGATATGGATCCGTTGTTCACGATCAATTTGAGCAATACGTTAAGTTGGAAGAATTTTTCTCTGTATTTCAACTTCCGTTGGGATGCTGGTAATAGTTCTCATTTTATCGGTAGTGACCCGTTCGGTAATTACCATAATACGGCAACGACATCAGGTGCTCAGTTGAAAGTAGCTCCATGGAGTGAAAATAATCCGACAAACGACCATCCGCGCCTAGGGTATGTAAACACCTATTCCTATTATTTCTGGTCGCAACGCCAGTATTTGAAACTGAAAGATTTAAGTCTCTCTTATACATTTGACCAGCCGTGGGTAAAAAAAGCTAATATTCAGAATTTACGTCTTTATCTGAGTGGTACGGACTTGTTCACTATTACTGGCTGGTCTGGTCTGGATCCTGAAACAGGCGGTACGATTGCTGCAGGGCCTGGTAGTTCTCGCTATGGAAGTAAGCCTGCTTATCGGACAATTACAATTGGTGCTAATATAACATTCTAAAAATGAACGGATATGAAAATTAAAAATATATTATTAGGAACGGTTGTTGGCTCTTTGTCCATGTGTGGATTAGTTAGCTGTGACAATGATTTCCTGGAAGAAAAGTCATATGAATATACTTCTTCGACATCTTATAATACACCTGCAGAATTGGATATGGCAATCGGTTTTCTGCATGGTCGCATCCAGTATTTGTTTTTTGGTGTATGGGGTAATCATAACTACTTTATGACAGGTATGGGGCTGGACACCTTTGCTGCGACAGACCAGAATTATATTACAAGTAACTGGAAGACGTTTACTCCTGACGAACCGGGCTATTCACGTCACTGGTATGATAATTTATGTCAGATCATTCAACAGTCGAATGTTATTATTGAAGCGATCGATACCCGTGATATCAAATGGGATAGCGAGGCACAGAAAAAGGAAGTTCGGGCTGAAGCGATTTTTTTCCGTGCATGGGCTCACCGGTGTTTGGCTGGAATGTATGGTGATTCTCCGATTATACTGGAACCGGCTCGTTCTGCGAAAGTGGATTATGAACGCTCTCCTCGTATCGATGTGTGGAAACAATGTGTTGAAGATTTCGAATGGGCAGCTCAAAATTTACCGTTGACAACAACGAAAAACGGTCGTATCGTAAAAGCGGCAGCTGACCACATGCTGGCTGAAATGGCCATTTGTATCGGTGATTATGATAAAGCGATTGCGGCGGCAAAGCGTGTAATCGATGGAACGGACGGAGATTATCATCTGATGACGGAACGTTTCGGAACCCGTGCGGGTGAGGCTACAGACCGTTATGGCAATCCTCATAGTTCTTATTGGGACTTGTTCCGTATGGGGAATTTTAATTATCAGGAAGGAAATAAGGAAGCAATCTGGGTCGCTCAATATGATTATGAAGGACGAATCAGCAATACCGGTGGCGGTGGTGTTGTAAGTTGGGGTTCTGCTCCTGCAAAATGCCATATTGAACAGGCTTTTGTTTCCAATTTCTATAACGTGGATAAGAAAAGGACTTTATCGAATGGTGAAATTATTCAGATATTCGGTTGGGGGGCCGTAACCTTTACGAATAGTAAGGCAGACTATGACGCGAATAAGAATAAGTCGAATGTGGCAACCGACTCGACAGGGTACGGTGGTGGTGGAACTTGCCACCCGACTGAATGGTTCTTGGGTGATCTGTGGAATGGCTGTGGTAGTGATGTTCGTGGCTCTGAAGAGATGATTCAGCGTAATCTGTATCAATCGGGCGGCAAGCCATGGAGGCAGGCTATTGATGAAGCGAAGGCCTTATATGAATCTAAAAAAGCTGCCGGTGATCCGGATGCCGATCTTTATAAAGTAACGGCTAATGATACGGTCACTCTTTTCCCGCGTATTTGGAAATTCGGTACGGATAAACATGTAGATGGTGACTATCGCCGATATGATCCGGATTGGTATGTAATTCGTCTGGCTGAAACTTATCTGTTGTTGGCAGAGGCATATTTGAATAAAGGAGATAAGGCAAGTGCAGCAGAAGCTATCAATGTTGTTCGTGCCCGCGCCAAAGCTCCGTTGTGTACGGCTGCTGATGTGACGATAGACTATATTTTGGATGAACGTGCCCGTGAACTGTATGGTGAAGAGCATCGTGCGGTGACATTATCCCGTTTGTCAACTAAGGAAAATCCGATTTTAGTACAGCGTACACGTAAATATGGATATCGTTTCCCGGCCGCAACAAACGAACTGAAAGATGCAGGTCCTAATATTCAGGATTATCAATGGCAATATCCAATACCATTACAGGTAATCGAAGCGAACTCGGGTGCGAATTTCCCGCAGAATGAGGGGTATTGATCTGAATTATCTGTATAAACTAATAAAGGCCCGGTGGCAGAAAAGCTTCCGGGCTTTTACTTTGTATCGGAGTTAGGCGGTACGGATAAATCCATAATACCAATAGGTGTTTCCGTATTTTTGGCGGAGTACATGATCTGTATTCGGACGCTGTGACATCAGTACACCGAAATCTTCGAAAGCTTGCCTGCAGATTGGGCTAACCGGGTAGTTGCGGGTGGCCTCCAAATGAGGAAACATGAGGTCAACCACTAATAGAGCTTCTTGATAATGAACTGGTATCGTTTCACTATGTGGAAAGTATTGCTGGAATAAATTATAGAAACCTTTTAGATCTTTGCTCAAAAGAACGCCGCATAATAGATAGTCGAGCGCTTTGCGGTTGGTAGTATCGGCTTTTACCGCTTGTGTCAGAAGAATCAGAGGGGAAGATGCATCGATAATGAAATCTTCCTTGTAGGCTTCTTTGAATGTTGTTAGAGAGGTGGAGAGTCGTTTGGTCCGTTCTTTTATCCATTGTTTGTGACAGGTGGAGGTCTGTAATATGTCCATATATTTCTGGGCTAGGGGAAGATTCCCGAATTCTGTTTGCCAGTCGATCATCCTTCTGAGTCGGGAGAAAGAGAGACCTTGCGGGGACATGGCATTTGCTTGTGCAAGTTGATGGAGAGCTTCGTGTTTTAGTCCGAGGGAATAGGCGAAAAGACTGTTGAAATTAGCTCCGTCTAATTCATTTGCCGGAAAATAGATACGGTCTGCCGATTGTACCGGATAGTGGAAGAGTTGTACCGGCAGGATACCTTTCTCACTGAGGGCAAGCATCAGGTAAGGATGATAATAGGCTTCGCTAATGTTACAGGTATGGATTGTTTGCAGTACCTGGTCCCATTGTTGTTCTTCCGCATGCCGTTGTATAGCCAGGCGTTTCTCCCTTTCCTGATTAGGGGAGGAGTAAATGCTGTAACAGCTGAATGCGATTAACAGAAGGGGGAGTGCGAAGGAGATATAACGGTTCCCTTTTCGGTCGGAGAGGAAGACAGAACAGAGCGGAATCAGGAACAAGGCATAATATATGTAAACATATCGCATTCCATATTCCGGATTGATGAAGGTGTACAACTGATTGGTCGGGGTGTAATAAATAAAATTTTGCCATAACAGAGGCCATGCGGTAACGAGTATCAGATTTATAGCCGGTAATATAGGAAAGCCTTTTTGTTTGAAGGAAATACGTTCGAAAACAACTCCATACAGATATAATAAGAGTAAGCTATTTTCTGGTAAAAGGAGATACAAGAAAGGAATAGCGATCAAAGCGCTGATATGCCGTATGATTTTGTTCTGGAGGAAAAGATAAAAAGCGAGTGTCAGAAGGAACAGATTGTATTGTAATAGTGCAGATAAGTTCCAGGCATATTGATAGATGCAGAACATAATAACCGGAATGATGATTACCCATCTATGCTGTGTGGCATTCCATTGCCGCAAGTAGAGTAGGGTAATAGCTGCAGTAATCAGAAGCAAACTTGTTTCCACGAAAAGTCCCAGTGAGAGCGGGTGGTAGAACTGGGACAAAAAATTAGTTAGCAGACTGTTCCATCCTGCTGGAGCAAGTAGATAACCTGACAGGTAGTCGTTTGTCGCCAGGAATAATCCGCCTGCTTCTTGATAACGAATATATTCGGGATAGAATATATATTCGATAATGAGTGCATAAATACTTGACAGGATCAGAAGTATGATGTTTTCTTTTTTCATTTTTATGTATGTTTTAATCGGTTACGGTATGATCCAGTTGGGATCTGGTGATTGTGATTTTATCCTTGATAAATTCCGGGATGTTGAATGACTTCATCCGGAGGTTGTTCTCGTCAGGATCTTTCTGCGGGAGCAGGAACGGTTTACTGAACTTTCCGTTTTTATTTAGGTGGGCGATAAAGAAACGGGTATAAAGTCCGTCCAGACGCCGGCTGCTGAATATGATCCATTTTCCGTTTGAAGACCAGGAGTGATAGCTTTCCACGTCCGGGCTGTTTAGTATATCGGTATTTACGGAAGCAGAATCTTGTAAAGATATCATTTTCAGATCTGCTTCCTTATGCCAAATAGGGAAAGTTGCATAATCCGATTCGGTGAAAAGTAGATATTGGTTGTCTGGTGAGATGCGGGGAAATGAAGCGCTTTTATTGTGTGCTGTATAGATCGTGTCTATCGTTTCTCCGAAAGAACCGCTATCTGGATCAAAGGAAACACTGCAAATGGAGTATTTGACCTCTCTCAACCTTTTAGGTAATTGTTTGGCAGGGGCTGTACAATAATATAGGCGTTTCCCATCAGGAGCCCATGCTGGAAATGTCTCGAAAGATTCCGGACTGTTGAAACGAGGATCTGTTATGACTGTGTTCCGGACCGGATCATATAAGATCAGATCTGATTCCAGATCGTAGACCTCTATAAGGTTCGGATTTCGGCTATAAAAAGACTGACGGGTGGCATTGGTTGAAAAAATAATGTATTTGCCGGATGGATGCCAATGGGGATAAGTTCCTTCTTTCGACGATCCGAGTTGCGATAATTGCACTTTGATGGGCTGGTTATTTTTAATGATGATTGTCCCTCCCGGAGTAGTCCGTGCATGAAACATGAAATCGGTAGGTGAATAATTACAGAATGAATGGCAATTGACACATCCTTTTTCAGTCATATTACTGGAAATGATAATCTCTTCTTTGAAACAGTTTAAGGCTCTTTGTCGTATATCCATTTCATGCCATGATTCGTAACCTGGCTCGACCAGTCGGTAGGCGATATATGGATCGATAGAGTCTGTGGTAATATAAATAGGAAAAGATTTGTATTGTACACCTTCCGGATAAGAATTGTTCCAAATAGATATGGATATATCTATTTGTTTTCCAATATTTTGCGATATTATATGCCGCCACTTTTTTAAGGGTATATCGATTTTGTTTTTCCCTTCAATGCTAAATAATGGTTGGTTATTATTGGAAAAAATAGCTTTTATATGAGAGGAATTTTTGACTGTAAAGTTTAAAGGTGCAATATTGATAGGAATACTTATTTCTTTATAATCCGGAAAGATATTCGGATAGGTATTTTCCTGCTTTGATGCAATTCTATTTTCGGTGCATCCAGTGTAGATAAAGAAGGCTAATAAAGTAAATAATAATTGTTTCATATCTCGTTCTGTTAATAATAGCACTTTGCAAAGATGTATCAAATTTTTAATTATAAATATCAAAAGCATAGATAAAATTTGTGAGAACGTAAATATTTTTGTCCGTTGTGAAAGACACATGGGAACATGCATTAATCTTATTTATGTAAATACCGTATTATGATGAACAGATACAAATTCTTTATTCTTAGCCTCACTCTGATATGTGTGGCAAGCCTGTCGGCCAAGGATTATTATGCCACGGATTTTGGTGTGATAGCAGACGGCAAGACTTTGAATACAAACTCCATTCAGAAAGGAATCGACTTTGTGAACAAACTGGGTGGAGGACGCTTGGTCTTTACTGCCGGTAATTATCTGACGGGATCAATTTATCTTAAATCGAATGTGACACTTCATCTTGAAGAAGGGGCGACTCTACTGGGATCGACCAATCCCTGGGATTACGAAAAAGATTCGTATATTCGCTGGATGTCTATGATTTTCGCAGTCAAGCAGCAGAATATCGGTATAACGGGAAAGGGGACAATTAACGGGCGTGGTTTTCAAACCGCCAACAATATGGTGGACTATATCCAGCGAGGTATCTACGAAGACCCTCTGAAACTGGGTCGTCCGAACGAGACGAACCGTCCGCAGAATATTTATTTCCGCGAATGCGAGAATGTGACGATCAAAGATATTACCCTGCGGGACCCGGCAAGTTGGAACCAGACCTACGATCAGTGCAAAAATCTGTATATCGACGGCATACACGTCGATAGCAAATCCTATTGGAACAACGACGGGATCGATGTTGTGGACTGTGACGGCGTCGTGCTGAAAAATTCTTTTCTTGATGCGGCGGATGATGCCCTTTGTTTCAAATCGCACGATGCGAACAGTATGTGTCAGAATGTGGTGGTCGAGAACTGTGTAGGCCGTTCGAGTGCCAGCGGATTGAAATTTGGAACAGTGTCCCGTGGTGGTTTCCGTAATTTCAAGGTGAAGAATATTAAGATATACGATACGTATCGTTCGGCTATCACGTTTGCCGCGGTTGATGGTGCCTTGATCGAAAATATAGAGGTAGATGGTGTTCGCTCCATTCATACGGGAAATGTGATCTATCTTCGTATCGGTGACCGTTGGAGTGCAGGGAAGAAACCGGTCATGAAGAATATCACGATCAAAAATGTCTATGCCGAGATCCCGATGGATAAACCGGATGCCGGATATAATTACGAAGGGCCGATTGAAGACCTTCCGCGCAATATCTCACCTGCCAGCATTGTCGGATTGCCGGAATATAAGATTCAGAACGTGACGCTTCAGAATATCGAGATCGTTTCTCCTGGAGGCGGTAATCCTTACTACGCTTATCGTGGACTGACACCGGCCGAGTTGGACAGTATTCCTGAAATGGCGACTTCCTATCCGGAGTTTTCGCAGTTTAAGGAATTGCCGGCCTGGGGTTTTTACATTCGCCATGCTGAGGGAATCATTTTTGATAATGTGACGTTTAAGGCTTTGAAAAAAGATTACCGTCCGGCTATCGTGATGGATGATGCCGGGAAGGTGACCTTTAAGGATGTCCGGTTTGTCGAGCCGGAGAGTGAGGGAAAAAAACAGATATTCCCTGTGCGCCCGTAAAGGGAATTTGACGAATGTCGCTTTGGCAAGCGACTGGGCAAGTGTTTAAAATGCCCATTAACAACCGCTAACCGGAGGGGAAAACCCCACAAGGGAACATAGCACGTTGGTAAAGCCATAAGTCAGCCAACTGTCAGGCTGCGACCGAATGGCAAGTTAAAATGATAGATATGAGGATAAAGCCTGCATTGGTTGAACGATAGTCCGAGCAGTCGTATCCTTGGGCAATGACGGAAGACAGTTGAATAATTCTTCGGAATTATACCGTTATGTTGCGGTACTACACTGATGACACGTAGCAGGAGTAGCATAAACTTACCGCAAGGCAACTACCATAAGTAGTAAAGGACGAAAGTCGTATCCGACAATCTATCGAGCCAAATAGTCGTCAAATTTCTAAACGGGGATTGCCTAAACCGGAAAGCCAGTTGTAGGGCTATGGGGTCTGCCCCTGAATATCCGGCATGGCAACGGAGCTTCCATAGTAGTCTGAGCAGGGTAACGCCTTGTACATGGCGAAGGGGAGCAGCTAATTAAGTTTAACAATTTAAAGGAAGATGTGAGAGACATGAGAAATCCAGAAAATGTGTTGAACAGTCTGAGTAAACACAGCGGTAACTTGAACTATAAGTTTGAGCGGCTGTATAGAGTGCTGTTTAACGAGGAAATGTTTTATGTAGCCTATCAGAATATTTACAGCAAGACAGGCAACATGACGGCAGGAGCCGATGGTAAAACCATTGACGGAATGAGTATTGACCGAGTTGAACAACTGATTGGCAGTCTTAAAAATGAGACTTATCAGCCTAATCCGTCCAAAAGGACGTACATACCTAAGAAAAACGGGAAAAAACGTCCGCTTGGCATACCCTCTTTTGATGATAAGCTGGTACAGGAAGTAGTCAGAATGATACTTGAAGCAATCTATGAAGGTAGTTTTGAACATACTTCACATGGGTTTCGTCCCAAACGAAGTTGTCATACTGCTCTTATAGATATACAAAAGACATTCACTGCCGTGAAATGGTTTATTGAAGGCGATATTAAAGGATTCTTTGACAATATCAATCATGACGTACTGATTAATATTCTTCGGGAACGTATCGCCGACGAGAGATTTTTGCGGCTTATCAGAAAATTCCTGAATGCCGGATATGTTGAAGACTGGGTATTTCATAGAACGTACAGTGGAACTCCGCAAGGTGGGATTATCAGCCCAATACTGGCTAACATCTACCTTGACAAGTTCGACAAGTACATCAAGGAATACACCAATCGGTTTAATAAAGGGGTAACAAGAAAAGGCGACGCTCGATACAAGCTCTACGAACAGCGAAGATACCGACTGGCAAAGAAACTAAAGAATGAGAAAGATGTAAAGGTAAGGAAACAGATGACCGCCGAAATTAAGCGGCTACGAGAAGAACGGAACAACTATCCGGCACGTAATGAAATGGACAGCAGTATCAAACGGTTAAAATACGTGAGATACGCAGATGACTTTCTGATTGGAATTACCGGTAATCTTGAAGACTGCAAAACAGTAAAAGAGGATATTAAGAATTATTTGAATGAAGCTCTTAAACTGGAACTGTCAGACGAAAAGACACTGATAACCAATGCGCAGAAACCAGCGAAATTTCTCGGATATGACGTATTTATACGTAGGTGTAACGATTTACGTAAGGATAAGTACGGTAAAACGGTTCGTGCATTCGGACACAAGCCTGTATTGTACCTGAATTTTGAAACGATGCGGAAGAAACTCTTTGATTATAAAGCCGCAAGAATCGCGGTCGTCAATGGCAAAGAGGTTTGGAAATCCATCGTCAGAACGTACATGCTGAACTTGGATGACTTGGAAATAGTCAGTCAGTTCAATGCCGAAATCCGAGGGTTCTATAATTATTACTCAATAGCCAATAACAGCTATGTCATCAATTCTTTCTATCACATTATGTCATACAGCATGTATAAGGTATTTGCGAACAAATACAAATCATCTGTAAAGAAAATACTTCTGAAATATAAAAAGAACAAGTTTTTCCAAGTGGCATATGAAAATAGCAAGGGTAAGACACTTTACCAATCATTTTATCATGATGGTTTCAAACGCAAAAAGGTTGCAGGGAATATTTACTGTGACACTATTCCACGGACAGTTTCCATAACAGGTGGACGTAACAGCCTTATGGAAAGGCTGAAGCTCCAAGTTTGCGAATTATGCGGTGCTACCGATAAACTCGAAATGCATCACGTTCGCAAACTTAAAGACCTGAAAGGTAAATCCGACTGGGAAAAGAAAATGATAGCTCGAAGACGAAAAACTTTGGCTGTCTGCTCAAAGTGTCATGCAAAAATAGACCCCGACCGAAGAATCAGACTGAATTAATTAGTGGAGAGCCGGATACAGGGAGACTTGTAAGTCCGGTTCGGAGGCGAGTACTCGGAAACCTACCACGGAAACGTGGCAAGGCGCCGGATGCTTAGCCTACTATAAGTCTAAAGCGCTAAAATGATAGCGTGATATCGGATAGGAAGGATGTATAGGATTAAAAAACAAAAAAGTGAGACAACATGAATAAAAATAAGTTATTTGCAAGTGTGATAGGACTTCTGTTTTTTGTGGCGGGGCTTTCGGCAAAAGATTATCAAGTTGCGATGTTTGGGATCAAATCTGACGGGGTGACACTCAATACCCGTTCCATTCAGCGGGCTGTTGATTATATAAGTGGACAGGGAGGTGGCCGGCTTGTTTTTTATGTGGGCCGTTATCTGACTGGTTCAATCGAACTGAAGTCGAATGTGACGATCCGTATCGAAGAAGGAGCCACTTTAGTTGCAGTTCCATCCGTTTATGATTTTAAAGGAGTAGGGGGATGTAATGCGATTATTTACGCAGACAAGCAAAAGAATATCGGTATCGGTGGAAAGGGTATTATCGATGGGCGTAGCATCGCTGTGCGGGCAAGTGTGGAAGAGCAATTGCAGAAAGGCCATATCGAAGGAAATGTATCCGGTTATGCACCGGCTTTGATCTGTATGGAAGGCTGCGAGGATGTAAAAATTGAACAAATCACCCTACAGGATGCAGCAGACATAGCCGAAATATATAAGGATTGCCATAATGTGACAGTCGACAAAGTCGTTGTGAATGCAGGTGCATCGGACCGGAAAGCAATTTCGATCTCTGGGTGTGATGGAGTGAAGATGACAGATTGCTACTTCAATATGACGGGGAATCCGTTGGAGAGTGCTGGGACATCCCGCAATCTAATATTTACAAATTGTGTAACACCAGACGGCAAAGCTGTCTCAAGCGATCAATAAAAGGAGGAAAAAATTATGCAGAGGAGATCATTTATCAAACAAAGTGTTTTATGGACAGCTGGTTGTGCTGTCGGTAGCCGTATGCCGTTGTGGGGTTCGGTCAGTGTAACCGATGAGATGAAGGGGACGGTCTTGCGTTCCGGTGAGCTATATAAATTATTTCGTGATCCACAATCTATTTATCGTCCGTTTGTCCGTTGGTGGTGGAACGGGGATAAGGTGGAAGCTGACGAGTTGAAACGTGAACTGCACATATTGAAGGATGCAGGTATCGGAGGGGTGGAGATCAATCCTGTAAAATTTCCCGGTAATGATACGGATGATTTGGGAAAGAAGTCGCTGCCCTGGTTGAGTGACGAATGGATCGATATGTTGAGGGTGGCTTTTGACGAGGCGAAGTCGCTTGATATGACCTGCGATCTGATTGTTGGTTCCGGTTGGCCGTTCGGGGCGGAGTTCCTGACGGGAGATGAACGGGCGGATGTCGTAGTAAATTATTCAGAGAAGCT
>OJNI01000847.1_pt1 | contig 19363 bp, 14 predicted proteins | sample 1597441 | NCBI WGS metagenome assembly OJNI01 (sample SAMEA2452131, study PRJEB22498) | human gut metagenome | reverse complement strand
CGATACTGCGGTCGCGTCGGAAGCTTCAAAGCTTCCTCTCAGATATAAAACCGAGACAATTTCTTTTGAAAGAAGCGATAAAAGAATCGATATCGGAAGGGAGACGGCGAAGGCTGTTTTTATGCAATGCTTTGATTTCCTTATAAAATCTGTTTTGCTATGATATGAGTCCGCAAGTACAGGAAAGGCATATCCGCCGATTGCCGAGACCAGAATTCCGATAACGGCAGAAAAAATAACGGAAGCATAATCAAAAAGCGCGCTGCCGTTTGTAGCCGATGCAGAGGAGAAAAGCAGTGTGACCGATATTGAAAAGGGAAGGAGCCATGACGCCGCAAGTGAAGATGGGAATTTTTTCAATACCGCTCCAATACTCTTAAAATCAGGCTTAAAACTTATTTTTAGATGAGGGAAAAACGGAATTGCGCAGAAAAAAAGCTGTATAATCCACGAAAAAACGAAAACTGCGGATAGAAGCTTCAGCTTTTCCGTGCTGTCAATTTTTCCGATGACCAAAAGACATATGATGATAAAGACATTTGACATTACGCTGATTGCCGCCGGTAAAAGCCGGTGTTTTCCGGTTTGGCACAGAGCGGTGAGAACATAAGCACCTCCCGCCGCAACGACCGACGGCAAAAAAATCCGAAGCAGTTCGGCGGTTACCGTTTTCATTTCCGAAGAAAGTCCCGGTGAGATGATTTCCGCAAGTTGATTTGAAAAAACACTTCCGAATAAAGCAACGGTTGTTGAGGCGATGACAACGGTAATAAAAAAAGCAGATACAAAGCTTTCGCGCTTCCTGCTTCGGGAGGCGAGAGAGGGGATAAAACAGCCGGATATTGCGGAGCCTATGAACAGATCGAAAAACGACATCGTTGTTCTGTTTACCGAGGCAAAAACGGAAGCAAGCTCTCCGGCACCGCAAAAAGAAGCAAGCACGGAGGAACGAATCATTCCAATCAGCTTTGCTATTGCCGTTATGGCAACCAGTACGGCGGCATAGAAAAGGTCAATATTTTCGGACGGCTTTACAGCAAATCCGGACGTTTTTTCAGTGTGCGTTTCAGTGCCTCCTCATATCTCCATTTATCGATTTCAGCGTGATTCCCGCCGGTAAGTACGGCCGGAACCTTTTTGCCTCTGAATTCGGGCGGACGGGTATACTGTGGATATTCAAGCATGCCGCATGAAATACTTTCGATTTTATGACATTCGCTGTCGGAGAGCACGCCTTCGACAAGCCTTGCCACGCAGTCTGTAAGAATGCAGGCAGGAAGCTCTCCGCCTGTCAGGACATAGTCTCCGACCGATATTTCCTCATCAACGATTTCTTCGATGATACGCTCGTCAATACCCTCATAATGTCCGCAAAGGATAATGAGTCTGTCAAGAGAAGCCAGCGATTCGGCTTTTTTTTGTGTAAGCACTTTACCTTGAGGAGACATATAAACAGTATGCGGCTTTTTTTTTGCGGAATCCGCGGTAATCGCTCTGAAGCAATTATATATAGGCGGTGCGGCAAGGAGCATGCCCATGCCGCCGCCGTACGGAGTGTCGTCTACTCTGCGGTGCTTGTCCTGGGAATAGCTGCGGATATTGTGAACCCGTATGTCAAGAATACCGGCGGCAGCGGCCCTTCCTATAATGCTTTCACCGAGAACCGCTTCCACCATATCGGGAAACAACGTAAGAATATCAATTCTCATCGAACATTCCTTTGATCGGAGCAATATATATGCCCTTTTCTATCTCAATATTTTTAATGAATTCCTTTACAGCCGGAATGAGAACCTCGCCTTTTTCCGTTGAAACCTCGTATAGGTCGCCTGCCGCGCCCTGAAGAACATCGTTCAGTTTTCCGTAAAGCGTTCCGCTGTGTATGTCAATAACGGGCAGCCCCTTAAGATCGTCGATGAGAAAAGCTCCATCTCTGACCGGAATATCATCTCTGTCGGCATAAATGATAATGCTGCGAAGTCGTTCCGCGGCTTCCGGGGTATCAATGCCGTCAAGAGAAAGGATAACACGGTCCTTTTGAATCGATGATTTCATGATTTTTATTTCAGTAAAGCTGTTTTCATTGGCTGTAAAAATTCTTTTAAGGTTTGCAAGAACGGAAGGGGAATCGCACCATGGCTCAACCTTAACGGCGCCGTTGATTCCGTGCGGTCTTGTTATTTTTCCTATTTCAATATGTTTTCTCATAAATTCATGATATCCTGATGTACGGATCTTTGGAATAACCCGTATTTTTATTAGAAATTTTTAAAAAATCCCATTATATATTTTACCACTTGTCTCAGCGATAATTATTAACATTGTGTAAATATTGGAATCGGGACACAAAAAAGCGAATTTTTTCGTGTCAATCTGATAACGACGCCATAATAAATCTCCGTGCATATTAAGGAATCGGTTTTTTAAGGCCGCTGTCTGCGGAATTTTTGTTTTGACTGACGAAAAATCTCTTTGCCGCCTATGAACATTGCATTTTTAGAGATGCCCTTTCTATTTATGCGTATGCGCAAATGCTATTTGTCTGTATAGCTGCCAGGAAAGATGAAAAAATGATTTCGAAGTGTCGGATTTAGTTTTTTATGCCTCGGTATTATAGCGGCGCTTTGGATTGAAGACATATTTAAGGCAGCACCGCACAAATCATGGCTTGTGCCTTGAATCGTGCGGTGCTGCCTTAAAGCAATACCGCACAATGCACAGCTAACGCCTTTGTTGCGATTTGCTTGCATCTTTTCCGTCATACTTCACCAATTTCGTCGGCAGAGGAGTCGCTCTTGCCTTCTCAATTGGTATTGTCTGACGAAAAATCTGGCGGCGCAACTGCACAACAATCATTGTGAGGTACTGCCTTAAGATAATTGATTGGGTTATGATAAAGACGTTTTCCTGACCGTATTTTGTCCGTATTATCGTATGACGTGGCAGTTAGCAGAGTTAAATTACTTTTGAAAATAACGGTTTTTTCAGAGACGGGCGGGGAATGAGCAATACCTTTTTTTTGCTGATGTCGTCGCTTGACATTCCGTTTGACGCCATTATGCTCTCCCTTGTAATCTTATAATATTTTGCGATATCCCAAAGAGTTTCATTGCCGGAAGGATAACTGAGGGTGATCGGAGCCATGCTATGCAAGACGGGAGCGTCTTTATTCAGCTTTACAGCGGAAATGTATTTTACCTTCTCTGAATCAAGGGCGAGAACCTTTATTGAAACCTCAAAGTCGGAATATATATTCTGAGAATCCGCGCGGAATCTGGTATCTCCTACGGTACATTCAACAATAAATTCGGCTGAAGTGAGATCATCAGGGGCGTCAGTCTCGCATTTGAAGGGGTATTCAAACGCTGCTGCACTGAACAGTTCTTCGTTTTCAACAAGAACATTATTTTCGCAGACAAGAAGAATTTCGGCGGTTCCCTCGGTAACGAGTTTGTTTTTATCTTTATTATACTGTGCGGTTGCTTTTTTTATATTGACCGCACCGGAAAATACGGATTTGACTTTTTCGGCATTTATATCGGCGCGGGGGGCGCTTGCATTTACCGACAAATTGCTGACAAAGCATCTTCTGAACACGGTGATATTTTTTTCAATGAAGCTTGAATCACATTCAAATTCTGTGGAATACATGTCGCATACCGCTTCCATTTCCCGATTCTTCATTCCGGTAAGCTCAAGATCATAGGTGAAATCAAGCTCGATTATCTTCATTTCTCCATAACTGTTGGCCGAAATTTTAGCGGTTACCGGTCCGGGAACGGCTCTTGCCATCCATTCGCAGGCGGTCTCTCCTGTTCCGTTTATATTTTTATCGAGCGTAAATTTTTTGTCTACGCAGAAATAGTTGCCTTCGTCGGTGCGATAAATGCAATTAACCAAAGCGTCGGTTCTGATATCTGTTTGATTATCCTGCGTTCGTATTTCATTCGGCTGGAGTCTTACTTTGCAGAGGATGATTTCCTCTGCCTGCGGATAGCTGCTGTCAAGCTCGATATCCTGGCTGACCTGAATGTTTTTTTCTTCTGCAGAAGCTGTCTCGGCGGTGCGCAGGACATGGCAACGGCGCTGAAGATTCATGTCGTCTTCAATCGTCATTGTTCCGCTGATTTCGGGTTCAAGTGTCATGACGCAGAATACACGCATTCCGATATTTACCTGATAGCGCAGATTTACCTTGCGCGGATTTACAAGACGGGCGTTCGTGTATTCCATGACCGGCATGAGACTGACAAAACACTCGTCGGTAATTTCATTCACTACGGTTTTTGCTTCAAACGGTTCTGAATAAATAAGGCTTGAAAGCGTGTTTCCTTCTGTGGAAAGAAGCAGATAAAAGTATACCGTTCCTTCCAATTCAACCGTATTGCCGTTTATAAATTTTCCCTCAATTTTCGGAATTGCTGTACAAAGAAGAATTTTATCCGCATCTGAAACGTAGTCGGGAATGATATAGTCAGTGCTGTTTTCCGACATTAAAGTTCCCGTGTACAGCTCGGTGAGGATACCTTCACCCGGCATGCTCCCGTTTAAATATTGCGATAAGCTGTTATCCATAATTTTTACCTCGCACATTTTTTTGTTCCATTTATATGCATAAAGGCAGAGAAAAATGAGGGGAAGGATTAAAAAATATTCTCTCCGATTCGGAGAAATTCGCTTCGTATTTTATCAATGGCGCTTTTTTCAATGCGGCTGACATATGAACGGGAAATCCCCAGCGCCGATGCGATTTCACGCTGTGTTACCGGTCGTCGGTTGTTTAAGCCGTATCTCAGAATGATGATCTGACGTTCACGGGGGGTAAGGGCGCTGTTGATGATATCAATAGCTTTTTTACTGCTGATTTTCAGATCAATGTCCTCTGCTATTGTATCCTCACAGCTTATGATATCAATATAGGTAAGGGGATTGCCGTCCTTATCTATGTCGATCGTTTCGTTGATCGAAACTTCGCAAGAGGCTTTTTTCTGAGAACGAAAGTACATGAGTATCTCGTTTTGAAGACATTTGCTGGCATAGGTAGCAAAGCGAGCGCCATTGGAAATATCAAAGGAATCAATGGCTTTTATAAGACCGACTGTACCGATTGAAACAAGATCTTCCTGATTTTTATAGGTGGAATAATATTTTTTGACAATATGTGCAACAAGGCGGAGATTGTGTTCAATCAGTATTTCGCGCGCTTTGCGGTCTCCTTTTTTGGCTTTTCGAAAGCACTCCGCTTCTTCCTCCGGAGGAAGAGGGGGCGGAAAGGATTTTGTTCCCGAAACCTTAAGAAACAGGCAGAATAATCTTGAAATTATATCGGTCATAATAGCGACTCTCCGTTTTATTCAGTATCGTCGGAAAGAAATATTTCCGCAGATAATCAGAAATAATAAAGTAATATCTTGATTCAGTTTATGAAAATCACCGCTTGTACTATGTTTCGGAAAATAAAAAAGGACTGTTAAAAACGCAATGTTTTTTACAGTCCTTAGGAATCACGAACCGGATCCGGTTTTGTTTCAAATAATGGTTTGCTTGCTTGAAGTGAAGACAAAAGAGGTTGCTGCATTAACGCGCAAAGCCCCGAGGAGCCATTTGATCGCGGCGTATGTTAAAAGTCTTGATTTTTAAGGCAATATCGTCGGATTCTGATGGTGCAGAGCGGAGTCCTATTTTCATCAGACGATACCAATTGAGGGGCAAAAAGCGGCACCTCACCGGCAAAATTTGTGAAGGGAATCTCTAAAGTTCAATGTTTATAGACGGTAAAGCGTTTTTTTCAGTCAAAACAAAAATTCCGAAGACAGCGTATACATCTGGCAAGGATTTCTTGTAACGAATGGCGGAAAGCAGATCAAGGCGGATTTGGGCGGTGAATTTTTGACGGGAAATTGTCCCGCAGGTGCATTAGCAAGGCGCATGCGTAAGCCTGTCGGTGTTGCCTTAGTACAGTTCCGGCAGTGCAGAAACACCGTCAAGGCGAAAGGGGCGAATCCGTCTATGCTGTCTTAACACTGCCGGGAAGCTTATTGGATTCTTATGCTGTCGGAAGCTTCTGATATGATTTCAGATCCGAAAAAAAACGTTAAAGCGGTTATCAGGTAATCGGTATCCAAAGCACCTGCCGTTTCATAGGAAGAATGCATAGAGAGCTGAGGAAGTCCGATATCCACGGTGTTTACCGCCGCTTGAGTATTGGAAATATTTCCGAGCGTAGAGCCGCCGGCTATGTCCGAGCGATTGGTGAAACGCTGTACCGGAACGCCGGCTTTGCGGCAGATCTCGGTAAATACGGCGGAGGAAAGCGCGTCTGTCGTATATCGCTGGTTGGCATTATGCTTGATTACGATTCCCCCGTTTATGATCGGGCGGTGAGACGGATCAGAATATTCGGGGTGGTTCGGATGGACGGCGTGAGCATTGTCAGCAGAAACCATAAAGCTTGAAGCGAGAGATTTAAGATAATCGGAATGATTTCCGCCGAGCGCATCGGTAATTCTTGTGAGCGTATCCTTCAGGAAAGTGGAGGCGGCTCCCTGTTTCGTTGTGCTTCCTACTTCCTCATTATCGTAGATGCAGAGAACAGGGCAGGCGCTTGATTCCTTGGCGGAAATAAAACCGGAATATGCGGCAAATACGCACTGAAGATCGTCAAGCCGCGGCGAAGAAATAAATTCCTCGTTTATGCCCCATGTTTTTCCGGCGTCACGGGAATAAAGGAACATATCCGATGCAAGAATATCCTCCTCAGAACATCCGCACACCTCGGCAAGAAGTTTTTTGTAGCCGCCCTTTGCAGATATGCTTCCGGAAATCGGCTGCATATCTATTGCGGGGTTATAGGAGGCGTTTTCGTTGGCGTGGCGGTTCATATGAATGGCAACTGACGGAATCAGAAAAAGGTCTCGTTTCAGATCCACAATCTTTGATGTTATGGTACCGTTACCGAGAACAGTTATTTTTCCCGCTGCGGAAAGAGGACGATCGAGCCATGACGAGTATATCATACCGCCGTATTTTTCGGTATTGATACGGGTATAGAACCCTGCAGCTTCGCTTTCTGCGTGTTCCTTTATCTTAAAAGCAGGTGAATCCCCGTGTGCCGCAGTAATCATAAAGCTTTTTGGCTTTTCGATTGGAATACGAAAAGCAATCAGAGAGGAAAGGTTGCGGGTAGTAAAGTATTTTCCACCGTATTCAAGCTTCCAATCACTGGCTTCGTTGAGTTCGGTATAGCCTTTTGACACAAGTGATTCGGATACATTTTTGACTGCGTGAAATCCGGTTGGGGTTTTTGAAATGAAATCGAGAAGTGCGTTTGAGGTTTGGTTCATAGCGGTTCGGCCGATGTCCTTTCTTGTGGTTCTTTATGATAATGATGTCAAAGGAAATTTTATCATATTTTTCCTTGTAAATCAACCCCGGTTATATATTTTTCCAAAGGCAATATTGATAAAATATACATCTGTAGTTTTGTCAATGATCAATTGTAACACCGCTATGCAATTTTCTTGATAGCTGTCAGCCGGACATTTTCGTTTGGTCTGATACCGGGATTGCCGCATCGTCTGTTCGGTTTCCTTCGTTCGTTCTGCGGATTGTGTGCAATATTTCACTGTACGGAGTATCTATAAATTGGCAAAACCATCAAAGAGAGTGGGATTTAACCGATTTCGGAGGCTTTTTTTCATATCCATGTCAATTTTATACGGCATAAGGATTTTATTATGTTTATACATTAAAGCTGCGGTAGGAATCATTTCGATCACTCTCCGATAATTGCCTTATAGAAAGCTTTTTCCTCGCTCTCGGTGTATCGGAGCGAGGAAAAAATTTGGTATAATCAGAAGGCTCTCAAAACAAAATTAAAGGTGCGTCAGTATTTGCCTTGTTTTTACTTGTAAAGGTTTGTGCGATTAAGAATAGGATTTGTATTGCCTTACTTTTGTTATACTATTTTATTGATTCTTGTGCAATTGCTGTTTTCAAACAATGACTTGATTACCTCATCAGCATACCGCCTGTTACATCGATAGTCGCTCCGGTTATATAGCTTGCCGGTTCTGAGGCAAGGAATGTTATTACATTTGCTACGTCTTTAGTTTCAGAGATTCTTCCGAGAGGAATACGTTTAAGGTATTCGTCTTCTCTTTCGGCAAGAACTTGCTGATTCATCGGAGTACGCATCATTCCCGGAGCAACGCAGGTACAGTTAATTCCGTATTTTGCGACTTCTCTTGCTAAAGAAACATTAAATGTAACAAGTCCTCCCTTTGAGGCGGCATAGTGTGCATGACCGGAGGTTGAACCGTGGAAAGCAGCCTGAGAAACAGTGGTAATAATTCGTCCTCCCTTTCCGCGGCTAATCATGTAATTGATGACACGTCTGGTAACAAAGAAAGTTCCGTTCAGATCAATTGCTATACATTTTTCCCACTGTTCGTCCGTCATTTCATTAACATACGCGGTTGGCCAGATTCCGGCGCAGTTTACGAGAATATCTATGGCTCCCAGTTCCCTAATTGCTTTATTGACCATGTTGTCATCATCTTCGGGATTTGATATATCGGCATATACTGCGGTACATTTCACTCCATAAGTGTCGGTGATATGTTTGGCGAAGGATACGGCTTCGCCTTCGTTAACAACATAATTTAAGGCGAGAGAAACTCCTTCCGCGGCAAGAAGCTCCGCAGTTGCGGCGCCTAAACCGCTGGTTCCCCCCGTTATAAGGGCGTTTTTTCCTTTTAATCCAAGTTCCATATATCTTTCCTCCAGCATTCTTTATTAATTACATAAGCGGGGATTTCATTTTTCCATGCACGCATAAGTTCCTTTGTCAGTTTTACGGGAGAAAGGAAGAAGGCATCATTTGATCCGCCCGCCATGTGAGGTGTTAAAGTTATATTCGGAAGATTTACAAGAGGATGATTTTTTCCGGGGGGTTCGCTTTCAAATACATCAAGCATAGCACCGGCAATTTTTTTACGGCTAAGAGCGTCATAGAGAGCAGCTTCGTCAACAAGACCGGCACGGGAAGTGTTGATCAAATATGCAGTGGGTTTCATGAGGGCAAGCATATCTGAATTTATCAGATGGTGATTGCTTTCTGTAAGTCGCGCGTGAAGCGAAACGAAATCGCTCTTTGACATCAGTTCTTTCAGTTCCACTAAAGTAACGCCTTCCGGAACGGTTTTGCAGTACGGATCATAAGCAATGATATTCATGTCAAATCCGGAGAGACGGTGCGCGACCTTTTTTCCGATTTCTCCGAGACCGACAAGACCAACGGTTTTGCCGGGAAGATCGGGAATAACTCCAGAATTGGGATAATTACGTATCCATTCGCCGTTTTTAAGTCCGTAATGACCACGTGCAATATTTCTTGCCTCGCAGATAAGCGCGCCAACCGTAAAGTCCGCGACGGAATCGGCGTTGCGTCCGGGAGTATTCATGACGGCTATCCCTTTTTCAGTGCAATACTCTATATTGACATTTTCATAGCCTCCTCTGAATACTCCGACAACCTTTAAATTATGACAACTGTCTATAACTTTTCGGTTAATGGGGCAGAACTGCGTCATGATAATATCCGCATCACATACGGCGTTTATTATGTAATCCGGAACCTCATAAGCCTCGGCACCGTTCTGTTCCACAATCAGATTAATATTTTGAAGTCCCTGAAATCCGTTGGTTTCCCAATCAATAATTTTTACCGATAATCCCAGATCTCTGAGCGGTTTTACCCCGCTTTCAATGTAGCTTCCGGGTATAAACAGATCACCTATTCCAACAAGCTTCATGCTTTTCCGTTGCTCCCAAAGATTCTTATCTTATCGCGTATAACATCCTTCATCTTTTTAATTGCTTCTTCATAAACGAAGCAGGGCCACATTGACATGTTATGAATAGAGGAAAGCTTATTTAACAAACCGGTATTAAGCGCATTGAGAACTTCGGAGTAAACGTTGATTTTGGTTATTCCGCCGGCAATGGCACCGCGGATTTCACTGTCCGGTGTTCCGCTTCCTCCGTGAAGAACGAGGGGAATCGGTGAAACGGTATTTATACGATCGAGAAGTTCAAGATTAAGCTTTGGCGCTTTGACATATACACCATGAGCGGTTCCGATGGCAACAGCAAGGCAGTCGACATTGGTGCGTGCGACAAACTCAACGACATCGGCTGGTTTTGTGAAATTTTCTTCAATTTCCGCTTCGGTTGAGGAGGAAACAAGACTTTGATTATTTCCTGCAATGGCATCTGCAACATGGCCAAGCTCAGCCTCTACAGTAAGACCGTGCGCATGCGCATAATCTACGACTTCTTTGGTATTGGTGGCATTTTCTGAAAAAGAAAGTCTTGAACCGTCATACATTACCGAAGAAAAGCCTGCCTCGACAGCGCGGACTATATTTTTCATTTCGGTTGCGTGATCAAGATGCAGACAGAAAGGAACGTTATATTCCGATGCCGCATGCTTTGCAATATCCACCATAAACCCAAGCCCTTTTCCTTCAAGCTCCGGCTGCAGACACATTAATATTGCGGGAGATTTCTCCTCCTCACAAACCTCTGATACACAACGGATCATTTCATAATTACTGACGTCAAACGCGGGAATTGCATAATGTTTTTTTCGTGCGTCAGCGATTAAATCCTTCAAAGTTACAAAATTCATTATTATAAAATCCTTTCTTAATTTTCAATGTTTTGAGTCTTAATAAGATTTAGAAACTTGCTGAATTTTTGACTGTAAAATTCTTCCCGGCCGGGCATAGGATAAAAGACATTTTGCACTGCAATCATTTGACTGCAGGCTTCTTCAATGCTTTTATACATTCCGGCAGCCGTTCCGGCGCAAATTGCCGCACCAAGAGCTCCTGCGGAGTGAGCGTTCGGAACCTCTATGGGAAGCCCTATTATGTCTGCAAACATTTGCATCCAAATTCGACTTTTTGCAGCACCGCCGGTTATCCGAACGGCGTCGCGCATTAAACCGGAGCTTTTAAGATTTTCAATATGCAGACGATGTCCCATAGCCACCCCCTCATAAAGAATGCGGAGCTTATCGGGAAGTCCTTTTTCAGAAATGTTGCCTGAAAATCCTCCCTTAAGCCTTGGCATGGTTGGAAGAGGTTTGATATAAGGTAGATAGAGTATATCATCCGGTGTTCGCCAATTCGCGGTTTCGGCCAAAATATCACAATCTGCCGGGGTAAGATCGGGATGAGCGTTTAAGAACAACTCCAGATTAATTGCTGAAGTAGGACTTGATTCGATGGAAATATACCGTTTTCCGTCTCCGTAAAGATTGCATGAAAAGAGCGATTCGGATATAACCGGCTGATTGGTGAATGCTGCGTTTATACTCCATGTTCCCGCAACTACCGAATAATGTGAATCATCGACGGCTCCTCCGCCAATACAGCATGCATTAACATCAAAATTTCCGACGCTCACGGAGGTTCCGGTAAGAAGTCCTGTTTCTTCCGCGGTCTGTTTGCTTATGCATCCTATTTTGCTTCCGGAGGCAAATGCGCAGGGAATTAATTCCGGCAGAGATGGGATTCCGTAAATTTCGGAAAGCTCATTGTCGGCAGTCCTTTTTCTCTGATCGATTAGCCCGGACGTACCGAGACTTCCAAAATCGGTGGAAAGAACTCCGGTGAGCCGGAAGGTCAGCCAATCGGCGCACGACAAAACGAAACGTATTCTCTTAAATAATGACGGGAAATTCTCCGCTAAATATTTAAGAATAGGCGCAGGTTGTCCCGCCCAAGGAGCACAAAGTGCCTTTTGACGTATACGGTTTGCCGTACCGTCAGAATTCCATGCGGAAATAACGGAAAGAGCATTAAGATCAGTTGAAAGAATAGCAGGCATGAATGCTTTTCCTTCGACATCTATAGGGTAAATTCCGTTTCCATGGCCTGATACGCCGACAGCGCATATTTTTGCTGCGGAAACCTTTTGAGTAATTTCGCGTAGCAGAGAGCAGGCGTTTTTCCACAGCAGTTCCATATCTAAATTTGATGATATGCCGTCTGAAGAATGAGAGATATCGGTCGGAGCAGATACGCTGTATAGTTCATTGCCGCATATGTCAAAAACGCATGCTTTCAGAGCGGTTTGCCCACAGTCGATTCCTAAAATATACGGCGTTGATGTTTTCATTGCATCATTCCTTTCACTTGTGTGTGAAATAATTATATCCCAAACGATAACATTTGTCAATAACAAAAGTAAAAAAACTATTGACAATTTAAATTGTTTGTTATATAATGGTGTTGCGGAGAAAGATTTGAACAGGCAGCGAAGTCGCATCGATTAATGCAGCAAGCGCCTTTCCTCGCCTCTTCCTGCTTATTACCTACATAATTTTGCAATATGCATTGCAGACGCTGATTTTGAAGAAATTATCTTTGTTTTTTACCGTCGGCTGAGGAATAAGCATCAATAAAATAAGAAAGGGTATGAGTATGGCTTCGGCTGTATCATACAACAAGAAGATTATGGGTAGAACTGAAGATGACGATATAGAATTATTGTTAAAAGTATCAATATATTATTTTGATGAAAATATGACCCAGCAGGAAATTGCTGAGAAAATGGGTATTACAAGACAGTCTGTAAGCAAGTATCTTGGGTTGGCTCGTGATCGCGGTATAGTGGAGATTCGTGTAAAAAATCCCATTTCCGTGGCAACAAGTCTGGAGGACGAGCTACTACACAGCTTCAGCGAAACCCGTCTTAAATATGTAGCGGTTACGCCGGGTAATTTTTATGAATATCCCGTAATACGCCAGGTTATTGCTCAGCGCGCCTGCGAATATATATCTGAATTGCTTGTTAAAGGAAAATACGGAAAAATCGGTTTGTCATGGGGAAGAACAGTGAGGGACATCATATCACAGCTTCCGGACGTATATCTGAAAAGCCGTCCTGAAGTGATACCTATGCTTGGTTCGACGGATAATTCTATTCCTTATTTTATGGTTAATGAAATGATTGTGGATTTTGCCTCCAAAATAAACGGGCTTACACGTCAGATTTTCCTGCCACTTGATACTGAATGTACAAATGACTATTTATGTTATACAAGTACTAAACAGTATGAAAAGCTGCTTGCTTATTGGAGTAGCCTGGATATGGCGATTGTAGGGATCGGATCCAATCCTCTGCAATCTGAAGTCAGAAGAAGCCTATATCCCCGGGAGCCTGAGATAGTTGAAAGCATTGCAGCTATGAAACCGGTCGGTGATGTATGCACAAGCTATTTTGATATAAACGGAGAAACGTGTCGCGCAAAATCTGATGTGCTGATTGCCATAAAGCCAAATATCATATGCACAATTCCGAGAGTCATTGCAGCTGCAGGAGGCATGGATAAAGTGGAAAGCATAACCGGTGCGATAAGAAGCGGAATGATAACCGATTTGATTACCGATGAACGTACGGCAAAAGCATTATTGTCATGCAATATGAATAAATAACGGTTATTGCCAAGATTCATTTGCGGAGATTTGTGGATTATGAGGCGCTGAATTTTTGAAGTTATAGGGGTAGATTTAAGGCAATGCCACACAATGATTGTAGTGCAGTTACGCTGTCGGATTTTTCATCAGACGATACAAATTGAGGAGGCAAGAGCGACTCCTCTGCCGACAGAATTTGTGAAGCATGACGGGAAAGCTGCAAGCAAATGCGCAACATAGGCGTTAGCTGTGCGCCCGGCGGTATTGCCTTAAGAAACAGACAGCGCTGATAGATTTATTGTGTATTATGGGGGTGGATTTTTGAAGGATATTCTTATTGAGGCAGAAAGCTTCTCATTTCTTGGAGGCTGGGTTGTTGATTCCGGTTCGATTCATGAAATTGGTTCGCCGTACATAATGGCGCACGGAATGGGAATCCCGGTCGAAGACGCGAAAACCATCGTATTTTTGCCGGAGGGGGATTATACTGTTTTTGTCCGGACAAGGGATTGGAGCGCGCCATGGAAGCATATAAAAAAAGGTAAGCCCGCAGGTCGTTTTCAACTGCTGATAAACGGAATTCCCTTGCAGGAAACCTTGGGCACAAACGGCGCTGAATGGGATTGGCAGAAGGCGGGAAACGTGCATTTGAATTCCGGCAGGACGGAAATTTCCCTGCATGATCTTACCGGTTTCAATGCGCGCTGTGATGCGATTTGTTTTACGCAGCGTGATATCACTCCGCCTAAAGAGAGCGATGAGTTAAAAAATTGGCGGCGTGCTGTAAGTGGGATAGAAACAGTAGATGATCCGAATGAATATGATCTTATCGTTTGCGGCGGAGGAATAGCGGGAACCTGTACAGCTCTTGCGGCCTTTCGCAAAGGATTAAATGTGGCGTTGATTCAGGATCGTCCCGTTTTAGGAGGATGCAACAGTTCTGAAATACGTGTCGGACTTGGAGGAATGGTTAATTTACCGCCGTATGACCGCTTGGGGAATTTAGTTACCGAAATTGGTCCTGTTTTCGGAAGCGGAGATACCTACGAAGCCGATTATTATGAAGACGGAAGAAAGCTTCGTGCTTTCCTTCCCAGAATCATGATAGATTCTGATACAAAAGAAGAAATTAGATTAAAAAATAGGGAACCTAAAGTGCTTCTCAACGAATCTGTTACGGGAGTGGAGCGCGATCCTAACGATAAAACAAGAATTACCGCAGTTATTACCGAAAATATAATAAATGGAACGGTAACAAGACGCCGCGCAAAATTATTTTCCGATTGTACGGGAGACGGATTTATTGCGCGTTCGATGGGCTGCGGATATATGTACGGCAGAGAGGAAAAAAGCCGTTTTGATGAAGATATGGCGCCGAAGGAAGCCGACTCCACAGTCATGGGGCTGTCTGTGCTTTGGTATGCAAAGGATTGCGAGGATAAGCAGGATTTTCCCGAGATAGATTTCGGAATAGAACTGAACGAATCCACTTGTATTCATACCGATCACGGCGATTGGGAATGGGAAACGGGCTTCAGACGCGATATGCTCACCGAAACCGAATATATACGCGATTATGCGCTGATGGTTATTTATGCGAATTGGTCGTTTTTAAAAAATAGATCAGATCAAAAGGACGAATATAAATATAAGCGTCTTGAATGGGTTTCTCCCGTCGGAGGGAAGCGTGAAAGCTGCAGAATTATCGGAGATTATATTTTGACGCAAAATGACGCGGAAAACGCTTTATGTACTTCAGATGCCACCGCTGCTTCAACATGGGATTTGGATCAGCATTTTCCTGAGCCCCAAAATAATGCGTATTTTGACGAGCCCTTTAGATCATGTGCATATCACAGGGGGACAGTAAATGCTTTTTATGTTCCATATCGCTGTCTGTATGCAAAAGACGCCGGAAACCTTTTTCTCGGAGGTAGGATAATCAGTGCGAGTCATGTTGCTTTTTCTTCGATACGAGTGATGCGTACTCTCGGAGCTTTGGGAGAAGCTGTTGGAATCGCTGCTTCTGTCTGCCGTTCTCATAATGTGGATCCGCGGGATATTTATATTTCACATCTCGACGAATACCGCGCGGAGCTTAAAAAAGGTGTTCCCAATCCTCAGCCTCACGGATATCCTCCGCATGGCTTTGAATCGTATCATTTTAAAGAAATCGGCAATTTGATTGCTGACGATGCATTATCTAACTCAATGGCAAGAGGGCAAATAGACAAAATCGGAATTAACAGACGTTATCCGGATGAATATTATTTCAGCGACGAATGGAAAAAATTAAAGGCATCTAACGGTCGTTTAACCTTGCCAAGGTTTCCCTCAGTCCCCGATAGTCCAAATATCAATAAAAAATAACAAAACTGCTTGAGGCATGACAGTTGTTTTGACAAATAAAATTTTTGGAGGTTATTTCATATGAATAAAACTTTAAAATCTGTTACTGCGCTAATATTAGCTTTGCCTATAATTATTGCTTGTGCTTCATGCGCAAATAATTCGAATGTAGATAAGAATACTTTGGATAATTCGGATAATTCCGGCGAAAGTATTGTAATAAGCGGTGAGGATGATACATCTGTGAATGACTCGTACGGATTACCGTCTGATCTTAACTATAATAACGAGACGATATCGATTTTTCATCGTGCGGGATCGGGCTTTGACGAAGAGTTTGAATGTGATGCCGAGTCATCGGACCTTGTCGAGGTGGCGGTTTACAAAAGAAACAGAGCCGTTGAGGAAAAGCTGAAGGTTAAACTTTCCTATACGGGCATGCAGTGGCATGACACAAACTACAATGCAACCATTTTAAATGCAGCTCGCAGCGGAGATAATGAGTACGATATTTTTTCCGGTCCTGCTTATCATATCCCGATTCTTATGACAGACGGATGCTATGCCGATTTAAGTCAAACGAAGTACCTGGATTTCGACAAGGTGTGGTGGGCAAACGGCATAAATGATGGTATGGCTATCGACGGGAAAATATTTGTTGCTACGGGCGATATTTCTCTTGGCTATGTAAAGTATCTCCACTGTCTTATTTTTAATGAAGATATGTACCATGACATTTACGGAGAAAGTGAGTCGCTTTACGAGATCGTTAAAAACGGTGAATGGACCGTGGAGAAAATGGCGGAAATAACAAACGGCGTTTGGTATGACGAGGATCGTTCGGGAGATAAATCCGAAGGAGACCAATTCGGATACGTACTTCCAAACACAAACCTTATGAGAGCTTATATAGACGCAATTAATCTTAATATAATTCAAATTGATGAAAATGGCGATGCTGCTCTTTGGAATGAAAACCAATCACATATTCATGATGCGATTGAGACTATGAATGACTATTTTTCATCAAAAGATGTGTTTTATACAACAGCCGACGTATCAAATCAAAAGTCATATACAATCTTCAAAGAAAGTCGCGCCATGTTTGTTCTTGGCAGATTGACCGATATTTCTTCGACTTTTCGTGATGTTTCCGGATTCACATACGGAGTCGTTCCGCTTCCCAAGTGGGACGAAAATGACGAATACGGCGTTACCATTTGCGGCTCTGAATCGGCGTTTGCAATATGTAGCTCTCTTTCGGATAACGATATAACGCGTGCCTCGGCCGTTATGGAGGCTCTGGCATATGAAAGCTACCTTAATGTTACTCCAGCGTATTATGAAAATGCACTGAAAATAAAATATGATATGCAGGACGACAAGGCGATAATGCTTGACTTGATCAGAAACGGCGCTACATTTAATCCGAACGTTCAATTAAATAAGATTATCAATAACGGGGATCTCTCCGATCCGAAGAAATCTTTAGACTATTCAGTTTGCTATGCAATGCTTTATGAGCCCACATGGATGTCACTTTACGATGCCAGCAAAGCATCGTGGCAGGCAGCTCTTGAGTCGCTGACGGATATTATACGAAATATTGAAACTTAACGTGAAAAAATATTTTCAAATTATCAAAGACGGCTGGCGAAGCTGTGATGATCCTGACGGGATCGGGATTGAAAATGAGTGGTTTAAGGGAATAAAAAATGCCGTTAATCCTGCAAAGGTGCCGGGTATGGCGCATGATTATTCATACAGAACATGGTATGAGGTTGATTTTATTTCTGAAGTCACAGTTCGCAGCAGGGAACGCTGCTTTCTAAGCTTTGCGGGAGTGCCATACTATACCCGTTTTTGGCTGAACGGTGAATATCTCGGAGAAAATACGGGACGTAATAACGAATTTGATTTCGATGTAACCGGACTTCTTCGTGAAAACTGCCGGCTCTCAATTCTTTGCATTAATCCCTCGCCTAAGTTTGATTATAACGGAATGACGCAGGCTAACCTTGCCATTTCATGGTTCTCTGCACCGCGTTTCCAGCAAGCCCCCGTGCTCTCTGTAAAACCCGATATATTTTTAAGGGGGATTTTTGTTCGTTCTTGTCCGGACAGTTCAACGGTATCGATTTGTGCCGAGATTGAAAACTTGACGTCTGAAAATGAAAGCATTAATCTGACTGTTATTCTTTCTGAAAACGCGAGTTCACATATTTGCGGTAAAGCAAAGGTATCCGCTGTGTCAACTCCCGGAAAAATAACGGTTAATATGGCTGTTTCTGTTTCTGATTTTCATATGTGGAGTCCAGATGATCCGTATCTTTATAGCTGTAACATTTTGTTATCCTATGCAAACGGAGAAAAATCAGACATAAGAACAGTGAGAACCGCATTCAGAAAATTCTTTGTGGATGAAAGCGGATACTTTAATCTGAACGGAAGGCGTCTGTACCTGAAAATGACGCATTTCGGAAATGCGTGGCCTTTGTCTCCGGACACAGCAGATGATTTGTCGGGATATCGTCGTTTGATGATATATTTAAAATCCTGCGGATTTAATGCGGTGCGCCAGCTTGCTTCCGCACCGCTGCCCCAGATTCTGGATATATGCGATGAATTGGGATTATTGTTTTATTCAGAGCATTCTATGGCATGGCATAAAAAAGACTGTGAACAAACGGAGATACTGTTTCGCGAAAGTGTGGAAGCCGTGCTTAAACGCGATAGGAATCACCCGTGTATGCTCATGTTCGGTTTCCAGAACGAAACACTGGTAAAAGCGGAGGGAGCATGGACGACTGATAAGCTTTATCACGCTGTTATTGAAGCACCGCGATATGCAAGAGCCTTGTCTCCGGATACGGTATTTTTTCTTCAAAGCGCGCGCTTTGACGGAAATCGTCATTATGGTTCCGTATGTAATCCCGGCAGCTGCGAGTGGGACGGATATATGGGAAACGAATCGCCGGAGGCGCCGGATTTGGTAGTAGACAGGCATATTCCCAATTATTATACTCCTGAAATGGGTGACGTTCATCTATATCCGGTCATGCCTTACGGTAAAAAAGTAAAGGATACTCTTTCCGAATTCAATAAAATGAAACGGGGAGTATTCTTATCGGAAGCCGGCGTAGGCTCTCTGGCGAATATTTTTGCGGCAAATCTGTATTTCGAGCAATATGGCTTGCTTCCTCAGGGAAAAGAGAAGGAAATTCTGAAAAGCCATTGTCATGAATTTTGGAAGTTCTATCACGATTATAGGCTGGACAGAATATTTGCTGCTCCGGAGGACGCTTTCAAAGCAAGTCAGTCGCTGCAGGCAAAGCAAAGAAGGCTTTACTTTGATTTGATTCGTCGTGTGGAGCGTTTCAACGGTTACAGTATGACCATGGCAACAGATGCCAATCTGACCGGAGAAGGCGTTATGGATACGTTTCATGGTGTCAAGCCAGAGATGTATGATGTTATGCATGACGGCTGGAGCGATCTTCGATTCTGTATAACGGTCAGTCATA